>Ga0307500_10000349_pt1 | contig 15757 bp, 11 predicted proteins | sample 14_S_MG_FD_201362 | JGI IMG/M metagenome (GOLD analysis project Ga0307500, IMG submission 201362) | Soil microbial communities from Populus trichocarpa stands in riparian zone in the Pacific Northwest, United States - 14_S | ecosystem: Environmental > Terrestrial > Soil > Riparian zone > Trees... | reverse complement strand
CAACAGCGGTCGGCCGGCCAGCTGAGCCTGCTCGGCCGCCCGCAGCAGCCGGGTGGGATCCCGGTCGAGCAGGCCGCGGCAGAACAGCGCGGCGGCGTGCCGGTGCGGGATGTCGGCCGCCGCGGCCAGCGCCTCCACCCGTACGGTCGCGGCGTCGGCCACCTCCGGCTCACCCACGTCGACCGCCAGCCGGACCGCGTCGAGCAGGAGGTTTTCCCCGTCCGCGTCGTTGGCCAGCGCGGTACGCAGCAGGGCCAGCGCCTCGGCCGGCTCGCCGAGGTCCTCCAGGTCGAGGCTGCGGGCGAGGGTGTAGGTGGCGACCACCCGGTGCTCGATGCGGCCGGCGGCGGACTCGGCGGCGGCCAGGTGCCGGCGGCCGGCGGCCGGGTCGCCGCGGTGGAAGTTGATGATCGCCGCGACGCCGTGGTCGCAGCAGACCACCGACGGGTCCTTCAGGTCGTCCGGCAGCATGTCGACGTCGACCAGCGCGTCGTCCCACTGGCCGGCCTCGAGCCGCAGCTGGCCGAGCGCGCTGTGCGCCTGCACCAGCCGGACGACGCTGCCGCTGCGCTCGGCGAGCTGGCGCACCTTCTGCGCGGCGGCGATCGCCTTCTCGTGCCGGTCCAGGTCGCCGAGGGTGACCGCGTGGTTGATCAGCAGCAGCAGCCGCAGGTCGGTCAGCGCCGAATCGGTCGTGGCCGCGGTCAGCGCCTGCTCGAACAGCGGCAGCGCCTCGGCCACCTCGCCACGCATCATCTTGACCAGGATGAGCACGTGCAGCGCCCAGCCCTTGGTCCAGGAGTCGCCGATCTCCTCGCCGGCGGCCAGCGCCTCGGTCGCCGTCCGGTGCGCGGTCTCGACCTGGCCCACGTCCCGCTGCATGCGCGCGGTGAGGGCGAGCAGCCGGGCCCGGTGCCGGGGCGCCAGCCCGGGCCGCTCCAGCGCCTGCCGCAGTTCTTCGATCGACTCGTCGGACCGGCCGGCGATCGCCCGGCACTGCGCCAGCGTCCAGTGCAGATCCACCAGCACGCCGAAGTCCGTGACCCGTGCCAGGGCGCGACTGGCGACCGTGGCGGCCGCGGTCGGGTCGCCCACCCGGTACAACGCCTCGGCCAGCCGGCAGGCCAGCAGGTCGTGCGCGCCCGGCACGCCGGCCACCGTGCCGGCCTCGTCGGTGGCGCCAGCCACCGCGCGGCGCAGCAGGTCGACGGCGGCCTTCGGGGAGTGGCCGATCAGCAGCGGGGCCGCGTCGATCAGCCAGCGCAGCACCCAGTCGTCCACCGGTTCGGTGGCCGACACGACGCCGGACGAGCCGACCGACGGCAGCATCTGCCGGGCCACCCGGTCGACCGGCGCGCCCGACTCGATCAGCGCCCGGGCCGCGGACTGGTGCCAGGCCGCCCGTACGGCCGCGGGCATCTGCTCGTACAGGGAGGTGCGGATCAGCGGGTGCCGGAAGGCCATGTTGTCGCCGGCCTCGACCACCACGCCGGCGGACCGGGCCTCCTCCAGCACCGGTATCAGCTCGGTGATCGTTCGGCCGGAGACGATTGTCAGGTCGGAGACCGAGAAGTCCACGCCGAGCAGCGCGGCGGCCCGGAGCATCTCGCGTACCGGGGCGGACAGGAAGCGGAGCCGGTCGGCGATCACCTCGGACAGCGAACGCGAGCCGGCCTCACCGGTCACCTCGGCGACGCCGGACGGGGTGACCTCCAGCACCTCGCTCCGGCCCAGCGCGTCGACCAGCTCGGTCACGTACAGCGGGTTTCCGGCGGCATTGGCGGCCAGCTCGAGCAACCCCGCGGACGGGGTGCCGCCGGCCAGCTCGGCGACCAGCTCGGCCACCGCGACGTCGGCCAGCCGGGTCAGCCGGATCCGGTCAGCCGGGTCGACGCCGTCGCGCAGGGCAATCAGAGTGTCGCGCCGGGGCACCGGGCGCATCATGCCGACCAGCAGCAGCGGCAGCTGGCGCACCGACGAGTCGGCCAGCCGGCGCCAGAGCGCGATCGTCGCACCGTCCGCCCACTGCAGGTCGTCCACCACCAGCACGGTGGGTTGGGCCGCGCAGAGTTCGTCCACCAGCGCGAGCAGCCGCTCGGCGGCCGCGGCGGGCAGGTCGACGGCCAACTCGCCGCGCAGCAGCCCGGCGATCGCGGCCCGGCGCGGGTCGGCCGGCGTCTCCCGCACCCGCAGCCCGTACGTGAGCGGGAGCAGCGGCAGCTGCTGGCCGAGCTCGTCGCCGGCGCCCCAGAAGACCTGCGCGCCGCCCTCGGCCGCGGCGGCCGCCGCGGCCCGGACCAGCGCGGTCTTGCCGATGCCCGGCTCACCCTCGACCAGCACGGCACGGCCTCGGCCGGCGATCAGCTCGGCCACCCACCCACCGAACCTCGCCGATTCCCGGGCGCGCCCCAGGATCGGACGGATCGGCGGCTGAGCGGACACACCAGGATGATAAATCCCGCTTCCGGTGGCCAACAAGAAGATCACAATCGGGTCACGTGTACCGCGTACCTTCGATGATCGCAAATCTTCATGCAGTGTTTTCAATAGGCGCCCGATGCCCCATAGGGCAGCGCTTCCATTAGACGATCATCGCCGGATTTATCCAGGATAAGTCCCGGGAGCGCTTGATCGGTGCAGAGATCCTGCTAGGGTCGCGACGGCTTCTTACCGACCACCGCCCGCATGGAGCGCCAGAGAATGAACGATTCCATGATCGTTTGTCGCGCTCTGCAGCCGTCGCCGGAGGAAAGATCGTGCGAATTCGCCGGAGCCTCGTCGCAGCCGTTGTACTGGCCCTGACGCTGACCGGAATTCTGCTCGCCAGCACGTTCGGCACTGCTGGATCCGTCGAAAAAAGAGATACGAACATCAGCAATGGCTCCACTGTGGACGATGCCGGGAAGGTCCCCGGAGGAATGGGGTACGACACCGCCGCGCCCAATGGCATGGGCTACGACACCGCCGCCCCCGGCGGCATGGGATACGACGGAACGCCGACGCCCTGATCAAGGGCTGAGCGGTTCATGAGCCCTCGGCACCCGTAGCGGCTGAACTGGTCCCAGGTTGAGCCACTGATCACGGGCCCCGAATCAGGTAAGAAGCCACGCTGAGGCCGAACCGCTGGAAGGCCGGTGCGCTGTCCCTGCCTCCCAGGGTCAGGGCAGCGCGCCGGCCTTCCGCAACACCGCCACGGCCGCCGGGAGGCCGCTGAGCGCCGTCGCGAGATCGGTCGGCCGGGCGATCCGCCAGGCATTCCGGTTCACGTAGCAGCGCAGCGCCGCGTCGAACCGGTCCGGGCCGGCTGCTGTCCGCGCGGCGGCCAGCGCGGCTGAACCCTTCGCGTAAACCGTGCTGTAGTACCGGCCGGAGTCGGCACCGAAGTCCTGCATCGACCCGCCGACCCGGTCCGCCAGGTTCACCGCGCCCGGCTGCCCGTCGTTGTTCACGAGCTGCTCGGCGTAGGTCGCGAATGCCTCGTCCAGCCAGGGATCACGGGCCTGCGAATCGCCGATCATCCCGTAGAACCACTGGTGTGCGGTCTCGTGCACGGCGACCAGTGGATCGTCGGCCAGCATCAGGATCGAGCCGGGGTACTCGATGCCGCCGCCCCCGATCGGCAGCCGGGCCACCGTCAGCACCGGGAACGGAAACGGGCCGAACCGCTTGGTCAGCTCGCGCAGCGCCCGGCTGTGCTGGCGGACCAGTTCGGCCGGCTGCTGATCCGCCGGCACCCCGACGATCAGCCGGGTGCCCGCCACGGTCTGTTCCTTCACGCTGAACGGGCCGACAGCGACACTGACGTCGCGGGCCCGGTCGGCGATCGCGTGCCAGCGCCGGCGGCCGGTGCCCGCGTCGGCGGGCTGGTCGGCGACGCCACTGCTCAGCACCGTGTACCTGGCCGGCGCGGTCACCGTCAGGTCGATCTGGGCGGCCTCGCTGGTCGCGCTCTCCGCGGTGAACTGGAGCAGCGGCTCGGTGTGCCAGCCGACGCCGCGCTCCCAGGCCAGCAGCGGCTGCCCGCTGCCCCACCAGGCGTACTGGTCGACCCGGCCGAACCGGTCGAACGCGCCGTTGCCGAGCTTGAGGGTGAACGCCACGTCGGCGCTGACCTGCTGGCCGGCCGGCACCTCGCGGCCCAGCGGCAGCACCAGCAGGCCGCCCTGGGTGCCCGCGCCGGCGCCGGCCCGGTCGATCCGGAACGGCTGCCCGTCCGGGGTCGCGGTGGCCGACTGGATCTTGATCGAATTGCCCATGTCGACGCTCGGCGCCGTGTTCGCGGTGAGCCGGAACACCATCTCGCGGATCGGCAGGTCCGGGGTGAAGTCGACGTGCTCGGTGCCGGTCACGCTGGTCATGTCCGCGCTGAGCTCGAAGCTGAGCCGGATCCGCGGCCGGTTCGGGTCCGGCTCGGCGTAGCTGGTCGGGCAGTCGCCGGCCGCCCCGGACCCCGGGCTGGACCCCGGGCTGGACCCCGGGCCGGGGCTCTGGTCGGACGGGGTGCCACCGGTCGAGCTGGTGACCGACGGCGCCGACCGGTCGAACCGGGCGTCGCTGCCGCCGATGACCCCGCAGCCGGTCGCCAGCAGGGTCACGGCGAGCACGGCAGTGGCTCGGCGCATGCCGGCCACCTTACGAGGACGGCCGGTGTGATCGCCGTGAACGAGCGCTCCGGGCGAAATTGCCCAGTTGGCCCGCAACCGGATCCGTCTCGATATCGTGCATCCGTACAGTCGGGTCGTCTGGAGGAGAAGGTGGACATCGACGGGCAGCGGCCGGTCCGGGACTACCCGTTCGGTTCAGACTCCAGGCTCGCCGTCCACCCGCTGTTCGACCAGCTGCGCGAGCAGGAGCCGGTGTCCCGGATCCGGCTGCCGTACGGCGGCACCGGCTGGCTGGTCACCCGGTACGCCGACGTCCGGCTGGTGCTCACCGACCCGCGGTTCAGCCGGGCCGCCGCAGCCGGCGCGGATGTCCCCCGGCTGGTGCCGGAGCCGGCGTCGCGCGCCTCGATCGTGATGATGGACCCGCCGGAACACACCCGGCTGCGTGGCATCGTGGCCAAGGCGTTCACCGCCCGCCGGGTGACCGAGCTGCGACCGCGGCTGGAACAGCAGGCGGACGAGCTGCTGACCGCGATCGGGTCGGCCGGGCCGCCGGCCGATCTGGTCGCCGACTTCGCGTTGCCGCTGTCCATCGGGGTGATCTGCGAGCTGCTCGGCGTGCCGTACGAGGACCGGGACAAGTTCCGGACCTGGTCCACGGTGGCCCTGTCGAGCACCGCCTACCCGCCGGACGAGATCCGGGACGCGGTCGGCGAGCTGGGCGGCTACCTCAGCGAGCTGATCTGGCGGCGGCGGGCCGAGGCGGACGCCGGGGTGATCAGCGCCGACCTGTTCGGCGAGCTGGTCCGGGCCCGGGACGACGCCCGGCTGACCGAGCAGGAGCTGGTCACCACCGGGGCTACCCTGCTCGCCGCCGGCTACGAGAACACCGCAAACACGATCGCCAACTTCACCGTGGAGCTGCTGGCCCTGCCGGCGCGGTGGGAGCGGCTGCGGGCCGAGCCGGAGCGGGTGCCGGCCGCGGTCGAGGAGATGCTCCGGTTCACCATGTTCGGGCTGGGCGCGAACTTCGCCCGGATCGCCACCGAACCGGTCGAGCTCGGCGGCGTCCGGATCGGGGCCGGCGAGGCGGTCTTCACCTCGCTGCCGGCGGCCAACCGCGACCCGGCCGTCTTCGACCGGGCCGGCGAGCTGGACCTGACCCGGCCGGACAACCCGCACCTGGCCTTCGGCCACGGCATCCACCACTGCCTGGGCGCCCAGCTCGCCCGGCTCGAACTGCAGGTCGCGCTGACCGCGCTGCTGCGCCGGCTGCCCGGCCTGCGGCTGGCCGTCGCCGAGGCGGAGATCCCGTGGAAGGCCGGCCTGCTCGTGCGCGGGCCGGAGTCCCTGCCGGTGACCTGGTGACCGAGACGGCCGGCCCGCCCCGGCCGGGGGCGGCCGGGCCCGACCAGCCGGCGCGGCCGGCCCAGGACCGACCGGCCGAAGCGGCGGAGGCAGCCGAGCCCGGCCAGCCGCCGCGGCCGGCCCAGGACCGACCGGCCGAAGCGGCGGAGGCAGCCGAGCCCGGCCGGCCGGCCCAGGACCGACCGGCCGGAGCGGCGGGGGCGGCCGGGCCGGGCCAGCCGGGCCGGGGGGTGCTGCTGGGGAACGCCGACTTCCGGATGCTCTGGGCCGGAACCACGGTGGCCCAGTTCGGCACCAGCGTCGGGCAGATCGCGATCCCGCTGCTGGCGGTCCGGGCGCTGGCGGCGACCCCGCTGGACATGGGCGTGCTGACGGCCGCCCAGACGGTCGGCTTTCTGCTGGTCGGGCTGCCGGCCGGGGCCTGGGTGGATCGCATCGCCCGGCGCCGGCTGATGCTCAGCATGGACCTGGCCCGGTCGGCCCTGCTGCTGAGCATCCCGATCACCTGGTGGCTGGGGGCCCTGACCATCCCGCAGCTGATCGGCACGGCGTTCCTGGTCGGCCTGGCCGCGGTCTTCTTCGAGGTCGCGTACGGCTCGTACCTGCCGTCCCTGGTCGGCCGGGAGCACCTGATGGAAGGCAACGCCAAGCTGCAGGCCAGCCAGTCGGTCGCGGTGATCTCCGGGCCGTCCCTGGGCGGCACCCTGGCCGGGCTGGTCGGGGCCGCCAACGCGGTGCTCACCACGGCCGCCGGGTTCCTGGTCTCGGCGGCGCAGCTCTGGCGGATCCGGACCCCGGAGGTGCCGCCGCCGAAGCCGGCCCGGCGCAACATGCGGGCCGAGATCGGCGAGGGCTTCCGGTTCGTCTTCGGCGACCGGATGCTGCGCGCGATCGCCTGCTGTACGGCCACGAACAACCTGTTCCAGGTGATCGCGGTGACGCTGGCCGTGCTGTTCCTGACCCGGGAGATCGGCCTGTCCCCGGCGGCCACCGGGCTGGTGCTGGCGGTCAGCGGGGTCGGCGGCGCGCTCGGCGCGCTGACCGCCCGGTGGATCTCGCTGCGGGTCGGCCAGGCCCGCACCATCTGGCTGTCCATGCTCTGCTCCCGGCCGTTCACCCTGCTGCTGGCGCTGGCCATGCCGGGCTGGCGGGTCGCCCTGTTCGGGATCGGCTGGTTCGCGATCGGCTACGGCGGGACGGTCTACAACGTGGCGCAGGTGACGTTCCGGCAGCACATGTGCCCGGACCGGCTGCTCGGCCGGATGAACGCCTCGAACCGGTTCCTGGCCTGGGGCACGCTGCCGTTGGGCGGCCTGCTCGGCGGCGTCCTGGGCGAGTGGCTGGGCATCCGCAACGCGCTCTGGGTGGCCGCGGCCGGGCTGGTGCTGTCCGTGCTCTGGCTGCTGTTCTCCCCGCTGCGCGGCCTGCGCGACGTCCCCGGCCCGGCGCCCGAGGCAGCCCGATGACCGCCGCGGCGGGCGGGCACTCGCCGGCTGGCCGACCGGCCGGACCAGCGGGCGAACTCCGGCCGGACCAGCCGCCGATCCCGCCGACTCGGCCGGCGAGCGAGCCGGCGAGCGAGCCGGTGCTGGGGCTGGATGTGCTGGACGCCCTGCTCGGCGTCCCGCCCGGGTACCCGCCGTGGCGGGCGGCGGAGATGGCCCGGCGGCAGCGGGTGCTGGCGACCTGGCTGTCGGCGGCCGAGGCTCGCGGCATGCCGCTGCGGCCGGCCGCGGCCGAGCACCTGGCCAGGGTCCGGCGCCGGATGGCCGACCTGTACGCGGTGGCCGACCAGTTGGCCGCCGCGCACCGGGTGACCGTGCTCAAGGGGATGCGGATCGCGGCGCACCTGCCGGCCGGCCTGCTGCGCGAGTCCGGCGACGTGGACCTGGTCGCCGCCGACCAGGCCAGCCTCTGGGGCTGCGTGCTCGACCTGCGCGACCGGTACGGCGCGGTGCCGCAGGGGGTGAGCGTGCTGCAGCCACTGGCCGGCGGCCGGCTGCACCTCGGGGTGTCGATGAAGTGGCCGGCCGAGGAGCCCTACCTGGACAAGCCGATGGGCGCGGACGTCACCACCTGCGCGTTCTCCGGTGACTTCCGGGGCGTGCCGGTCCGCGCCGAGCCGCTGGCCGACACCGACCTGTGCAGCCTGTTCGCGATCGCCGAGGAACGGTTCCAGCGCAAGTTCCGGGCCAAGGACCTGCTCGACCTGGTCGCGCTGGCCGGCGTCCTGGACCGCCGGTTCGGCCCGGACCTGGTCGAGCGGGTCACCGAACCGGCGCTGGCGCTCTGCCTGGCGCCGGAGTTGCGGCAACTGGTCGACAAGGCCGCCGACTGGGCGCCGCTGCCGGCCCGCTGGGCGGACGTCCAGGCGGCGCTCGAACCGCTCGCCGTGGCCGAGCGCGCGCAGCGCGGGCCGGGCCGGGCCGGCATGCACCGGCTCCGCTTCGGCTTCCCGCTGGACGACCGGCCGAACGGGGTGCTCGCGGCGGACGTGCACCCGTTCGACGGGGGCGAGTTGGTCCGCACCCCGCTGGGCAGCTGCCTGCTGGTGGACGATCCGGTCATCCCGGCCGAGCTACACGAACGGGCCGTGGCCGAGGCCGACCGGCTGGCGACGCAATGACGGCCGGGGTGCCGCCGGTCGCCCGGTGGCACCCCGCCGCGGTTGGTGATGGCTCAGCCGCTGGTACGCGGCTTCACCTTGAACTCAGTCGTGATGACGTGCATCGCGCGCCTCCTTCCCGTCGTCCGAGCCGGGGCACGAGCCGCCGGCCAGCGCCCGGAACGTACAAGCGGCGCAGAAAGACCGTCAAGAGGTGTTGGTGGCACGATCGAGCAGCAATGCCCTCAGTCGAGGCGGACCACCGCGCGGGCCTTGGCCAGTACGGTGTGCCCGGCCGACCGGGCACTCAGGTCGACCGCGACCTTGCCGCCGTCCAGCTTCGCCGCGACGACGCCGGTGACCTCTATCAGCGCGCCGGTGTCGTCATCCGGGACCACCACCGGGTGGGTGAACCGGACGCCGTACTCGAGCACCGCGCCCGGGTCGCCGGCCCAGTCGGTGACCAGCCGGCAGGCCTCGGCCATCGTGAACACGCCGTGCGCGATCACGTTCGGCAGGCCGACCCCGGTGGCGAACCGCTCGCTCCAGTGGATCGGGTTGAAGTCGCCCGAGGCGCCGGCGTACATCACCAGGTTGACCCGGCGCACCGGGAACGTCTGTGCCGGCAGTTCCGCACCGACCTCGACCTCGTCGTAGCTGATCCGGGTCGTCACCGTCAGACCTCCGCCGTGCCACGGGAAACCAGCGTCGAGTACGACGTGACCACCGGCTCGCCCTCGACCGTGGCGACGTCGCCCTTGATGGTGATCAGGTCATTGCCGGCGGCGCTGCGGATGTTCGCCACGCTGACCAGCACGACCAGCCGGTCACCCGGGCGGATCGGCCGGGTGTAGACGAACCGCTGCTCGCCGTGCACCACCCGGCTGTAGTCCAGGCCGAGCGCCGGATCGCCGACGACCTGCATGCTGGCCGGCACCGACAGCACGATCGGGAAGGTGGGTGGCGCGATCACGTCCGGGTGGCCGAGCTTCTCGGCGGCGGCCCGGTCGCGGTAGGCCGGGTTCGGGTCGCCGATCGCGTCGGCGAACTCGCGGATCTTCTCCCGACCGACCTCGTACGGCTCGGTCGGTGGGTACGTCCGCCCGATGAACGACAGGTCCAGCCCCATCTGCCCTCCCAGTCCAGCTGCCCGCGGGTTTGACTACATGGCGCCGAACTGGCCACCGGTGACCGGGATTGTCACCCCGGAGACGAAGTCGCTGTCCGGCCCGGCCAGGAACGCGTGCACGGCGGCCACGTCCTCCGGCCGGCCCGGTCGGCCGAGCGCGGTGATGCCGATCGCCATCTGCCGCATCGGCTCCGGGATGCCCAGCTCGTCGCCGTCGGCCTTGGCGGCGGTCAGCCGGGTCTCGATGAAGCCGGGGGCGACCGCGTTCACGTTGATCCGGAACGGGCCCAGCTCGCGGGCCAGCGTCTTGGTCAGCGAGATGATCGCGCCCTTGGCCGCGGTGTAGTTCGCCTGCCCCGGGTTGCCGGTGAGCGCGACCGAACTGCTGGTCAGCACGATCTTGCGGTGGTGGTCGGGCGCGCCGTGCTCGGCGATCTCCCGCTTGGCCACCTCGCGCAGGTGCGGCATCGCGGCCAGCGTGGTGTGGAACGCGGTCTTCAGGTTCACGTTCAGCACCACGTCGAACAGATCGTCATCCAGGTTGTGGAACATCTTGTCGCGGGTGATGCCGGCGTTGTTGATCACGATGTCGAGCCCGCCGTGGGTGCCGACCGCGGCCTCCACCAACTCCCGCGCCTCGGCCAGCGCGACGGTGTTGGCCAGGCTCACGCTGGCCGTGCCACCGGCCTGCTTGACCAGGTCAGCGGTCTCATGCGCGGGCTCGCTGTCCACATCGTTGACCACGACGATGGCGCCGTCGGCGGCCAGCCGCAGCGCGGTGGCCCGGCCGATCCCCCGCCCCGCCCCGGTGACGATCGCGACCCTGCCGGCCAGCCGTCCCACGCCGCACCCCCTCCACCCGAAGCCCAGACGCCGAACCCTATCGCCCGGTAGCGAAGCGGGCAGCCCGGAACCGAACGTGATTCGGCCCGGATCGGCACTGCCGATCCGGGCCGCTATCTCCTACCTGGAGCGCTATCCCCAACAGGAACCCGCCCGCACCATCCCAACAGGAACCCGCCGCACCGTGGGGGTTCCGGGGGGCTCGGCCCCCCGGGTCAGCATCACCGAGAGACCCCCCGGCGAAGCGTGCCCGCGAAGCAGGCTTACCTGGTCTCGCGGTGCGCTGTGTGGCGGCCGCAGTTCGGGCAGAACTTCTTCAGCTCAAGCCGGTCGGGGTCGTTGCGGCGGTTCTTACGGGTGATGTAGTTGCGGTGCTTGCACTCCTGGCAGGCCATGGTGATCTTCGGGCGGATGTCGGTGGCTGCCACGGGATATGCCTTTCAGTAGAGACGATCGCGAGCGCCCGGCGTACGCGGGCTCTCGTAGCGGAGGCCGGACTTGAACCGGCGACACAGCGATTATGAGCCGCTTGCTCTGCCAGACTGAGCTACTCCGCCTGTGCGGCGCTGGACCGCGCAGAGCCCCCTTACGGAATCGAACCGTAGACCTTCTCCTTACCATGGAGACGCTCTGCCGACTGAGCTAAGGGGGCGAGGCCTGGCAAGGGTACACGGCCCGCCCCTGATCCTCTAAACCGGATACCCCGCACCGGGATTCCCGGGCGCGGGCGGCTCGGACCAGGCCTAACTGACCAACTGCAACCGGCGACCACGCACCCCTGGCTGCGCCGGGCGGGGGCTGGTCCGGGCGGTGATCCAGGCGTCCAGCCGCTCCGGCTCCAGCGCACGGCTGACCAGGTAGCCCTGGATGACGTCGCAGTCGTTGCCGACCAGCAGGTCGCGGGCCAGTTCGTCCTCGACGCCCTCGGCGACCACCCGCAGCCCCAGGCTGTGGCCGAGCTCGATGATGGCCCGGACGATCGCCAGGTCACCGAGGTCGGTGCCCATGCTGAGGACGAACTCCTTGTCGATCTTGACCTCGTCCACCGGGAGCCGGCGGAGCTGGGCCATCGAGGAGTAGCCGATCCCGAAGTCGTCGATGGACAGGCCGACGCCGAGCGCGTGCAGCCGGTGCAGCACCGGCTTCATCCGCTCCGGATCGGACATCACGCTGCTCTCGGTCAGCTCGAACGTGAGCATCTCGGCCGGCACCTGGTGCTCGCACAGCAGCTCGGCGACCCGCTCCGGGAAGCTGTTGTCCACCAGCGTCCGGGCGGACAGGTTCACCGCGACACCGATCCGCAGGTCCCGGTCCAGCCACTGCCGGACCTGGGCCAGGCTGGTCTTCAGCACGTACATGGTCAGCGGCAGGATCAGCCCGGTGACCTCGGCCAGCCCGACGAAGTCGTCCGGCCGGACCTGGCCGTACTCGGGGTGGTTCCAGCGCACCAGCGCCTCGACGCCGATCAGCTCGCGGGTGCGCAGCGCGACCTTGGGCTGGTAGCGGACCACGACCTGGCCGGTGTCCAGCGCCTCGCGCAGCTGGGTGATCAGCTGCAACCGGCGCAGGCTCTCCTGGTCCATCGTCTGGTGGTAGACGGCGACGGGCCGGCCGGTGCTCTTGGCGTTGGACAGGGCGATGTCCACCCGGCGCATCAGCGCGTCGGCGTCACCGGCGTGCTCCGGAGCCAGCACCACGCCGACCGCCACACCCACGTCGATGGTCAGCCCGGCCAGCGAGTACGGCTTGGACACCGCGTCGCGCAGCGCGGTCGCCGCCGCCTCCGCCGCGCCGGCGTCGACCGCGGTGGTCAGGATCGCGAACTCGTCCGCGCCGACCCGGGCCACCATCGCCTCCCGCGGCACCGTGGCGCGCAGCCGTTCGCCGAGCCGGACCAGCAGCTGGTCGCCCCAGGAGTGCCCGAGTGAGTCGTTGACCTCCTTGAACCGGTCGATGTCGAGCTGGCAGAGCACCACGTTGCCGCCGCCGGTGCCGACCGCGGCGATGGCCTCGTCGATCGCCTGGGCCAGCCGACCGCGGTTGGGCAGGTCGGTGAGCCGGTCGTGATACGCGGCGTGCCGGAGCCGGTCGAGCAGTTGCTGGTTCTCGATCGCGCTGGTCAGGTGGGTGGCCAGCGAGTCGAGCAGGCGCAGGTCGTCCTCACCGAAGCTGGCCAGCTGGCCCTGCCGATCGATCAGCTCCAGGGTGCCGAGCACCTGGTCGCCGGCCCGCAGCGGGGTGACGATCGCCTCCTCGGCACCGCGCTCGACCAGGGCGGACCGGGTCCGGGTGTCCTGCACGTCCCGGGTGACGAAGCGGCGGCTGCGCCGGCTGTGCATGGCCGCGTTGCGCAGCGGGTCGGCCTCGCCATCGCGGACCACCTCGGTGCGTGGCTTGCCGGACGCCGCCACAGTGATCAGCACCGACTCGGCGGCGCCGGCGGAGCGGATCCAGAGCTGCGCGGCCGACCCGTTCAGGATCTCCCGGGCGTGCGCCACGGCGTCGCCGAACATGGCCGGATCGGATCGCGCCCGCTCGATGTAGCGGCTGAACTCGTACACCCGGCCCAGGTTCTCATGCTGGCGCAGCGACCGCCCATAGGCCCGGTAGGCGACCGCGAAGACCAGTGCGAGCCCCGCGAAGAGCACCGCGCCCAGCGGGTTGACATCTATGACGAGCAGCGCAATCAGGCCGATTGTGGTGTTCAGCGAGGCGGTGAGCAGGCTCGGCAGGACCAGCGAGACGACCCGGTGGCGGTCCAGGTGGCCGGTGGCGAAGATCGCGAAGGCGACCATCAGCGCGGACGCGAAGTTGGCGGCGACCACCGCGCCGAGGGTGAGCAGCCAGGTGGACGGGTCTTTGATCGAGACCTGCTCGACCGAGCGGTAGACGATCTCGGCGACGCCCACCTCGATGGTGAACACGCCGGCGTTGTAGATCTGCTTCCCGCGCATGAGCCGCTTGTCGAGCATCAGCGACAGGCCGGACAGCACCCGGGCCGCCAGCAGGCCCAGCGGCGAGAGCAGGAACAGGCCGAGCACCAGCGGGATGTCGGTCGGCATGATCATCCAGGTCTGCTGCTGGACCTCGATCCGCAGCGAGATCCGCTCAGCGACCAGGAAGACGGCAAAGACGGCGAGCAGGACGGGCAGCGAGCCGAAGCGGCCCGGCAGACCGGCGAAGATCCAGAGCGCGGCTCCGATGGCGCCGGGCAGGAACCACAAGGCCACTGTCCGTAAACGATGGTGCACGAGCCGAGGGAAGAGACCCGGGGGCACCGACCGCGCCATAGTTCCTATCTACCCGCTACTCGATCCGGAGTTCAGCAGCAGCCGCCCACCAGTCCGGCGGCTCGACCGGAGCGGAACGTTACCGCGTCAACCGGCCAACTCACAGATGCGTAGGGGTCATTCAGCCGAACGGCGGGTAGGCCGGGGATGAGGTAACTACCACTCGGCCGAGTGAATCAGGGCTGTACGCCAGGTGGGCTACTGCCAGGCGTGGCCGTCGGGGGTGACGGCCTGCCAGGCGTGGCCGGCCGGGGTGACCGCCTGCCAGGCGTGCCCGGCCGGGGCGACGGCCTGCGGGGTGGCGGCAGAGGCGGTGACACCGCCGGCGACCTGCACACCAAGGGCGACCGAACCGAGCGCGACAGCGAGGGCGACACGGCGGGTGACGTGACCAGTGCGGCGAGCGGACATTGTGATCTCCAATCAGGCAGACGTCGTCCGTCCGATGATGCCCCAGCCCGGTTGAGCCGGAACATGACGAGCTACACGGAGCGTAGCCGATACCTACCCTGAGTAGCATGCCGTTCTATCAAACGTGTGACGCCAATCGCACTCCTGGGTGACGTAATACCGTATGGATAGCGCGGAGCGTAAGCAGTATCACGAATTACACGGTGGGGATGAACACAGACAGCGACGACTATGCGCGTTCTGGTGATAACAATCCGTATATATCCAGCACTCTGCGTGTCCGGGTGGTGGCGCCACCGGGTCGACCCCCGACCGGTCCGGGCTGGCACGAACAGGGGGTGCTGACCGCCCCGAGCCGGCCATAGCGTTCGGCCCAGATCGCGGCATTCGGACGAGGGGAACAGCGATGGACATCCACGAGATCGCGCCGGACGAGAGCACCCACACGATGTGGGAGCCGCCGGGCTCGGGCTACGGCGAGGAGAGCGGCGTCAGCGCCGACCACGGCCTGGACGACACCACCGGCCTGGACGGCCCCGGGCACGACACTCCCGGCCAGGACGACACCACCAGTCCGGACGGCGGGCCGGATGCCGCGCCGGGCGGCACCGACAGCACCGACTCGACCGGTGGGCAGTCCACCGGCAGCGACTCGGGCGGCACGAACACCGGTTCGATGACGGTCGAGGTGGAGGGACAGAGCCGCACCCTGCCCACCAGCCACGACTACACCGGCGACGGACGCCCCGACGCCACCGTCCAGACCGAAGACGGCAAACTCATCGTCTTCGCCGACACCGACAACAACACCACCGGCGACGGCGCACCCGACGGCAAAGCCGACCAGGCCATCATCGTCAACCCCGACACCGGACAGGTCGAAGGCACCGCCCACGTCGACCCCAGCACCGGCGAATGGGTCGACGGCCCGGCCGACGGCTCCGCCGCCCCCACCGACTCGACCGGCACCGAGGGCGGCGAGACCGACGGGACCCAGGTCGGCACCGGTGGCACCGGCGGCGATGACGGCACCGACGCCCGGCCGGACATGGTCACCGTCGAGGTCGACGGGCACGAGATCGGCGTGGCGAAGACGGTCGACGCCAACTCCGACGGCACCGCCGACACCGGCCTGGTGGAGAGCGACGGCCGGGTCATCGCGATCACCGACACCGATGGCGACGGCGACGGCGACCGGGCCGCGGTCTTCGACTCCACCGGCCACGTCGTCGGCACCATGCACGTCGACCCGTCCACCGGTGAGTGGGTGGAGGACTCCGGCGGCGGTTCCGATGACGGCACCCAGACCGCGCCCACCGACGACGGCAGCGGCGGCACCCCGGCCAGCGGTTCGATGACGGTCGAGGTGGAGGGACAGACCCGCACCCTGCCCACCAGCCACGACTACACCGGCGACGGACGCCCCGACGCCACCGTCCAGACCGAAGACGGCAAACTCATCGTCTTCGCCGACACCGACAACAACACCACCGGCGACGGCGCACCC
>Ga0307500_10000348_pt1 | contig 15798 bp, 10 predicted proteins | sample 14_S_MG_FD_201362 | JGI IMG/M metagenome (GOLD analysis project Ga0307500, IMG submission 201362) | Soil microbial communities from Populus trichocarpa stands in riparian zone in the Pacific Northwest, United States - 14_S | ecosystem: Environmental > Terrestrial > Soil > Riparian zone > Trees... | reverse complement strand
GTCCTGGAACGGCAGGGCTTCAGCTACAAGATGGACGCCGCCAGCATCCCGATCGCCTCCACCGGCCAGTTCCAGGACGTCCTCGTCTACGCCTACCGCGAGCCGCCGCCAGCAGGCGGGTGAGCCTCACTCGACGAGCGGGCCGCCTGGATCCGGGCGGTGCCGCAGCAGGGCGGTCTCGCTGGGGCGGGGGAGGCAGGGCGCGGCGCCGCTGACCCGCGCCACGGTCAGCGGAGTGGCCGCGAGGGCCGGCTGGTACCGCCGCCGGTTGCTGTTGTCGAAGATGAGCAGGCCATCGGCGGCCAGCCGCTCGGTGGCCCGGGCCAGGCAGGCGCCGCGGGCCCGGCCGTCCACCACGATCAGGTCGAACTGACCGTCCACAGTGGAGATCGAGTCCACGTACCCGGTGAAGTCGAGGTTCTTGTGCCCGAACCGGCCGGACGGGGTGGCGGGCGGGCCGGTGGTCACCCGGTCCGCCGGCACGTGCCGCAGCGAGACGTGCGGCTGGTCGGCCAGCTTGGCCGCCATCGTCGCGACGAAGGCGCCGTCGTGCTCGACCGAGTGCACCTCGCCGGCCCGGCGGGCCAGCCAGAGCGTGCTGGCACCGCAGCCGTACTCGAACACCCGGGCGGCCCCGTCCCGCTGCCGCAGGAAGTCCGCCACCTCGTCGATCGCGCCGTAGACCCACCAGGGCAGGTCCAGGGTGGCCAGGTCGTCGACGTCGTAGATGGCGAACAGGGTGCGCAGGTGCCGGGCCCGCGGGCTGCGCGCGGACGCCAGCCGGTCGAGCAGGCCGAGCCGGCCGGCGACCGCCCGGGTACCACGCACGGCGGAGACATAGGCAGTACGAGAAACAGACATCCAGCCTCTGTAGGGCTCGTCTGGGTGGGAAACGGTAGTGTAGCCACGCCTGCCTGCCTTTCCTACCGTTCAGGTTGGGGCGCCGATGACTGCCGATCCCGCCCGCCCGGCGCGGCGGCGGTCGCGGTGGCCGGTGCGGGTCGGGCGGGCGGTGTTCCTGCTCGCCGTCCTCGGGCTGCTGGCCCGGCAGGTGCTGAGCGAGGCCGATGGGATCGGGGCCGCACTGCGCCGGATCGGGGCCGGGCACGCGGCGCTCTCGTTGCTCGCCGCCGTGCTCGGGCTGGGCGCCTCCGGGCTGGCCTGGCGGGCGATGCTGGCCGCGCTCGGCGCCCCGCTGCCGGTCGCCGCGGTGCCGCCGGTGTTCTTCGTCGCGCAGATCGGCAAGTACCTGCCGGGCGCGATCTGGCCGTACCTGGCGCAGGTCCGGCTGGGCCGCCGGTACGGCGTGACCGGCTCGCAGTCGGCGGCCGCCTCGGTGCTGTTCGTGGTGGCGCACTGCGCGACCGGCGGGGCGGTCGCCGCCGCGGTGCTGCCCTGGGTCGACCCGGCGGTCACCCGCCGGTTCTGGTGGGCGCTGGTGTTCGCGCCACTGCTGCTGGTCGTGCTGCACCCGAGGCTGCTGCTGCCGACGCTGCGCGCCGCGCACCGGCTGGCCCGCCGCGGCGCCGCACCGGACCGGCTCGCCGGCCGCCGGGTCGCCGCCGCGCTGGGCTGGCTGCTGCTGACCTGGGCCGGCTACGGCGCCAGCCTGCTCGCCCTGCTCACCCCGCTGACCAGCCGCGGCCTGCTGCCGGCGACCGCCGTCAGCGTCGGTGGCTACGCGCTGGCCTGGACCGTCGGCTTCGCCGCGGCGGCCGTCCTGGTGGTCGCCGCCCCGGCCGGCCTCGGCGTCCGCGAGGTGGTCCTGATCGCGCTGCTGACCCCGGTCACCTCGGCCGCCGCGGCCACCGCGATCGCCCTGGTGAGCCGCCTCGCCCAGACCGCCGGCGACGCCCTCTGGGCGCTGGCCGGCGTGGCCCGCACCGCCGCCACCCCGACCGCCGCCGGCGACCCGCTACCGGTCAACCTCGCCGGGCCGGCCGGCTGACCGGCGCCGTCCCGCGGCGCTCGCTGTGACTACGGAAAGTAGTTGAATGCTACTGTCAGTCCAGGTAGCGGTAGTGGCCCGGACGGCGCACGCGGGGGCGGGGCATGGCGGTGGGTGCGCTCGGTGCGGCGGCTGGACGCGCTCGGAGCCGCCGCCGGCGGTGTGTCGCGGGGCTGGCGCTGGCGCTGGTCACGGCGGTGGCTTCGACAGTCGGCGGGGTGGCCCGGCAGCGCTCGGCCGGCGCGGCACCGCGGCTCGACGCCGTCCCGCCCGGCCTGCTGATCAGCGAGTTCCGGACCCGCGGGCCGGCCGGGGCCGACGACGAGTTCGTCGAGCTGTACAACCCGGCCGACAGCGACCTGACCGTACGGGCGGACGACGCGTCCGGCGGGTGGGCGGTCGCGACCGGCAGCGGCATCCGGTTCACCGTCCCCGACGGCACGGTCATCCCTGGCCGCGGGCACTACCTCGGGGTGAACAGCGTCGGCTACTCGCTCGCCGGGTCGCCGTCCGGCAACGGCACCACCGCGACCGGCGACGCCACCTACCGGACCGGTATCCCGGACGACGCCGGCATCGCGCTGTTCCGCACCGCGGACCCCGGCAGCTTCACGCCGGCCAGCCGCAGCGACGCGGTCGGCCCAGTCACCGAGCCGGACCCGCTCTACCGGGAGGGCAGCGGCTACCCGGCGATCAGTCCGGACAGCGGCAACCACGCGGTCAACCGGGACGAGGCGTCCGGCCGGCCCAAGGACACCGGCGACAACGCGGCCGACCTCCGGCACGGGGGCGCCAGCCCGGCCGGCGCGCGGCCGGGCGTACCCGGCCCGCAGAACCTGAGTTCCCCGGTCACCCGCAACGCCCAGCTGCCGGTGACGCTGCTCGATCCGTCCACAAGCGACAGGCTGGCGCCGAACCTGGCCCGGGTGCGCACCGCCGACCCGGCCGGCGACGCCACCTTCGGCACGGTCTCGCTGCGCCGTACGGTCACCAACAACACCGGCGCCGCGGTGACCCGGCTGCGGTTCCGGGTGCTGCCGCGGTCGGCGCTCCCGGCCCGGCCCGGCGTCGCCGACCTGCGGGCCCGTACCTCGCCGGACCTGGGCGTGCCGGTCGGCCGGACCGTGCACGCCGTCCGCGGTAGCACGCTGGAGCAGCCGCCCGGCCGGCCGGACGGGTCCGGGTACAACGCCGCCCTCTCGGTCGGCGCGGTCACGCCGGCCCGCCCGCTCGCGGCCGGTGCCACCGTCGACGTGCAACTGCTGTTCGGGGTGCGGCAGGCCGGGACGGTGGCGGTCGACGTCAACGTCGAGGCGCTGCCCGGCGGCGGCACGGCCGGCGGCCCGGTGCTGTTCGCCTGCGCCGCGGCCGCCACCGGCCCGGGCAGCTGCGGGAACGCCACCCCGGTCGCCGGCGCGGACAGCTACCCCACCGCCGGGGACACCGCGCTGGTCCGGGCCGCACCCGGCGTGCTGGCCGACGACACCGACGCGGACCGCGATCCGCTCACCGCCGTGCCGGTGACCGGCCCGGTCCACGGCACGCTGACCCTGCACCCGGACGGCTCGTTCAGCTACACCCCGACCGGCAGCTACCGCGGCTCGGACTCGTTCACCTACCGGGCGTCCGACGGCGCCGCGACGAGCACCGCGGCCACGGTCACGCTGGCCGTGGCGGCCGAGAACGACCCGCCGGTCGCGGTCGCGGACGCCTACCGCACGGCCCAGGACACCCCGCTGAACACCACCACGCCCGGCGTGCTGGACAACGACACCGACTCCGACGGCGACCCGCTCACGGCGGCGCTCGGCACCGGGCCGACCCACGGCACGTTCACCCTGGCCGCGGACGGCTCGTTCGCCTACACCCCGACCGGCGGCTACCACGGCGCCGACTCCTTCACCTACACCGCCGTCGACGGCGACGCGGGCAGCGCCCCGGTGGCCGTCGCGCTGACCGTCACGCCGGCGCACACCGCCCCGGTCGCCGTCGACGACGCGTACACCACCAGCGAGGACGCCGGGCTGACCGGCGCCGCGCCGGGGGTGCTGGCCAACGACACCGGCTCCGGCGGCGACCCGGTCACCGCCGGCAGCGCCACGGCCGCCGCGCACGGCACCGCCACCCTGCACGCGGACGGCTCGTTCAGCTACACGCCGGACCCCGACTACCACGGCACCGACACGTTCACCTACCGGGCCGGCGACGGCACCGCGGACACCGCACCGGCCGCCGTGACGATCACGATCACGCCGGTGACCGACCCGCTGGCCGCGCGACCGGTCCGGCTCGCGGTCGGCCCGGTGAGCGGCGATGTCACGATCGACCTGGCCAGCCTGCTCGACAACCCGGACGGCGCTGCGCTCACCCTGGTCAGCCACAGCGCCGGCCGGCACGGCACGGTCGGCTGCGCCGGCCTGGCCTGCCGCTACGTCCCGGCCCCGCGGTTCAGCGGGACGGACTCGTTCGGCTACCGGGTCCGGGCCGGCACCGGGCCGCCCCTGACCGGCCTGGTGACGGTCGTGGTCGCGGCGCGGCCCGCCGGCGTCGCGGCCGCGACGCTGCCGACCACCGGCAGCACCCCCTGGCCGGCGCTGCGGCTGGGCCTGCTGCTCCTGCTGACCGGGACCGGGATGCTGGTGCTGACCGCGACGGTCGGCCGCCGCCCCGACCCCGACGGCAGCCCTGTCCGGTAGCGGCGCCGTCCGGTTGCGGCCCGGTCCGGTTGCGGCGCCGTCCGGTAGCGGCCCGTCCAGTGACGGTTCAGTCGCCCTCCAGCCTGGGCTGCCACGATGCAGACGGACGTCGAGCGCCGGCCAGCCGCCGCGGCTCGACGACCAGGCGAGGCGGATCGCGGCACGCTCCGCCGGGCTGCACACCTGGTGCAGACCTGGGAACCGGCAGGGGAGACCGCATGAAACAGATCCGACTGGCCGTCCTCGCCGCGGCCGCGCTGGCCGCGCCACTGCTGCTGCCGGCGAGTCCGGCCAGCGCCGACCTGCCCAGCGTGTGCGCCGGCACCGCGAACGTGCCGGCCGGCTGGGTGAAGATCGACGACAGCTGGGACCCGTCCCGCTGCGGCAACCCGGCAGCGTTCACGCTGAACGTCTGGACGATCACCAACCCGGCCTGGGTTCCGGTCGGCGGGCGGCTCAACGTCTGCGCCGGCTGGCGCCCGAACGACCGCCCGCCGCCGGACAGCACCAAGTGGTCGGTCCGGACGATCAGCTGGGATCCGGCCAAGTGCGGGCACCCGGCGACCTTCCTGGAGAACATCTGGACGATCGAACGGGTCCGCTAGCGCGACCGGAGCCCCGGCGACCGGCCGGGGGAGCGGCTGGCGGATGAACCGCCCGGCCCCCGGCCGCGACCGGGGGTGGACGGGGGTGGTCCTGGCGGTGTAGCCGGCTGCCGGGGGTGGATCCGGGGCGGTCCGCTCCGGGCGCCGAACGCCCTGGTCCGGGGTACCGGCGGGGCACCGGGAAGTGGGGACCGCAGGCGGATGCGGGCCGGCGTGGCGCTGCCTAGCGTCCGGCGGCATGAGCAGACTCTCCCGGCTGGCGCGCGGCGTCGCGCTGGCCCTCCCGCTCGGCCTCGCCGGGCTCGTGCTTCCGTCCGCCGCGTCGTCCGCACCCGCCACGGCGGTCGGTCCGGCGGTCCGTCCGGCGGTCTGGCCGGCGGTCCCGCTGGCCAACGGCGGCGATGGCGGTGTGCTGCTGCCGGCACCCAGCGGGCGGTACCCGGTCGGCAGCGACACGCTGCACCTGGTGGACCGGAGCCGGCCGGACCCGTGGGTTCCGGCCGCGGGCCCCCGGGAGCTGATGGTCAGCATGTTCTACCCGGCCCGCCCCGGGCCCGGGCCGCGGGCCAGGTACGCCACGATCGACGAGGCGCGGCTGCTGCTGGCGGCGCAGGGGCTGGCGGACCTGGTGCCCGCGGCGACGTTCAGTGGCATCCGGACGAACAGCCGGGTCGGCGCGCGCCCGGCGCCCGGCCGGTTCCCGCTGGTGGTGCTGTCGCCGGGGCTCGGCGCGCCCAGGTACACGCTGACCAGCCTGGCCGAGGACCTCGCCAGCCGCGGCTACGTGATCGCCGCCGTCGACCACGCGTACGAGTCGGTGGGCACGGCGTTCCCCGGCGGCCGGCTGCTGACCTGCGTCCTCTGCGCGGCGGAGACCGAGGACCAGCTACGGCAGGGGGCCGTCGGGCGTGGCCGGGACGTGTCCTTCGTGCTCGACCAGCTGACCGGTCGGCACCCGGCCTGGCCGTACGCCGGGCTGATCGACCGGAGCCGGATCGGGATGGCCGGGCACTCGTACGGCGGCGCGAGCGCCCTCTCGGCCATGGCCGGTGACCGGCGGATCCGGGCCGGGGCCAACATGGACGGCGCCTTCCATGACCCGGTGGCCGCGGCCGGGCTGGGCGGCCGGCCGTTCCTGCTGCTGGGCACCGACGCCGTGCACCGGCCCGGCGGCACCGATCGGAGCTGGGACGACACCTGGCCGCGGCTGGCCGGCTGGAAGCGCTGGCTGACCGTGGCCGGGGCGGACCACAACAGCTTCACCGACTTCTCCGGGCTGTCCGGACAGCTCGGCCTGCCCGGGCCGGCGCTGCCCGGGGACCGCGCGGTGCGCATCACCCGGGCCTACCTCGCCGCGTTCTTCGACCTGCACCTCAAGCACATCCGGCAGCCGCTGCTGGCCGGCCCGACGCCGGCCAACCCGGAGGTGCGGTTCAACAACCCCTGATCCGGGGCGGGGCGCGGTGCCGCCCGGCCGGCGTTCATGGTCCGTTTCAGCGCGGTTCCAGCGGCCGGGCGGCATAATCCGCCGGGTGTCCAGACGGGTGTGGCTGTCCAGTCGGTTGGGGCGCTCCAGACGGGTGTGGCTTGGCGGGACGGCGGCGGTGCTGGTGTCGTTGCTCGTCGTCGGGTGGCTGGTCTGGGGCCGGTCCGGCGCTCCGCCGGCGCTGACCGGCTCGACCGCGGCCGGCGGCACCACGCCGGCGCCGGCGCCGGCCACGGCGGCCCGTCCGGTGCCGCCACCGCGGACCACCCCGCTGCTGCCGGCCGCCGCACCGCTGGGTTCGGCGCTGGTCCCACCACCGGCCACCAGCCGCCCGGCAGCCGGCCCGACGAGCCGGCCGCCGGCGTCCGGGGCCGGATGCCCGCTGTTCCCGGCCGACAGCGTCTGGCACGCGCGGGTCGACCGGCTGCCGGTGCTGGCCGCGTCGGCCCGGTACGTCGCCAGCATCGGCGCCAGCAGCCACCTGCACCCGGACTTCGGCTCCGGCCAGATCGACGGCCAGCCGTTCGGCATCCCGGTCACCGAGGTGGGCGCCGGGCAGACGGCCGTGCGGGTCCGGTTCGACTACGCGGACGAGAGCGACCCCGGGCCGTACCCGCTGCCCGCGACCGCCCGGATCGAGGGTGGCCCGGCGAGCGACGGCGACCGGCACGTGATCCTGCACGACGCCGCGAACTGCCGGCTGTACGAGCTGTTCGCCGCCCGGCGGGGGTCCGACGGATCATGGACCGCGCAGTCCGGCGCAACCTGGAACCTGCGCTCGAACGCGCTGCGGCCGGCCGGCTGGACCTCGGCCGACGCGGCCGGGCTGTCGATCATGGCCGGGCTGGTGCGGTACGAGGAGGTGGCGGCCGGCCGGATCGACCACGCGATCCGGATCACCGTGCCGCGCAGCCAGGACCGGTACCTCTGGCCGGCCCGGCACGCGGCCGGATCCGGCGGCGCCGACCTGCCCCCGATGGGGCTGCGGCTGCGGCTCAAGGCGTCGGTGAACGTGGCCGGCCTGCCGGCACAGGCCCGGGTCATCGCCACCGCGATGAAGACCTACGGCGTGATCGTCGCGGACAACGGCTCGCCCTGGTACATCACCGGGTCCGAGGACACCCGGTGGAACAACGACGCGCTGGACGCGCTGAAGGCGCTGGCCGGATCCCAGTTCGAGGCGGTCGACACGGCCGGCCTGATGGCCAACCCGAACTCCGCCGCAACCCGCTAACCGGGCCACCCGGCGCCGGCTGGATCGCCGGACAACGCCGCCCGGTGCCGGTCTCCGCGCGGTGACGTCGTCTGTGCGCCGGTGATGGATTTGCCCGCCCGGTGAGGTCTGTGCGCCATCACCCGTGACCCCGAACCCGTCACCGGACGCGCGAACCCGTCACTGGCGACCCGGCCCCGTCACTCCTGGCCCGGGTGCGGTTCGCGTCTGGCCGGCGGCGCGATCCGCCCTGGTTCGGCGGTGATGCCGTGCGCGGTCCGGTGACGGCATCGCCTCGCCGGGTGACGGGTTAGGCCGTCCGGTGATGGCTCCGCGGCGTCACCGGCGACCCGAACTCGTCACCTGGCGGCGGCGCGGTCCGTCCGGTCGCGGGGGGTCAGGACCAGCGGGCCCGGGCGGTGCGGCAACATCGGGTGTGCCCGCGCGGCGGCGGGAACCCGGCGCGGTGCGGCCGGGCGGGCCCGCGCACAGCCGTCGGCGCGGCGAGCAGTTCGTCCGAGCGCAACACCTGCTCGTGCAGCCGGCGCAGCGGCAGCCCGGGGTCGGCGCCCAACTCGTCGGCCAGCCGGGCCCGCAGCTGCTGGTAGGAGGCCAGCGCCTCGGCCTGCCGGCCGCACCGGTAGAACGCGACCATCAGCTGGCCGGCCAGCCGCTCGTCCAGCGGGCGGGCCGACGCCTGCGCCGACAACTGCGGCAGCAGCCGGGCGTGCCGGCTGCAGCGCAGCTCCGCGTCGTTGCGGTCCAGTTCGGCGGTGCGCCGTTCCTCCTCCAGGGTGGCCCGCACGCCGTTGATCCACGGCGTGTCCAGGTTGGCGAACGGCTCGCCCTGCCATAGTCCCAGCGCCTCGGTGTAGTAGGCGGCGGCCCGCTCGTCGGTGCCGGCGACGTGAGCGTGGCCGACCAGGGTCCGGAACCGGTGCAGGTCCACCGCCATCGGCTCGACGGTGAGCGCGTAGCCGCCGGGCCGGCGGGCGATCTGGACCTCGGGCGCCGGCTCGACCACCCGCCGCAGTCGGGACAGGTAGCCGGACAGCGCGGTCCGGGCGTGCCGCGGTGTCCCGGCCGACCAGACCCGCTCGACCAGCCGGTCGGCCGGCACCGCCCGGTTCGCCTCGACCATCAGCACCGAAAGCACGCACCGTTGCCGGGCGTGCCCGATGTCCAGCACCTGGTTGTCGACCCTGGCCTCGACCGAGCCGAGCAGCCGTAGCTCCACCCCCACCGCAACCCCCTCCGCCGGAACAACCGTGGGCTGGAGGGGCCCGATCCGCCGGCTAATACAGCCGGCCGGCCGGCTGCCCGGTCGGTAGCCCGTAGGGGCATTCAAGGAAAGCCGAAAGATTCCCGAAACCCGGCACCGCAGGGTGTGCGAGCGACTTCCGCACCAGCCGAGAGGGGGTGACTCGATGACCAAGATGAACGTTCGCAAGCCCGGGGCGATCCGCCTGACGTCGGCCTGCGCGTACTACTGCCCGTGCTGCGGCTGACCCGCCGGAACCTGAGACCGGGGCCGGCCCAGTGCCCGACGACGTGCACCGGCCCGGCCCCGGCCCTCGCCCCCCGCCCCGGACTCCACCCATCCCCGGACGAGACCCAGCCCGGACGAGACAACCCAGCGCGATGAACAGAGGGGGAACAGCCATGACCGCGGGGAGCGCCACCGGTACCAGGGTGCGACTGCAGCCGCTCACGTACGTCGACGAGGGCGACGCCGTCATGGTCGGACGCCCGGACACCGGTTCGTACGGCGTGTTCCCGCGCGAGGGCGCCGACCTGATCCGGTCGCTGGCGGCGGGCAGCACGCTCGAGTCGGGGGCGCGGCGCTGGCACGAGGAGACCGGCCAGGCCCTGGACGTGCCGGACTTCCTGGAGATCCTGGCCGACCTCGGGTTCGTGGTGGCCGACGGCGGCGCCCGGGTGCTGCCGCAGCCGGTGCGCTGGCGGCGGCTGGCCGGGTTGCTCTTCTCGCCGCCGGCGTTCCTCGGCTACATCGCGGTGCTGGCGGTCGGGGTGGCGCTGATGGTCTTCGACCCGACGCTGCGGCCGAGCTACCGCAACGTCTTCTTCACCGCGCACATCGCGGTGATCCCGGTCGCGCTCGCCCTCGGCCAGTTCCCGTTGCTGTTGCTGCACGAGGGGTTCCACGCGCTGGCCGCGCGCCGGCTGGGGCTGCCGTCCAAGCTGGGCATCGGGCGGCGGTTCTACTACCTGGTCGCCGAGACCCGGTTGAACTCGCTCTACAGCGTGCCGCGGGCCAAGCGGTACCTGCCGTTCTTCGCCGGCGCGCTGATCGACGCGGTCGGGGTCTGCGGGTTCACCGCGGTGTGCGCGGCCGGCCGGCACTGGGGCGCGCCGCCCTGGCTGACCGGGCTGGCGCTGGCGTTCGCGTTCAGCGGCGTGCTGCGGATCGCCTGGCAGTGCCTGTTCTACCTGGAGACCGACTTCTACTTCGTGATCAACACCGCCACCGGGTGCACCGACCTGCACGGGGCGGGCCGGCAGCGGATCCGGGCCTGGCTGGCCCGGGCCCGGCGCCGGCCGGCCGGCCTGGACGCCGCGGACTGGTCCGAGCAGGACCGCGCGGCGGCCCGCTGGTACGCCCCGCTGATGGTGGCCGGCTACGGCTTCTCACTGGGCATGCTGGTGTTCGTCGCGGTGCCGACCGCGGTGCGGTTCTGGACCACCGTGCTGCACCGGCTGGACGGGTCCCGGCCGCTGACCGCCGGTGTCCTCCTCGACACGGTCGTCTTCGTCCTGACCTCGCTGGCCGAGCTCGGCCTCCTCGCCTACGTCACGATCCGCGACCTGCGCCGCCGTCGCAGCCGGTCGCTCCACCCGGAAGGAAACCCGTCATGACCGCGCTGCAGACCCCACCCGCCAGCTATCCCGCCAGCCGTCCCGGCGGCAGCAGCCAGCTCGCGGCCAGGCACACGCTCGACCTGCGCGGCCACCGCCGGCTGCGCGGCCCGTACACGGCCGGCGGCGCGCTGCTGCGGCAGGTGGTGCCCGAGCTGATGGCGGTCGATCCGGACCTGGTCAAGCCGGCCGCGACCGCCGTGGTCGCGATCGCCCCGGACCTGGAGGGGGAGGCGCCGACCCGCCCGCAGACGCTGACCGACCTGGCCCGCGGGGACGAGCGGACCCGCTTCTACGCCGTGCAGCGCACCCGCAACCTCGCGTTCATGGTCTCCAGGCTGGTCGACGTGTGGGCCCGGGTCTGCCACCCCGAGGGCGTCACGCTGCGGTTCTGGGAGCTGGCCGATGCCGACCCGACCGACGTCCAGCTGTTCGCCACGCTGCGCCGCCGGTGCGACCCGACCAGCCTGGACGTGCTGGACGCCGGCCCGCTCGACCCCGCCCTGCGCGGCGGCGGCAGCGCGGACCCGGCGCAGCGGTACGTGGACGCCGACGGCACCAGCACCGACCCGGCCGAGCACGCCGCGTACCAGGCGCTCACCGACGCCGACCGCGCGGCCCGGCACAGCCGGCGCGGCCAACTGCTGATCGACGCGGCCGCGCCGGGCAGCCGGCTGGGCGCCATCCCGTACCACCTGGAGCGCGGCGAGGAGCCGGGCCAGGCGCTGGAGTGGCTGGTCGAGGGCCAGAACCGGACCTTCCGGGAGGGCTTCTACGCCGCCGCGCTGGACCTCGGCCGGCGCGGCCGGGCGCTGCTGAACTGGTCGGACGACGCCAAGACGCACAACTACCTGACCAAGCGGGTGATCGCCGGGCTGACCTACCTGGGCCGGTGCGACGAGGCGATCCAGGTGATCGACGAGCACCGGCTCACCACCACCGAGGTGGCCGAGCAGATGAACGACGCCTACATGATGGCGATGATCTACACCCGGCACCTGCCGCCGGACCAGATCGACCAGGACCTGGCGCTGGCCTGGATCAACACCGCGCTGGCGCTGGCCGAGGGCGCGCCGACGCCGGAGAAGCACGCCTTCTACACCGCGTTCATGCGCAACGCCCGGGCCCTGGTGGAGCTGCACCGGGGCAACCTGGCCGGCTCGCTGGACCTGGTCAACCAGGCGATCGGAATCGCCGACGAGCACCTCGGCGACGAGGACCACAAGCTGCACCGGACGGTGCTGCTGAACAACCGGGCCCGGGTGCTGCTGAAGCTGGGCGACTTCGACGGTGCGATCGCGGCCTTCGACGAGGTGCTCGACCGGGACCCGGAGTACGAGGAGCCGTACTTCGACCGGGCGGTGGCGCACAAGGCGCACGGCGACCTGGCTGCCGCGCTGCGCGACCTGGACCGGGCGGTCGAGCTGAGCGTCGCGTTCACCGACGCCTACTACAACCGCGCCGACATCCTGCTCGACCTGGGCGAGGAGGAGGCGGCGCTGGCCAACCTGGACACGGTGCTGGACATCGACCCGGACTACCTGGAGGCGCTGCTGAACCGGGCCGCCATCCACCTCGGCTTCGGCGAGCTGGACGCGGCCGCCGCGGATATCGCGCACGGCCTATCGCTGGACCCCGAGCACGCCCATCTCTGGTCGGCCAAGGGCCTGCTGCGCAGCGAGCAGGGCGCCCCGGACGAGGCACTGGACTGCTTCGCCGCCGCCCTCGACCTGAACCCGAAGCTGGTCGAGGCGTACGGGAACCGGGCGGTGCTGCACTTCGGCGCCGGCCGGGTCGCCGCCGCGGTGGCCGACCTGGACGCGGCCATCGCGCTCACCGACACCGCGGCGCTGCGGGTCAACCGCGGCATCGGGCGGCATGAGCTCGGCGACCCCGCGGCGGCCATCGAGGACTTCGACGCGGCGCTGGCCTGGCCGGACGCGGACGAGGCCACCGTGCTGTACCACCGCGGCCGCAGTCACCGCGCGCTCGGCCAGCACGACCTCGCTGACGCCGACTGGGACCGGCACCTGCACCTGGTGGCCGAGCAGGGCGAGGTCTCGCCGTACGCGGTGGAGATCGCGGGACTCCGGACCGGGCCGCGATGATCGGCCTGCCGCTGCGGTCCGGACCGGCCGAGCCGCCGGGCCGGTCGGCGGTCGGGACGCCGGCCCGGGATCCGATCAGCGCCGCCCCGGCCCGGGCCGGGGTGGGCGCCCTGGTCGGCCCGCACGAACTGCGCGCGACGATGCGCCAGCACGCCGCCGGGGTCACCGTGATCACCACCCGGGACGGCGGCCCGGGCACCACCCGGGACGGCGACCCGGTCGGGTTCTGCGCCACCTCGCTCAGCTCGGTCTCGCTGGAGCCGCCGACGGTCTCGTTCGCGGTGGCCGCCGACTCGGTCTCCGGCCGGGCCTGGCGGACCGCCGAGCACGGCATCGTGCACCTGCTGCACGCGGACCAGGCCGCGGTGGCCGCCACCTTCGCGGTCACCGGGGCGGCGAAGTTCGCCGGCCCGGTGGGCTGGCGGTGGGGCCCGTGCGGGCAGCCGCTGCTGGACAACGTGCTGGCCTGGATGCTGGTCGGCACCCGGACCCGGCTGGTGGTCGGCGATCACCTGCTGGTCGTCGCCGACGTCCGGGAGACCGCGGTCACGCCCGGGCCGAGCCCACTGATCCACTGCCGGGGCGGGTTCCACGCGCTACCCGGGTAGCGCCCGCCCGATCCCACTCCGCTGCCCAGCCGTCCCCCCATGGCTGGGCAGCGGAGTGCTGTCCGCGCCCGGTCGCTGGATCGGCTTGAAACCGGACTGAGGCCGTTTTGGAACCGGTGCTACCTAGCGTCGGGCGCACTTGTGGTGCCCGCGCCGGTCAGCGGGCGCCGTGATCCGATCTGAGCGGAGGACAGACGCGTGTTTCGACGATGGTGGCCTGCGATCGTGCTGCTGCTCGCGGCACCGATCGCGGTATCCGGGCAGCTCCCGGTGGCGACCGCGGCCGCCGCACCGGCCGCACCGGCGCCGGCCGGCGCCGACCGGCAACCCGATCCGTCCACTGTGGACCCGGCCCGGCGCGGCAGCGTGCTGCCGGCGGGCTGGTCGGGTTCGACCGACCTGGCCTGGACGACCGATGGTGACGCGACCGGCTTCCACCTGCTGGTGGCCGAGCAGCGTACCGGCTACACCTGGCGGACCGCGGCGACGCTGGCCGAGCCGGGGGTGGAGACCGACCGGTGGGTCGGCAACGCCTGCGTGACCGGGTCCGGCCGGCGGGCCGTGGTGGTGTACGCGCCGCGGCAGTTCACCAACAAGCCGCAGTTGTTCGACCGGGGCGCGTTCGCCGCGGTGGTCGACCTGGTCACCGGTCAGGTGACGAAGCTCGGCGTGGGCGCCACGCTGGCGTACTACAACCCCGGCTGTGGCGCGGCCGAGACCGCGGTGCTGACCCAGGGCGGGCAGGATCTCGGGAAGACCCGGCTGTTCTGGCTGGACGCGGCGACCGGCGGCCTGCCCTGGCGGGTCGAGCTGCCCGGTCAGATCAGCTCGGCGGTCCCGGTCGGTGACCGGATCGTGGCGGTGGACCAGCCCGGGCTGATCCAGCTGAGCCGGGGTGGGAAGCCGGCGCCGCTCGCCGCGACCGGCGGCACCGCGTTCGACCTGCACCCGGACGCGTCCGGCGGAGTGGTGTTCCTCGAACAGCACGGCGGCACGGCGGTCGCCCGGCAGGCCCGGGCCGGGTCCACAGTGGACCTGGCGAGTGGGCCGCTGACCGGGATGGAGCTGTCCGCCGGCACCGGCGGGCGGGTGTTCCTGTCCGGTCGACCGGCGAGCGTCGGCGCGCTGCCGGCCGGGGTGTCCAGAGTGGACGCCCCGACGACCGCGGAGCTGTCCACCCAGGGCCAGCTGGCGGTCAGCCACGACGCCCCCCGGGCCGGCGACCCGGCACCGGCCGGCACCAGCGCCGCCGGCTCCGAGGAGGCCAGCCCGGTGCGGCTGGCGGCCACCGTGCTGCCGACCGGCCAGCAGGTCGCGTTCACGGTGACGCCCGGCCTGCGGCCGAGCCAGCGGTTCGACACCGGGCTGGCCCCGGCGGTGGTCAACGGCCCGGCGGCCGGCCCGGGCGGCGGGGTCAGCCCGCAGGCGGTGGGCTCGCCGACCGACCCGGTGGACGCCGACAAGACCTGCGCGATCGCCCGCAACGACGTCGGCACACAGGTGTACCAGCCGCACTGGAACCAGGTGGAGTGGGCCGCTGATCTGGCGGTGGCCAACGCGCTGAACATCGTCCGGCCGGCGAACTGGAAGAACTCCGGGATGTCGTCCTGGGCGCCGCAGCAGACCGGCATGTTCCCGTCGGTGCCGCTGACCGGCGGCGGCAGCGTGCCGCCGCAGGTCCTGCTCGGCGTGCTGACCCAGGAGTCGAACCTGTGGCAGGCGTCCCGGCACACCGTCGAGGGGCTGAGCGGGAACCCGCTGATCGGCCGCTTCTACGGGCAGACGCTCAGCGGCGCCGACCCGTGGAAGATCAACTGGGCCGACGCCGACTGCGGTTACGGCATCGGGCAGATCACCGACGGCATGCGGGCGGCCGACACCGCGATGACGCCCAACCAGAAGCGGGCGCTGACCGTCGACTACGCCACCAACATCGCCGCCTCGCTGCGCATCCTGCAGCAGAAGTGGAACCTGATGAAGGCGGCCGGGATCAACGTGAACGACGGCGGCGCGCAGTGGCCGGAGAACTGGTACGCCGCGATCTGGGCGTACAACACCGGGATGCAGCCGAACGCGGCGAACGGCAACACCAGCGGCTGCGCGCCGAGCAACAGCTGCACCGACGGCGCCGGCAACTGGGGCCTGGGTTACACCAACAACCCGGCCAACATCTCCTACCCGCGCAACCGCACGCCGTTCCTGGAGGGCAGCCAGGACGACGCGCGCAACCCGCAGCGCTGGCCGTACCAGGAGAAGG
>Ga0307500_10000346_pt1 | contig 15819 bp, 18 predicted proteins | sample 14_S_MG_FD_201362 | JGI IMG/M metagenome (GOLD analysis project Ga0307500, IMG submission 201362) | Soil microbial communities from Populus trichocarpa stands in riparian zone in the Pacific Northwest, United States - 14_S | ecosystem: Environmental > Terrestrial > Soil > Riparian zone > Trees... | reverse complement strand
AGCGCTTCCCGGGCTGCCGGGGGTGCCGGCGCTGCCGGGACTGCCGGCGGCGCCGGGACTGCCGGCGCTGCCGGCGGCGCCGGGACTGCCGGGACTGCCGGCGGCGCCGGGACTGCCGGCGCTGCCGGCGGCGCCGGGACTGCCGGGACTGCCGGCGGCGCCGGGACTGCCGGCGGCGCCGGGACTGCCGGCGCTGCCGGGGGTGCCGGGGGTGCCGGGGCCGCCCGGGCCTTCGAGGGTGCCGGAGCATCCGGGGCCGCCGGAGCATCCGGAGGTACCGAAGCATCCGGAGGTACCGGCGCTTCCGGGGGTACCGGGCGGCCGGACCGCGGGGACAAGCCGGGGCTGGCGGTGCTGACCGCGCTGGTGCAGACCCTCGGTACCAGCATCGCCAGCCGCGGCGAGGCGCCGAACCTGAACGTGCTCGGGTATGTGCTGCTGGTCGTGAGCGGGCTGGCGCTGTCCGACCGGCACCGCTCCCCGCGCACCACGCTGCTGGTCGTCGCCGTGCCGACGGTGGCGTACCACGTGCTGCACTACCCGCACGGGCCGACCTTCCTGGGCCTGATCGTCGCCGCGGCGGCGGCGGCGCGGGCCGGCCATCGCGGCATGGTCTGGGCGACCATGATCGCCTCGTACATCGCCTGGGTCGTGCTCAGCGGCGCCACCCGCGGCCAGGCGCTGGCGGTCGCCGGGTTGGCCGTCGGGGTGGCGCTGCTCACCGGCTTCGCGCTGTTCGCGGGGCAGCAGATCAGCCAGATGGTGCAGGAGCAGCGCCGGCTGGCCGACGAGCGGAAGCGCCGGCAGGCCAGCGACGAGCGGCTGCGCATCGCCCAGGAACTGCACGACGTACTCGGCCACCACCTGTCGCTGATCAACGTCCGGGCCGGGGTGGGGCTGCACCTGATGGACCGCCAGCCCGACCAGGCCCGGGCCGCGCTCGACACCATCAAGCAGGCCAGCGCCGAGGCGCTGCGGGAGGTCCAGTCGGTGCTGAACGCGCTCTACCCGTCCGGCGAGGCCGCGCCGCGCGCCCCCGCCCCCGGGCTGGACCGGCTCGACGACCTGACGGTCGACGCCGGCCTACCGGTCCGCACCACGATCAGCGGCACCGGCCGGCCGCTGCCGGCCGAGATCGACCGCGCCGCCTACCGGATCGTCCAGGAAGCGCTCACGAACGTGCGCCGGCACGCCGGCCCGGGGGCCACCGCCAGCATCACGATCGAGTACCAGCCGGAGGAGTTGACCGTGCAGATCACCGACGACGGCGGCGCGCACGGTCCGGTCACCGCGCCGGTGGCGGCGGGCAACGGCATCAGCGGCATGCGGGAACGCGCCGCCGCCCTGGGCGGCGCGCTGACCGCCCAGCCACTGCTCGAAGGCGGCTGGCAGGTACGCGGCCGGCTCCCCCTCCCCCCGCCGGACCCGGCCGACCCGGCCGACCCGGCCAGCCCGGCCGACCCGCCCGTACCCGGCGGCGCTGCCGAGGCGCCCCGATCCGACCGCGGGACCGGGGCGGGTGGGGCGCGATGATCCGGGTGGTGCTGGCCGACGACCAGGCGCTGGTACGGGCCGGTTTCCGGGCGCTGCTGGACGCGGAGCCGGACATCGAGGTGGTGGGCGAGGCCGGCGACGGCGCGCACGCCGTCGCGCTGGCCCGCCAGACCCGGCCCGACGTCATGCTGATGGACATCCGGATGCCCGGCCTGGACGGCCTGGCCGCGACCCGGCAGATCGCCACCGACCCGGCGCTGTCCGGAGTCCGGATCGTCGTCCTCACCACGTTCGAGCTGGACGAGTACGTCGCCGAGGCGCTGCGCGCCGGCGCGGCCGGTTTCCTGGTCAAGAACACCGAGCCGGCCGAACTGATCCGCGGCGTCCGGGTGGTCGCGGCCGGCGAGGGCCTGCTGTCCCCGAGCATCACCCGGCGGGTGATCGAGCGGTTCGCCGCCCAGACCGCCAGCCCGGCCCCGCCCCCGCAACTGGCCGACCTCACCAGCCGGGAACGCGAGGTGGTCGCGCTGGCCGGCGCCGGCCTGTCCAACGACGAGATCGCCGCCCGGCTGGTGGTCAGCCCGGCCACCGCCAAGACCCACGTATCCCGCGCAATGATCAAACTAGGCGCCCGGGACCGCGCCCAACTGGTCGTCTTCGCCTACGAAGCCGGCCTGGTCCGCCCCAACTGGCTGCCGTAACGACCACCAGACACAAAAAGATGGCTTGCGTTTTTTTCGAATACCCGTAGCCTACCTGTCATGACGAGTGTCCTGCGCGAGCGGACCGTGTTGCCGCCGGAGGAGCTCACCAGCCTGACCGTGGTGGCTCGGATGCTGGTCGACACGGGCCCGGCGCGAGCCCGACTGGTGGGGCCGGACGGTTCGCAGATCGATGTGCCCGATGAGTTGTACGGCGTCCTCCGCGACGTCGTGGCGGCTCTCTCCCAGGGGTTGGCGGTCACGATCGTCCCGCACAACACGATGCTCACCACTCAGGAAGCAGCCGACCTGCTCAACGTGTCCCGGCCGACCCTGGTGCGCCTGCTCACCGACGGCGAGATCCCGTACGCCATGCGCGGTCGGCATCGCCGGGTCCTGCTCCGCGACATCCTCGCCTACCAGAACCGCACCCGCCACGAACGCCGTGACACCCTCGACCGGATGGCCGCCGAGGGCGAGGAAGCCGGCCTGTACAACGCCACCGCCACCCCGCGCCCACGGCTACCGTCCACTGTGGTCAGGTGACGTACTCATCGAACTACGTCGCAACCCTGACCGAGCGAGGAATCGCCACAGATGAGCTGGACCGGGCCGGGGTACCACGGTTCGCCGCTGAACTGTGCCGGCAGCTGCCTTAGCCGGCACGGGCTCCCGTGGGTCAGGGGGTCTGGAGGGTTACCAGCCAGGCGGGGTGGTCGGTGTGCCGCAGTGGGGTCGCGCGGGTGGACCGGACGGTGAAGTCGCCGGTGGCCAGGACGTGCTGGACGGCGCCGTCGCCCTTGCGCGACCAGCCGGACGGGACGCAGTCCTGCACGTCCGGGTCGCCGCCGTAGGCCAGGTTGAAGTCGCCGCCGACCACGGTCGGGGCGGCGCCGCCCAGGGCTGCCTGCACGCCGGGAATGGCGGTGCCCAGCAGGTACCGGCACTGGGCCTTGGCGGTGCCGCCGCTGCCCGACTCCAGGTGCGTGGTGCAGGCGTAGTAGTTGCCGATCGCGTATGCGCAGACCCAGGCGCGCTGCTCGTCGCGGTCCGGGTTCTGGGTGGGGTAGATGCCGCCGCGGGTGGCTACGCCGGCCCAGTTGGCCGGCGCCACGTGCCCCATCAGCGCGATCCCGTACTGCTGCCCGTTCCGGCAGCGGTACGGCGCGTCCCGGCCCCGGTCCCAGGCCGGCTGGAAGTTCGCGAAGACCCGGTCGGCGGGCCAGGTCCGCTGCATGGCCGCCAGCAGGGCGCCGGCGCTGTCGCCCTGGCAGATCTCGTTCAGCGTGACCACGTCCGGCCGCTGCGTGCGGATCACCCTGGCGGCCTCCGGGACGGCCTGTCCGCCGGCGTAGCACGACGCGAACCCGCTGTTGCACAGGTTCAGCTGGAGCACCGAGAACGGCGACAGCCGCGGCCGGCTCGCCGGGCGTTCGGCCGCCGGTCCGGCGAGGTACTGGACGGCCCCGGAGTCGGGTCGAACCGCCGCCGACGACGCGGGTTGCGGGGCGGCCGGAGCGAGTACGACGGCGACCGCGGCCAGACCTACGAGCAGACCACCGGAGCGTGCGTTGCGCATGAGCAGATCTCCCTGCGGGTCGGCACGGAAGTCCTCGTCGCAGTGACCTTCGGCTGACCCGGCCGGCCGGATTCTCCCGGCGGCCGGCCCGGTGCCAGTGACACGATCGCGCCCGCAGCTGAACGGGAGACCGCCGCCGCGGCTACATCGCCGGGCCGTTGGTCGGCGCCGGAGTCGACACCGGGGCGGGGGCCTGGGCCGGGCGGATGCGGTTGTACTCGCGGTACAGCTCGATCCCGCAGACAGCCAGGATCAGCCCGGACATCGCCGCGATGACCGGGATGAGGTGCCGGTCGACGTCCGGGTCGGAGAAGATCGAGCCGTAGCGGGCGTGCCAGCCGAGCTGGCTGCCGATCAGGGCGGTCAGCGCGATCCGGGCCCACCGGGTCGCCGGGCGCCACCGCCCCTGCGCGGCGACCAGCAGGTGCAGGCCGATCGCGAGCACCAGCACCCCGACCAGCCACGGCATCCGCAACGGACCGGTGAACGAGTCGGTGTAGGCCAGCGTCCGCGCCGCGATCCGGCCGCTGGACAGCGCCCCGACCACCCGGCCGGGCGCCAGGTAGAGCACCAGCAGCGCCGCCCACAGCAACGCGAGCCCGACGCCGCCGACCCGGCTGGCCCGGTCCCGGACCCGGACCGGCCGCGGCACCCAGGCGAACGCGTCCGGCCGGCGGCGCAGGATGAGGTTCTTCACCGCGAACGCGATCACGAGCACGCCGAGCCAGCCGAGGAAGGCGACGGTGGCCTGCTGCGCCCGCTCGTTGTAGGTGTCCCCCGGGCCCGGCGAGGCGAGCAGCGAGATCACCGAGCCGCCGGCGATGGTGGCGACCAGGAAGCCCCACGTGTCGCTCGGTTCGATGATCGTGAACGGCCGGTAGTAGCGCACCGCGGCCTCTGCCGGGCGGCCGAAGCCGCGCAGCATCGCGACCGCCATGTCGGCGTCTGCCGGGCGGCCCTCGGCGTCCGCCCTGGCGCCCAGTTCGTCGGCGAGCAGCGCGCGCAGTTCGAGAGCGACGTCGTTCCGCTTCCCGGGCGGCAGCCGCCGGGCCACGTCGTGCACGTAGCTGTCGATCACCTCGGAGGCGTCCATCGGATCTCCTCAATCCAGCAGCGTGTTCATGACGCCCACCTGGCGCCGCCAGCTCTCGCTCATCGCCTGGTAGAGCCGCTCCCCGGCCGGGCTGAGCCGGTAGTAGCGGCGCGGCGAGGCCCCGTCGGTGTTCCACGAGCTCTCCAGCGCGCCCTGCGCCTCCAGCCGCCGCAGCAGCGGATACAGCGTGCCTTCCTCGATCGGCATGCCGCCGGCCGCCAGCGCCTGCCGCAGCGAGTAGCCGTACTGCGGCGTGCGCAGCCGGGACAGCACCGCCAGCACCAGCACGCCGCGGCGGAGCTCCGCCTCCAGCTTCCCGAACCCGTCGGCATCCGTCACCATGCATCACCCCGTACTGTGCGCTACACAGTAGATCGCCCCGCCGCCGCTCGGCAAGGCCGATCACCGCCCGCGCCCGCGCAGTGCGGCGACCGTGTGCACGGAACGGGTGCGGCGGCGCGTTGGCCTCGGTGCTACTGGTTCATCGGCTTCATCGGCGCGATGTGCGCGGCCCGGCGGCGGGGCCAGGTGGAACTCGACCGGGTCGGAGGTGGCAGGGATGGATTGGCGTTCCCTACCGGGTGGGGGTGGACGTGGGGCTGGACGTGGCCGATGACGGGATGTCGGCGATGGCACGCCAGCCGCTGGAGCGCCGTCCCTGCCCGATCGCGGCGGCGCTGGAGCTGGTCGGCGAGCGGTGGACGCTGGTCGCGATCCGGGAACTCGTCTACGGGGTGCACCGCTTCGACCAGATCGCCGCGTTCACCGGAGCCTCCCGCGACATCCTCACCGAGCGGCTGCGGAAGCTCGAACAGCTCGAGGTCATCGAGCGGCGCCGGTACTCCGACCGTCCGCCCCGGTACGAGTACCACCTCACCGACAAGGGCCTCGAACTCACGCCGGTGCTGATCGCGCTGGGCGAGTGGGGCACCAAGTGGGCGCGGCCGGCATACGCGACCACCTGGGTGCACGACTGCGGCAAGGTCGTCACGGTCGACCAGGTCTGCCGGGAGTGCGGCCGCCCGGTGTCGCGGGCGACCATCCGGGCGGTGCCGGCCGCCGACCGCGACCAGTAGCGCTGAGCCTGGCCCGGTCCACGGCGGCGCCGGCCGGCGCAGACCCGCGGCCGGGTCCACCTGGAGGTGTAGTCGGGTCGGGACGGGTTCAGCCCGTGGCCGCACGACCGGGCCGGGCGGCACGACCTAGCGTCCGGATGGTCAGTCCGCCGACCGTCACTCCAGCAGGGACCTCGTACCGATGATCGTTGCCCACGCACTCAGCAAGCGCTACGGCGGCCGGGCCGCCGTCAGCGAGCTCAGCTTCACCGTCCGGCCCGGCCTGGTCACCGGGTTCCTCGGCCCGAACGGCGCCGGCAAGTCCACCACGATGCGGATGATCCTGGGCCTGACCGCCCCGACCACCGGGCGGGTCACCGTCAACGGCAAGCCGTACGCCGCGCACCGGGCGCCGCTGCACGAGGTCGGCGCGATGCTGGAGGCGCGGTCGATCCACCCCGGCCGGTCCGCGGTCAACCACCTGCGCTGCCTGGCCGCGAGCACCGGCATCCCGCGCCGCCGGGTGGACGAGGTGATCGACCTCGTCGGGCTGCGGCCGGTCGCCGGGAAACGGGCCGGCACCTTCTCGCTCGGGATGAGCCAGCGGCTGGGCATCGCCAGCGCGCTGCTCGGCGACCCGGCCACCGTCATCCTGGACGAGCCGGTGAACGGCCTCGACCCGGAAGGCATCCGCTGGATCCGCGGCCTGCTCAAGAGTCTGGCCGGCGACGGCCGCACGGTCCTGGTCTCGTCGCACCTGATGAGCGAGATGGCGTTGACCGCAGACCACCTGATCGTGATCGGACGCGGCCGCCTGATCGCCGACGCCTCGGTCACCGACCTCACCCGCGGCGCCGCCCGCGCCCGCGTCTTCGTCCGGACGGACCAGGCCGAGCGGCTGGCCGCGCTGCTGACCGCAACGGCCGCTCCGGCCGCTCCGGCCGGTCCAGTCCGCGGCGGCGGCCCGGCCGGGGCGGGCGTGGCGGTGGCGTCGGTCGGGGCGGGGTGCCTGGAGGTGACCGGGGTGAGCAGCGAACGGATCGGCCGGATCGCCGCGGACAACCGGGTCGCGCTCGCCGAGCTGACCCCGCGGCAGGCTTCCCTGGAGGAGGCCTTCATGGCGCTGACCGGCGACACGGTCGACTACCAGTCCCCCGCGCCCGTCCTGGTCGACGGGCGGGCGGTGTGACGGCCGACGCCCTTCCCGGCCGGGCCGGCCGGGGCGCGGCCGGTGCCGGGCAGGTGACCGCGGCGCGGGTGGTGTACTCGGAGTGGGTCCGGCTGCGGACGCTGCGGTCGACGTTCGTCACGCTGGCCGCCGCGCTCGTCGCGATGATCGGGTCGAGCCTGCTGTTCACCGGCCTGACCGCGAGCCGGTGGTCCGAGGCCGGGCCGGCCGAGCAGGCCGGCTTCGACCCGAGCGCGCTCAGCCTGATCGGGTTCTTCCTGGCCCAGCTCGCGGTCGGGGTGCTGGGCGTGCTCGTGGTGACCGGCGAGTACTCGACCGGCATGATCCACGCCACGCTCTGCGCCGTACCGCGCCGGCTGCCGGTGCTGTGGGCCCGGGCCGCGGTGTACTCGGCGGTGATCTGGGTGCTGATGACCGCCGCCGCGCTGGCGGCCTTCCTGGCCGGCCAGGCCGTTCTGTCCACTCAGGACATCGGAGTGTCGCTTTCGGACCCCGGAGTCACCCGCGCCGTGTTCGGCACCGGCCTGTACCTGACCGTCGTGGCGGTGCTGAGCGTCGGGATCGGCATGCTGCTGCGGAACACGGCCGGCGCGACGGCCAGTGTCATCGCGCTGCTGGTCGTGGTGCCGGGGCTCGCCGACGCCCTGCCGGTGTCCTGGGCCTACCGCGTCAGCCCCTACCTGCCCAGCAATGCCGGCCACGCGCTCGCCATCCGGGCACCCGGCCCGCATACATTGGCTCCGTGGACCGGCTTCATGGTCTTCTGCCTGTACGCGGCCGCGGCCCTCGCGGCGGCCGCGCTGACGCTGCGCCGCCGGGACGCGTAGTGCCCGGCGCGGCACCGTCCACAATCGAGGCTGGAGCCGGTCCGGGGCCGCCGGCCCCGGCCGGTCCGCCGGCGGCGTCCACAATGGACAGCGGCGCCGGCCGGACGGCGGGGCGCCGGCTGGGTCGGGCGGTCCGGCGGGTGCGGGTGGCGCCGGTGCTGGTGGACGCGCTGCTGGTGGGCGCGCTGTTCGTGGCCACCGGGTCGCTGGTCGGGCCGGATCTGGTCGCGCATCCGTGGCAGCTCGGGCTGCAGGCCGGGCTGCTGCTGCCGCTGCTGTGGCGGCGGCGGGCGCCGCTGCTGGTGTTCGGCGCGGTGGCCGCGGTGGCGTTCGTCCAGTTGCTCGCGGACGTCCGGCTGCCGGCCGACGCCGGCCTGCTGGTCGCGCTCTACACGGTGGCCGCGCGCCGGAGCCTGCGCTGGGTGCTGCTGGCCGGCGCGGTGCTGGAAGCGGGGATCCTGCTGTACTCGGTGCACTGGCCCACCGAGGGCAGCGGGCACCTGATCGCCGCGGCCAGCCTGACCGCGACCGCCGTCGCCGCGGCCGTTCTGGGCACGAACATGCGGACCCGGCGGGCCTACCTGGCGACGCTGGAGGACCGCACGCTCCAGCTGGAACGCGAGCGCGACCAACAGGCCCAGCTCGCGGCCGCGGCCGAGCGGGCCCACATCGCCCGGGAGATGCACGACATCGTCAGCCACAACCTGTCGGTGATGGTCGCGCTGGCCGACGGCGCGGTGTTCGCCCAGGATCGCGCGCCGGCGCAGGCCGCCGCCGCGATGCGCCAGATCGCCGGCACCGGACGGCAGGCGCTCACCGACATGCGCCGCCTGCTCGGCGTGCTGCGCGCCGACGAGCCGGACGCGCTGCGCCACCCGATGCCCGGCCTGGCGCAGCTGGCGCCGCTGGCCGGGCAGGTCCGCGCGGCCGGCCTGCCGACCAGCCTGCAGCTGACCGGCGACCCGTCGGCCGTCCCCGCCGCCGCCCAGCTCACCGCGTACCGCCTGGTGCAGGAGGCGCTGACCAATACGCTGAAGCACGCCCCGGCCGGCACCAGCGCCGCGGTCCGGGTGCACTGCGGTCGGCGGTCGGTCACGGTCGAGGTCACCGACGACGGACACCCGGCGCCGGCGGTCGACCCGCTGCCCGGTCACGGCATCGCCGGCATGCGGGAGCGGGTCGCCGCGTACGGCGGCACGCTCACCGCCGGCCGCGGCACCGGCGGATGGCAGGTCGCCGCCCGGCTGAACCTCACCCCCACACCAGATCCCAGCCCGGCACGCGACCCCGGCCCGGCACCCGACCCCGGTGCGGCACCCGGCCCGCGCCCGGGACCCGAGCCGAGTGCGGCGGCAGACCCCGGTGCGGCGCCCGACCCCGGCCCGGCAGCAGGATCGGGGCCGATGCCGGGATCCGGTCCGGACGGGGGCGGCGACCGGTGACGATCCGGGTCCTGCTGGTGGACGACGAACCGCTACTGCGGATGGCGTTCACGATGGTGCTGGGGGCGCAGCCGGACATGCGGACCGTCGGCGAGGCGGCCGACGGCGCCGAGGCGATCAGGCTGGCCCGCCAGCTCACCCCGGACGTCGTCCTGATGGACGTGCGGATGCCCGGTACCGACGGCATCGAGGCGACCAGCCGGATAGTCCGGGACAGCCCCGGCACGAGGGTGCTGATCCTGACCACGTTCGACCTGGACGAGTACGCCTTCGCCGGGCTCAAGGCCGGCGCCTCCGGTTTCCTGCTGAAGAACGCGCAACCCGAGGAGCTGCTCGGCGCGATCCGCAGCGTCGCGGCCGGCGACGCGATGGTCTCGCCCCGGATCACCCGCCGCCTGCTGGAGAACTTCGCCCAGCACCTGCCCACCGAGGCCGCGGCCCCGGACGAACGGCTGGACCGGCTCACCGCCCGCGAACGCGACGTGCTGATCGCGGTGGCCCGCGGCTTGTCGAACACCGAGATCGCCGCCGAGCTGCACCTCGCCGAGGCCACCGTCAAGACCCACCTGAGCCGCATCCTGCACAAGCTGCAACTCCGCGACCGGGTCCAGGCAGTCGTCTTCGCCTACGAGACCCGCCTCGTCCGCCCGGCCTGACCTAGCAGCCGAGCCGACGACCAAAGCTGATTCTGAGGCGATCCCGATGCGACAGCGGACGGCGAGATCGTCTGGCGGAAGCAGAGCACGCTCTGGGGCGCCAGCCTAGGCTCGAGCACCGGTACCCAGTGCCCGCTGCGGTTCCCCGGTCAGCAGCACGACGCCGAAACTGGCCTGCACTACAACGTCTTCCGGTACTACGACCCGGCGACCGCGCGCTATCTCACGGCGGATCCGCTCGGGCTTGGCGGCGGACCCGGCCCGTACAGCTATGTCGCCAACCCACTCGTCCTGCTGGACCCGCTCGGGCTCTCCTGCACCGAGCACGCGAACCTGCTGCAGGCGATGCGCGACCTGCTGCGCCGCCGGGGCGGGTTCGCCGACCACGGCGCCCCGGTGATCCTCGACGAGAACCTCTCGGCCCGTGGGTTCGCGGATGCGCTGCGCGCCCGCGGCTTCAACCTGCGCAGCGTCGAGGAGGTCTTCGGCCGGCGCGGCATCCTCGACCCGGACATCAACCAGTACGCCGAACAGATCGGCGCCCGGGTGCTGACGATGGACCGCGGCCGGCAACTCGACGGCGGCTTCGGCCGGCTGGCCGTCCAGGTGGACGCCCGGGCCGCCCGCAGCACCCAAGCGCTCGCCCGGCTGCTCGAGCAGGCGCTAACCTGACCCGGTCCTTCTGCACGGCGGGAGCTCGTGTGACCGACCCAGCGAACGAACCACCCGGCGAGGACGAGTCGGACTGGCGGATCCTCGCCGCCCAGGGGGATTCCCGGATCGACCTGTCCGGCCACGGCGTCTTCGACGAGGTAGTGGTCGACCAATGGCTGCACGTCGAGAAGATGGACCTCGGTACCTGGTGGATGCGCATCGGTGACGCGCGCGTCACCGTGACAGTCACCGCCGGCGCCGAACCCCGTGTTGACGTCGAGCGCGGGACATACGCCGAGACCAACGGCAGCACGACCGACGCGCCCCCGGCGGAGCCGACCGGCGCCGGGCCGGGGCAGCCGCTCCGCCCGGCTTGAGGCCGTGGTGGCCGGGTCCGGGCGGCCTGGGAACATGGAGTGGTGCGCTCACTGATCAGCCAGGTTGAGGACGGGGTGTCCGCCGCGATCGGCCGGGTCCGGCCGGAGTTCGCCGACGCCGACCCGGTCGTCCGGCGATCCGAGCACGCCGATTTCCAGTCCAACGCGGCGCTGGCGCTGGCCAAGCGGGCCCGTTCCCGGCCGGCCGACCTGGCCACCGCGCTGGCCGGGGCACTGCGTGCGGACGCCGGCACGCCGGTGGCCGAGGTGACCGTCTCCGGGCCGGGCTTCCTCAACCTGACCCTGTCGAGCTCGGTCGTCTGGGCGCAGGTGGCGGCCCGGCTGGCCAGCCCGCGGCTCGGCGTCGGCACGCCCGAGCAGGGCCGCCGCACGGTGATCGACTACTCGGCGCCGAACATCGCCAAGGAGATGCACGTCGGTCACCTGCGTACCACGATCATCGGGGACGCGCTGGCCCGGCTGCTCGGTTTCCTCGGTGCCGACGTCATCCGGCAGAACCACCTCGGCGACTGGGGCACCCAGTTCGGCATGCTGATCCAGTACCTGGACGAGCACCCGGACGCGACCTGGCACCACGACCAGCTCGCCGCGGGCACCTCGACCGTCTCCGCGCTGGACGGCCTCTACCGGGCGGCCCGGGCCACGTTCGACGCCGACCCCGCGTTCGCCGATCGGGCCCGGGCCCGGGTGGTCGCGTTGCAGGCCGGCGACGAGGCCACGGTCGCCCGCTGGCGGGACGTCGTCGCGGAGTCCGAGTTCGCCTTCCGGGAGATCTACGACCGGCTCGGCGTGCTGCTGGACGCCGACGACTCGGCCGGCGAGTCGTTCTACAACGCCTGGCTGGCCGACGTCGCCGCCGAGCTGACCGACGCCGGCATCGCGGTGCCCAGCGGCGGCGCGCTGGTCGTCTACTCCGACGACGTCACCGGCCCGGACGGCAACCCGGTCACGCTGATGGTCCGCAAGACCGACGGCGGCTACGGCTACGACACCACCGATCTCGCCACGATCCGCTACCGCATCCGTGAGCTGAAGGCCGACCGGCTGCTGTACGTCGTCGACTCCCGGCAGAGCCTGCACTTCCGGCTGATCTTCGCGACCGCCCGCCGGGCCGGCTGGCTCACCGACGGGATCGAGGCCACCCACGTCGCGTTCGGCACCGTGCTCGGCCCGGACGGGCGCCCGTTCAAGACCCGGTCCGGCGACACCGTCAGGCTCATGGAGCTGCTGGACGCGGCCGTCGACAAGGCCCGCGCCACGGTCGCGGAGAAGGGTCACGACCGCACCGCCGCGGAGCTGGAGCAGATCGCCGAGCAGGCCGGCATCGCCGCGGTGAAGTACGCCGACCTGTCCACCAGCCGCACCAAGGACTACGTCTTCGACGTCGACCGGATGGTGTCCTTCGCCGGCAACACCGGCGTCTACCTGCAGTACGCGCACACCCGCATCCGGTCGATCCTGCGCAAGGCCGCCGATCTGAGCAGCGAGGTCGACCCGGCGCTGGCGATGCACCCGGCCGAACGGGCGCTGGCCCTGCAACTGGACGCGTTCGGCGACGTGCTGGCCGAGGTCGGCCGGGTGCTGGAGCCGCACCGGCTGTGCGGCTACCTCTACGACCTGGCCAAGGCGTTCACCGACTTCTACGAGGCCTGCCCGGTGCTGTCCGCCGACGGCCCGACCCGCGCGAACCGGCTCGCGCTCTGCCAGCTGGCCGCCCGCACCCTCGGCCAGGGCCTGAACTTGCTCGGCATCGCCGCCCCGGACCGCATGTAGCCTGCGGCGCCGTCCGCGTCCGGGCTGTGGTCTGCCCGGCAGACCAGTTGGCCATTCTTGGCCCAGCCAGCTAGAGTCTGCGTGACAAACTAGTCCGGGGGGCAACATGGATCGACAGGCACTGGTCGCGGCGGGGGCCAACTATCCCTACCTGCAAGGGCTCTGGGCGTTGCCGATGGGGTTGATCCTGCCGGTGGTCGGGTTGTCCAACCTGGAGCAAGGGCCGTCCGGGGGCTGGCTGCTGGGCATCGCGGCCGGCGCGCTGGTGCTGTGCGGGGTGGGCAGCCTGCTCATCGCCCGGCACTACCGGCAGCACTACGGCGAGGTCACGCCGACGACCGGGCGGCGGGTGCGGCACGGGGTCGCGGTGGTCGCCTGGGCGCTGGTCCTGTTCGTCGGGGCGAACCGGTACCTGCTCTGGTCCGCCGACTCGCCGGTCTGCGTCTACGCCTCGGCGTTCGCGCTGGCCACGCTGGCGTACTACGCGATCCTGGTGGGGCTGCGGGCGCACCATGTCGCTATCTGGGGCACCGTGCTGGTGGCCGGCCTGCTGCCGGTCTGGGGCGGGCTGGGCGCCGACCGGGATGCGATCGCGATGATCCCGCTCGGCCTGGCGCTGGCCGTGTCCGGGCTGCTCGACCAGCGGCTGCTCGCGCGCGACTTCGCCTCCTTCGGCCAGCCGCTCGAAGGCAGCAATGCCGGGCGGTGACGCGGAGCCCGCGCTCGACCGGCTGATCCACGAGCCGGCCCGGCTGGCGATCATGACGGTGCTGTCCTCGGTGCAGGCCGCCGACTTCACCTTCCTGCAGCGCACCACCGGCCTGACCAAGGGCAACCTGTCCAGCCACCTGACCAAGCTCGAAGAGGCCGGCCTGGTCACGATCGCGAAGACGTTCGTGGGCAAGAAGCCGAACACCCGGGTCAAGTTGACCGGCACCGGCACCGCCCGGATCGCGAACCACTGGGCCCAACTGGAGCGGCTGCGATCCCTCGCCCAGCCACCGGCCCCGCGCGACTCCCCCGACTCCCGCTAGGTCCGCCGGCCGCGGCGCCGCCCGGGTGGATCCGGCCGTCCAGCCGGCCCGGGTGCTCGGGTCAGCGCACGCCGGCCGCCAGGCTGACGGTGAGCGCGGTCAGGAATCCGGTGCCGACCAGGGCGAGCATGGCCCAGGCCTGGCGAGCCAGCCGGCGGCGATAGTCGGGCAGCTCGGCCGGCAGCGCGAACACCCGAGCCGGCCAGTGCCGCCAGGACACGTTCCAGAAGATCACCGCGGCGGTGGCGTACAGCACCAGCACCACGCCGTACCCGATGGCCGCCGACCGCGGCGCCGTCGCGGCGACACCGGCCGCGGTCAGGACGAGCACCGCGATCAGCGCGACCACCGGACGCCGGTTTCCGTGCGCCAGCGTCAGCAGGAACTCCTCGCGCCGCTGATCGTCGGCGAAGAACCGGGTCACCTTCGGCTGCACGACATTGAGGCTGTACGCCATCGACCCCAACCAGACCGCGGCGACCACCAGGTGGACCACCGCGAGCAGCACCGTCAGCACGACCCCCGCCTCCAAATCCAGCAACGTCGAAGAACGCCGAGAAAGGTATTTATCCCATTAATCACTTTGACTATGGTCGAATCATGTCTTCGATCACTGTCTCCGTGGCCGGTCCGGCCGACCTCGATGCCCTGGTCGCCTCGGTCTGCGCGCTGTTCGCCGAGGACGCCGGCGCGCACGACCCCTGGATGGATGTCCAGTGGCCGGTGCGCGAAGGTGCCGCGTACTACGCCAGCATCGCCGACAACCCGGCCTGCCTGCTCGCGGTCGCCCATGACACCAGCCTCGACGGCGGCCGGGTCGTCGGCCACCTGATCGGAAAGATCTCCGAACCGGTCTCGGTTCGCCCGTCCCGCTTCGCGATCCTGGAGAGCCTCCGGGTCGCCCCCGAGGCGCGCAACCAGGGCGTCGGCAGCCTACTGGTGGACGAGTTCTTCCGCTGGGCCAGGCAGCACCAGGCCGAGCAGGCCAGCGTCACCGCGTTCGCCGCCAACACCGCCGCCCAACGCTTCTACACCCGCCACGGCTTCGCCCCCACAAGCCTCACCCTCCGCGCGGCCGTATAGGCCACCCGGCGCCGCCCGCACCCGGCCCGGGGCTCGGCTCCTGCTGACGGGCCGGGGCGGCCCGCTCGGCAGGTGCCACCGGTAGAGCCGCCCGCTTCGCCTGGATCGCGTCGTCCGCGGTCGGGCCATGCCCGGCCGCGACGCCAGCGATCAGCCCGTTGCGCTTCTCCCCCGCCCACGCTGGCGATTCCCGGCCCCAGCGGCATGTCGCGCCGGCGCCGCTGATCATCACTCGTACACTGCCGCAGTCCGTCATTCCAAGTTGACCTGCCTTCATGGGGCGGTTCTTGGTTGTGGCGGGCTTCTTTTTCACCTTCAACCCGGAGGTCCCGCTACTTCATGGCCGCACGTAGGGCGCTGGACTGCCGAGCTCTGACCGCGCCGGGCATCACCGCCACGATGGCCGTCCTGCCCGGATTGTTTATTTCCGACCACCAGGCCGCCGTCCGCCCGACGACGTCGGCGGTCGTGGCTTACCAGGTGTTCGGCGACGACCGCGTCGGCGGGCTCGCACTGGCGGAACAGGCCGACGTCGAGACCTGCACGCTCATCTGGCCAAATGCCCCGCATCCGACAAGGATCACCGGCCAAACCGTGGCCTACCCGAGCATGTCGGCCGGGGTGTAGACGCGTACGTCCGGCTGCGACCGGAGGGCGTCGGCCGCCCCGCCCCGGGCCCAGAAGGTGTAGCGGATCGGCTTGGGCGTGGCGGGCAGGTAGGAACTCTTGCGGCGGAGCTCGGCCAGGTCGCGCGCCCCGAGCGGACGGGCCTGCCAACGGGCCTCGCCGAGCAGCACCGGCGCCGTACCGCGCAGACCCAGCACGTCGATCTCGACCGTCT
>Ga0307500_10000345_pt1 | contig 15842 bp, 13 predicted proteins | sample 14_S_MG_FD_201362 | JGI IMG/M metagenome (GOLD analysis project Ga0307500, IMG submission 201362) | Soil microbial communities from Populus trichocarpa stands in riparian zone in the Pacific Northwest, United States - 14_S | ecosystem: Environmental > Terrestrial > Soil > Riparian zone > Trees... | reverse complement strand
TTCGACGCGCCCGTTGCCTGGGCGACCGGTGTAGCTGTCGCCGACGCCGGGGTTGGCGGCGCGGAAAAGCGCATGAACGCTGCAAAGAGATCGATGTCGTTCTGGAAGCTCGCTGACGGGCTTGCCGTATTTTCGGAAACCAGCGGAGTACTATCATTCGGAGTGACCTTGAACTGGCAGGCAGGATCGCTGTTGCGCTCATTCTGGAAGAGCTCGTTGGTTATGCCCATTTCCACGTTGTAGGCTTCGCCCGAGAACAGCAGCAACGATTTGTTCTGCGCCTTCCAGCCAAACCGCGCGATCGTTCCGTCATTACCGTTGCGATTGAAACGCCCGGAGATGCCCAGCGCCCGCTTTTGCTGCGCATTGGCGGCCAGCGACGCTTCGAGAGCGCCATCAGAGATGTTCTCCACCAATCCCAATCCGAAGAGCGGGGTCGGAATCCTGAACACGACATTATTGCGAGCGAGCTCGGCCGCAAAATTCGGCTGAGCGATGTTGCAGCCGGGCGCATCGGAACGCCCCGTGATCACAAACAGACCATGCACGCCACCATCCGGCGATCCATCGCGATTGCGCACGAAACGCGCCTCACGGATCGGCCCGTTGGCCGTGATGAATGACGGCACCACGTTCTTCGCGCCCATCAAGGTCGCGACTGCTACTTGTGGATTTGTGGCCGGACTCGTGCCTCCGATCGTAGGCTGGGAGTGGCACCCCGAACAGCTATCGAGATTGAACGTCGGACCCAGGCCGTCCGCGGCAGCGTCGACTTCCTGGAAGACCTCCTTCGCCACATCGAAATATTGACGCTCCACGTCGTTGAGGCCCGCCAGCGCTCCTCCCGCTCCGGGATCTCCACCCCTCACGCCCGGATCGGTCGGCGCGCGCGACGCCGCGGCGCCGGAGTTGCTATTCTGCCCGCGGCCCGCCGCATTAGCGGTCGCCGCGTTTGCGTTCACGTCTGCCGTTGCGGCCGCCGTATTTGCGTTAGCCGCAGCCGCGTCTGTAGTCGGGTTTGAAACAGCCTGGGCCAACGCTGCTCCTGACCATGCAACTGATCCCAACAACATGGCGGCTAAGCCCGCGAGCGTTCGCGCCCGCGCCAACTTGATCGTTTCCATCTGTTGCTCCCGTTGTTCTAAGGCACACCGAGAGTACCGCTTGTTCTCGACGATTATTGGACGGGCCCTGCCCAAACATGTGAAGTCATTATGTTTGCTGCGGCAACGTTGTGTCATATCCATCGATATACGACGCCACGACGTGGCGCTTCAAAGAGAATTCGTATGCCGCTCTGAATTCCGATTTCGGATTATCTGGTCAGGCTGTCCGCATAGAACACGATCCACAGTGCCGGACAGAGAAATGCGCCGAGGGGTACCTTCGTCGTCCGCGTGACAGGCTCGCCGCTGAGGCGCGCAAACATCACCGCCAACAGCGCACCGCTGGTCGCAAGACCGAAACACCATGGGATTGCCTCGAGCGGCAGCCACGCCCCGATCGCAGCCCCCAGCTTGACGTCGCCCAGGCCCAGGCCTTCGATTTGCCTACTCCAGGCATAGCCGGCGCGAAACAGCAACAGCACGCCGGCAATACAGCCGGCGCGCGCGATTGCTTCTCCCGCTGCCGTCCACGGCTCCGCCGAGTTCAGCAGCGGCGCGGCAAGAATGCCGCAAATGACGGCGCCCCATGTCACCAGATCAGGCAGCAGGTATTCTCTCGCATCGACCTCCGCTCCCGCGATCATCAACGTCCCGAGCACGGTTGAAGCCGCGGCGACCGGCCATGGCAGAGACAGCCCGGAAATCAGGCCAACGGCCCCTGCGCCGCCGATCAGTATCGCCGGGTTCGGGCGAAGATCATCCTCCGATCCTGACGTCTCCCCTGCTTCGATCTCGATCATCAATCTGACTTCGGAAACGCTGACCCGGGCGCGACCTGCGCCCTGTTGCCATTGATAACGCTTCGACCGCCGCGCATCGATTGCAGCCGATCCCGGAATTCTTCGGTGACGGCGCCGGCATCGACACTGTTACGAATGAGGCGCGTCTTGATGAAGATGATGATCTCGGATCTGGATTTGCTGCTGGAGGTATTTCCAAACAGGTCGCCGAGAAACTTGATTTCGCGAAGGCCTGGTATGCCCGACCGCGTCTTCTGGTCGCGCTCGCTGATCAGACCGGCGAGCAACACCGTCTGACCGCTGACCACCGACACGGTGGAGTGGACGCGGCGTTGCGCGATGGTCGGCGTCAGCGTCTGTTGGTCGGGATTGACGACGTTGGAAATCTCCTGGTCGACTTCGAGCCGGATCGACCCGTTGGCGTGCACGTGGGGTAGCACTTTCAGGATTACGCCGGTATTTCGCATCTGGATCGTGTTGACGATCGGCGCAGCCGCATTGGAAAGAACCGCGGCGGAGCTCGTCGTAATCGGGATCTCGTCGCCAACCTGGAGCAGCGCCGGCTGGTTGTCGAGCGCGACGATCGACGGCGACGACAGCACCTTGACGTCCGTCAGGTTGGACAGCGCGTTGAGGATGACGCGCGGCTGGTTTTCCGATCCAAGCACCAGATTCAAGCCCGGCGCTACGCGCTGCAGCAGCGCCGATTGTGCCGCGACCTGCCCTGCGCCCAACAAACCGATCGAGCCCTTGTCATTGGCGAGCCCCACGTCCTTGCTGGTGAGGAAGGCCTGGACGCCGTATTGCAGACCGTCCGTCAGCGTGACTTCGGCAACCGTCGCATCGATCGATACCTGCAATTGCGGCCGATCGATATCGCGCATCGCGCGCTCGACCACCCGATAGTCCTCCTGGTTGGAGTAGACCACGATGGAATTATTGGCGGCGTCCGCCGTGATCCGCATGTTCTGGAACGTTCCACGCGGGACATTCCCGCCGGAGGTTGCAGACGAACCGCCGGACGTGTCGGCCTCGGTGTTCTTGCGATCCGAGAACGACTCGAACGCGGCCGAGATCGGATTGGCGCTGCGATTGTCGGAGCTACTGCCTGCCGGAGCCGCTGCACTTCCTCCGGACGAGCCGCGGTCGAGGGAATCTAGTCGGGACTGGGTACTCTCCACGCCCGGCGCAATCTGCTTCGTGGCGGCATCGGCGGTCCCGCCGGATCGTTGACCGACGAAAATATCATTCAGGATCTTCGCGACTTGCATCGCATTGCCGTTTTTCAAACGGAAGGTCCGCAGCGTCGTCCCTGTCGTGTCAGACCTGTCGAGACGATTGACCCATTGCGTGGTCTGGGCCAGCAGCTTCGGATTTTTCGTTACCACCATCACCGCATTCATGCGTGAGACCGGCTGGAAGCGGATGACCCCCTGACCCAACCCGCCTTCGCTGGTTTCAAATATCCGCTCCAGCTCTGCGATCATCGTCTCGGGCGAGGTCGATTTGAGCGGATAGACGCCAACCGACTGGTTTTGCAGCCACTCCACGTCGAAGGTCGCCACCACGTCGAGCGCGGCCTGACGCTCCGCCGTCGTGCCCTGGATCAGCAACAGATTTCGGGACTGGACCACGCGAATCGCACCCGGGCGTGACAGAAAGCTTTCGGCGGTTTTCGCCACCGTGGAAGCCGACGTGTACCGCAGAGGCACCAACGAAACACCAAAGCCCGGTTCCCCTGCCCCGACGCTGATCCCACCAGCAGCACCCGCCTCAGGAATTGGAACGATCTTCACCAGATTGCCTGATCGCACGATTGCGGCGTTCGACATGCGCAAGACACTTTCGAATGCCGGCAGCACGTCTTTGCGCGGAATTGGACCGCTCGATGCCAGCGTCACATTGCCCTGGACACGCGGATCGACGACGAAATTGAGTTGAAGAATATCGCCGAGAAGGGTCTTCGCGACCGTCTGCACATCGGCGCCGTCGAAATTCATTTCGACGCCGTCGCCCCTGAGGAATGCGGCAGGCTGCAGCGACGCAGACCGCATCTCCGGATCGCGGTCGCGCCGCTGTTCCGGCTCCGTGTCTGAGCCTGGAAAGATAAAGGGTTGAGTAGATCCCCTCGCCCTGCCGGACTCTCCCTCGCTCGCGAGAGGAAAACGCGGGCTGAAGTCGGTGCTGCGAACGGTGTCCGTCGCGTCGAGCGGCGCGACGCCGGCCGCCGGCGTCACATTCGATGTTACACAACCGGCCAGTGCGAGACAAAGCGAAGCCGCAACGCACAGGCGTGGAACATCGAGCAGCAGACTCTGCTCATGCAAGCTACTCACTACGCTACTCCTCGCCGTGGCGCCCCTGGCCTGATCGACGGCGAATGCTCGCGCACTCCAGATCGCGAGTTAACAAAGCCCACCAACAGGCGAGCCATCAGGTGCCTGCAGATGCTTGCTGATCAATCCAGATTCACTATCGACGGTAACAATGGGCATTCTACGGCGAGCGCCGCAATATATGCGGCAATGCTAAGACCATTTTGCACACAGCAGACGATTTCTCCGCGTGTGTGACAATATGTCTGAGCAGTGTGAGCGGCAGCTTACTCTCGGGACCGTCGACGTTTTTTCGACTGACCGGGTTGTTGTGCGGCTGCCTGCGGTGACGTTTGTTGTGCCTGCATCTGTCGTTGCAGATTTTTCGTCTCGCCAACCGGCGCCGGTCCTCCGGCAGATTCCGATTTCCCACGATCATCACTGAAGAGCGTGAAGGTGGCGAAGCGGCCGTCAAGCGACAAGACCACCTTGCGTCCTTCGATCTGGCTGACCTTCCAGCCATCGATCTCGTCGCCGATCTGTGCGCGTACCAATTTCTTGTCGACGCCTGAACGAACGACGGCACGTGCGCCCTCACCATCCATCACGACACCGAAGAGGACCAGGTTCGGTGGTGGAGGTGGCGGTGCAGGCGGCTCGGCAACCTGCACGATCGGCGGAGGTGCGGGCGGCGGCGCGGGCGGACGACGCCTCGGCGAAAACAGCGGGTGGTCGAGTATCGTTGATAGCTGCTCCAGCGATTGCGCCGCCACTGGATTGGAAAGCGCAGCGGCAGGCCGGTCTTGAGCCTGGACGATCGCGATGGCGCCGGGCTCCGCGGCCGATGCGAGCAAGAAAGCGAAAATTGTCGCTGGCAATCGTGCATGTTTCATGACGCGCCTCGTCGCCAAAATGCGCGCAAGCTTAATGTAATCCGCAGCAAAGGATCTTCAACGGCGCGGCCCGCCGCCGCGACGGCCGGCTGCACCGTCAACGCGTCCACGAATACATACGGCGTGCCGCTTTCGAGCTGATAAAGAAGCGCCCGCATCGCCTTCAAATTCATATCAAGCGTAGCCTGAAGGCGGATTGTATCAGGTGCGTCGTCGCGCTTGGCAGCTTCTCCCCCTGATGAAACAAGGTTGGCGCGCTGATCGTCGGCCAGTTGCGCCAGATATGACTGCAGTTGCGCGCTCGCGAGGCCTTGGGTCGAAGCATCGAGGAATGCGGCGGGTGGCGCCACTGCGGTTGGCCGGTTTAAAGTCGGCCGCAGCTTGGCTTCGAGGCGCGAGAGTATCTCGCGCCGTTCGGAAGCTTCCCGCGCAGCATCAGAGCGCGCCTGCAACAACAGCCCCGGCACACTCACGCATAGCAAAACCAAAAGGGCGAGAGCCGCGACGGAAATGGCCTGCTCACGTCCGAGCCTCGGCATTTCAATCCTCCCCGATTTTGATGCGGGGTTCGACATGCGCCTCGATGGAAAATCTGAAGAGTTTGCCGTCCGGCCCTCGCGCCGTCGGAGCGAAGAAATGCACGTCAGTCATATGCTCGGATCGCTCAAGCGGTGCGAGCAACGCCGGAGCATCTTCGGCCAGCCCCATGATCCGCAGACTTTCCTTTTCCAGACGGATTTCGTTGACATAGGCGGAATCCGGCAGCGCCCGGGACAGAGCCTCGATCAGGATCACGCTCGATATGGACGTTTCCTTAAGCAGCCACGCCCGTTCCGCCGGAGAAATCGATGCCATCGAAGCGGCCGTACGGCCGGTTTGAGCCTGTCGCTGCAAGACCCTCGAGCGGGCCGCGATCTCCTCGCTTTCATCTCGAATGGAGGCAGTCGACAGCAGCGCCCATGAACCGAGAAGAAGACTCACGGTTACCGAGGCGGCAATTCCTATACCGATTGCCCGGACCACGCTACCAAGCCGGTGGGACGAGGTGTCCGCGAGCCGCGACCACAAGGTCACCGAGCCGACAGTCTCGTCCGCGGCTTCGGTATCGGAGCCGCGCGCCACGATCCGGTCGACCCCTAGGCCGCGCGCGGCCAACTCCTGGCGCGCCGTATCGACATCGGCGCGCGCCGCCATGAGAATTCGCACCTCGACAACAGCGGTATCTCCGGCGTTAGCTTCTACCGCGAATCCATACACCACGCCATTGGCGGGCCAGGGCGACAAGCGCTCGATCTGGTTGCGGATGACCCCGGACAGGAACTTCCGCGCCTGCGCGGGCACGGTGATGCGCCGCATCACGACTTTGTCGGCAGGAAATTCCAGAACGACAAAACTCCTGCGCGCCGCGCGCGTCACATCCGCCGAAACCTCCGCTCCGGGCGGCAAGGTTGCGACAACGTTCCCTGCGTGAGCGTCTCGCAGCATCGCGTCACGGGCCGGCTCCGCGTGTCGAACGACGACACGTCCGTTTTCGCGCGTCACGACCAGCGAGCGAAGTTCACGCCGGCTTTCACACCAAGCCAGATACAACGCTGCCAGGATTTCGATCCATCGTCTCAAGACCGCGCCGATACGCATGACTCTGCCTTTGCGCTTTCGGACGATCCCCTTAAAGGAGCCTCGGGGACGGCACCGGCGTCCAAACAAGTACGCGATAAGGTTGGCTATCCTGCGGCAGGATAACGATCACCGACCGAGCGGCGGCGGCATAGCCGTTCGCGAGTTCCGCCATGAGCTCTACCGACGCAACGCGTTGCGGCTTGACCGCCAGATATTGTTGCGCCGCTCCGACCGTCCGCACCAGCCGATCGGCATCGACCGGAAAACGGCGACGCTCCCTGAGGAACGCGTCAACCTGACCTTTCTCAATTCCGGGAAGTGCCGCGATGACGCCCCGCGGCGCGGTGAGCGGATTTACGGTTTCGCCGCCGAACACAGTGGTCAGCGGTTCAATGGCGGCCAACCATTCCGGCGCCATGCCGGGAACGAATTGAAGTTGCCGTACTTCGGAAAACGGCTGGCCCGTTCCGGGCGTCCTGGCCCTGCCACTGGTCGAATGAAGCGCAGGATCGGGACGCCCCGCAGTTCGGGAATAGCGCCGTTCCACGATCCGCTGGGCGACATCGTTCGCTGCAGCTTCCGGAGCACCGACCGAACGCAACAGCGCAGCGAGAACGGTGGCAGGCGCTTTTCCAATGTCGATGCGGCCGCCCTCATCATTGAGGCGCAAGCGCGCTGAACCGGTAGCGAGGTTGACCCTGGTCTCGATATCGATAAGCGTGACGTCGCCGAGGGCATCGACGATGCCGGCGGCCGTCTCAAGCCCTGCCGACAAAAGCGCGTCAGCTTGCACGCGATCGCGTTCGACCGCCATCACACCCGCAAAACCGCGAAAGGTGACCGACGCCGCCATCGCCAGCGCCGACAGCAATGCGATCGACCACAGCACGGTCACCAGGATCACCCCTCGGCGCGGATCGCCGTGTTTCATCGCGTGAGCCCTTCCGCATCGGATGTATCGGTCTGGACCGGCGGCGCGGCAGTCAGGCACGCAACAGCCGCGTCGGCCCGCCCGCAGGCTGCGGGAGCATTGGCGCGAACCATGAGATCGGCTTCGCCGAGCAGATCGGCACCCGTGGCCCGGTCCCGCAACATCAGCCGCACATAGCGTGGCAGCACCCGTTCGCCGGCCCAACTCGCGTACCAAGCGAGCGCTCCATCTGGCATGACGCGTCCGAATACGAATGAAATGTCTAGTCTACCCTCTATCAGGACGACCGGGTCTTGCGGCGTCACATCTTCAAAGCGGACGCGTGGTCCGGGCCAAGTCGCGCGGCGTCTGACCAGGCGCCTGAGCTCACCCTCCTCTTCGACGGTGAGACTGATAAGGTCGTCGTCAACGCGCGGCGTCGATACCGCGCGTCCCGCCCCGACGAAGATGATGCTCGCCGGCCGTTCGCGGCCCGCCTGCTCGGCAGCGAAGGCAGCGGCGGTACCGTCCTCCGTTCGTCGCCAAACGAAACGGGCCGAACCGAAATCGCCGGCCAGACGCTCGACAGCCAGCATCAAGCGTTCCGCTTCGGTCACGCCTCGCGTTCCGCGGTCGAAGAAAAGCGCGACGTTGCGAATGAGCGCGGCGCTAGCCATGATGATCACGGAAGCGATCGCGAGTGCGGCGAGAACCTCTATCAGGGTGAAGCCATCACATCCGACACACGGCCGTTCCTTTTGCATCTTCATGGCTCCGGCCTGCCGAGCCGTATCGTTTCGGCGGTGATGACCTGAGCGGTACCCCACGCTACACTTGCGGTCACGCGATATGGCAACCATCTCGGCTGATCCGGCGCGCCCGGCGCAGCGGTGAGCACCGGTTCGGCGACGATGTGCCACCGCAATTCGCCCGCCTCGCCCTTCCGCGAGGCGTTTGCCAGAGAGGTGCGGTCGAATGGCGCATCGAGCAGCGAGCGCAGCAGAACTTGCGCCGCCACGCGGCCTTCGGCATGGTTCATGATGCGGCGCGCCTGCGACAAATGCGGACCAAGTACTGCCGCAAAAGCGAGAACCAGCGCCAAGGCAACGAGAGCCTCAAGCAAGGTGAACCCCGCCTGCCCTTTGCGGCCGTCACGGCGCGATCGCGACGCCACCGGTATACCAATTGACGCGAATTTCATACTCAACCTTTTCACGCGACAGTTTCAGCACCGCTCCGGTCGAGGCCCCGTCCGGATGGAATCGTACCACCGCCTGGCGCCCTGACCACAATGCGTCGATACCGAGAATGTCGAGCACGACGTCGCGCGGAACCGCAACAACATCGCCGCCATCCCCGACGAGGACACGCTGCTCCCCGTCGACCGACACCCGGCGCTCTTGCCCCGTCATGACGGCGCCAAGCCGCTCGCGCCGAAGCAGCGCGGCGGTCTCGAGCGCCAGTGCCTTCAGCCGGCCGCGTCCTGTGCCGGGCATCATCGTGACCGCAAGCGACGCGACCAGGGCAATGATGAGCATGACAGCGACGACCTCGATGAGGCTGAAACCGGCCCGTCGATCTGCGGCTGGCGTTCGAGGCGACGGCGAAATCATTGCGCAAGCTCCGTGATACTGAGGAGCGCGCTCATGATCGACACGATCAGGGTGCCGATGACGATACTGACAACGATAATCGTGGCGGGACCGATCGCACCCATCAGGCGGTCGAGGCCAATGCCGAGCTTGTGCTCGTAGAACAGCGACGCCTGGCGCACGATGGAGGCGAGATCTCCCACATCATCCCCGACCCTGAGCATCCTCACCGCAAGCGGTGGAAGCAGGTCCGTTCCCGCCAAGGCGTCTGCAAAGCGCCGACCATTTCGCACCTGCTCATGTACGCGGTCAACCGCAGCAACGTAAGCCGGCTCGGTCACGACATCGCGCAGGATTTTCAATGCGGTCGGAAGCGCCACTCCATTTTCGAGCAGAAGGCCGAGCGTTCCGACGATGCGTGCGGTACGACGGTCACCCATAGGACCGGAAATTCCCGGAAGCCTTGCAATGGCGGCGACGATCCGCGCCCGCCATTCGCGTTTGCTCAGCCCCAGCCAAGCGCCGAGAACCAGAGCCAAACTCCCCCCCAGAAACACATCGACGTTGGCACGCAGCCAAATCGAAGCGGCCACGATCAATGCCGCGCCGGAATTGAGACGCCCTCCCAAATCCTTGAACACCGGTTCGAATTGCGGAACGACGTAAATCAGAAAAAACAGAAGAATGACCGCCGCGGTGCCGATCAGAAACAAGGGATAGCGGATCGCCGAATTGATCCGATCGGCCATCAACTCGCGGCGCGTCCGGTCTTCGACGATCGCGCGCAGAACGGCTTCGAGCTTGCCAGACGCCTCGCCCACCCGAACCATCGCGACATAAGTGGGATCAATGATCGAAGAATGGTGTTCCAGGGCGTCGGCGAAGCCTTCGCCCGCTGAGATCGATGCCCGCAGCCCGTTGGCAAAGTCTGCCAAGCCCTTGCTGGCGTCGTCGCCGAGCGTCTGTAGCGCTGCATCGAGCGTCAATCCGGCACCGATCAGAAGTGCCAACTGACGCAGAAAAATCGAAACGTCGCGGGATCGCGGCAATTTCCTGACACTGTGGCGACCGCGGGTCAGAATTCCCGTGGACGCGATCTCGGCATCAATCGTCAGGTGTCCCAGGTACTCGATACGCCGCACTACCTCCTCGCGCGACGAGGCGTCGACTTCGCCAACGACGATCTCTCCAGCATGCGTAACAGCGCGATAGCGGAACTGTGGCATGGGGGCCGCCTGCAAGTTCGCCGTTAAACCGCCGACGCTCGTTAGCCTCGTTGGTCTCTCTCGCCATATCGTCTGGATGTTTGAAGCATATCACCCCGACAACGATGCGAGAGCTCGGCACTATCGAGAGATGTTAGCTCGAGTGCGCGGCGGAAATCTGACCCCTTGCAAGGCAAACCTGTGTCGGTTTGATGCTTGAAGCATGATGCCCGCAGCGTAGCTTATTTCGTGCCACGCTTTTCGGCGTACTGATCGATTTCACCCGGTACGCGAATTGACCTCTCGGAACTCAGCCAAGATCGGTGGCGATAACTCCCAGCTTGCCGGATGAAATCACAGCGGTCACTCGAAACATTTGGCCGCCACCGACAGGCAAACCTTATGCAGCTCGGCGCGGAGCTGGTCGGCCACTCGCGATCGCGTGCCCGACATATTGGCCTCTTCCGGAACGAGGGCATCGGCACTCGGGATGATTTGAGCCGGCGCAATTGTCGCGTGTGCGCTTTGGCACCGCGGCTTGAACGCCTGCCAGCCCGCCAGTCGCCTGAAAAATGGGCTGTTGCCGTCCGCCGAAATCGGCTTTGTTTCGCTTTGGCGCTTCATGCAAGCGATCAAACGGCTAAGGGACCATGACATGAACGGACTTGGCGGCCTCAACAAGTCGCCTGATGGCATCGTCATCGGGCTCGTTCAATTGCAATTGCCTGTCGTGGTCACCAAGACAGACCTGGCGCGTCAGACCGAGCGCATCGTGTACATGGTTGGCAAGGCGCGGCGCAATTTGGGCACCATGGATCTGGTGGTGTTTCCCGAGTATTCCCTGCACGGCCTGTCGATGGACACCAATCCGGAAATCATGTGCCGCCTCGACGGCCCCGAGGTGACGGCGTTCCGGAAGGCTTGCGTCGACAACAAGATCTGGGGCTGCTTCTCCATCATGGAGTTCAATCCCGACGGCAACCCTTACAATTCGGGACTGATCATCGACGATCACGGGGAGATCAAGCTGTACTATCGAAAACTCCATCCGTGGATTCCGGTTGAGCCATGGGAGCCCGGCGATATCGGCATCCCCGTGATCGAGGGACCGAAGGGCGCGAAGCTCGCGCTGATCATCTGTCACGACGGTATGTTCCCGGAGATGGCGCGTGAGTGCGCTTACAAGGGCGCGGAGATCATGATCCGCACCGCCGGCTACACCGCGCCCATACGCGAGAGCTGGCGCTTCACCAATCAGGCCAATGCTTTCCAGAATCTGATGGTCACGGCCAACGTCTGCATGTGCGGATCGGATGGCTCATTCGATTCCATGGGTGAAGGCATGATCGTGAATTTCGACGGCAGCATCATTGCCCATGGCACAACAGGACGTGCCGACGAGATCATCACCGCCGAGGTCCGTCCCGATCTCGTGCGCGAAGCCCGGATTCACTGGGGTGTCGAAAACAACATCTATCAACTCTGGCACCGCGGTTACGTTGCAGTGAAGGGCGGCGCGATGGATTGTCCCTATACCTTCATGCAGGACATGGTGGCCGGCACATTCCGCTTGCCGTGGGAAGATCAGGTCAAGGTGACCGACGGCACATCGTGTGGCTTTCCAATGCCCACTCGACCGTTCGGGCCAAAAAACGCCAAGGCAGCCGAGTGACCCAAGCCGGCATTGCGCTTGAGCCCACTCGCGCCAATATAGGAATCCGGCACGGAGTTCAAACGATTGGGCCGGCAGGCAAGCTTTCCCAAATTTTTCCTCTGGATCTATGGAGTTCATTCATCCGTTCGCGCCGACGAGCCGCTACCATTGAGCGCAAGAGATCGCAGAAGATCCAAGGAAGGCGCGCAAAATCGTAGAAATTTGGTAGCGAGCGAGGGACTCGAACCCCCGACATCGGCATTTTTCATTATCACGCGCTGACCAGCAGCCCCTGCCCCACCAGCGGCCCAGCGCGAGTCCGCTCACCATACGACGAACAAAAGCCGCTTCTCGGTCGAAGCCATCTGCACTGCTCCCGTCAATTCGCTCGCGTCGAACTTCAAGTGCTCAAACTCGCTATCACTGGATTTTTCTGGATTTCCCGGTGCGCACACCGTGCACACGCTGCACTCTGACTAATTGAAAAACTTGAACTCCCGCTCCAATCCATCATGGGGGCAATGTTAAAACGTCGGTCCAACATATTGACGTTATTTCGATTTTTCGTATCAGCCGCAATTAGCTGATTTTGGGGCCGACAGAAGTTCAAAGTGGGCAACTCAGGAAGAGCTTGTTCGGCCCCATCAAGCGCACACCTTGCGCGATAAAGCGCTGCAGTCCGAATGAGCTTGTGCAGCACCGCGATGCAGCCGCCAGCTCATACCTCCTCAATCCCAGATCCTAATCGATCCATCCCCTTAAAGTTCAGACACAAAGTAACGCGCTACGCTCCCCGCTCCTGACCTGGTACGGATCTGTTCGGCCAGAATTGGACAGCAAACGATCTCGGCGGCGGTAGCCAGCAGACGGTTCCGAATTCCGGCCTTTTTTTTGAGCAAGATCTACGCCCATCCTTTCGCTGACCCAGCAATTCTAAAGCCGATGGTCGCCGAGTATTGATACAATATTGATCCAGTCATGGCAGCGTTGGAGCGGCGAGGACCGCGGCTTGGCACCGGGGTCTTTTGTTTGAATGAGCAAGGAGACGCCGTGTATCGCAGTCTGCATGATCGATCCCAAAACCAGCCCTTGTTTTGGCCTCGGCCGTACGCTCCCCATGATCGCGCGCTGGTACGGCATGGACAGCGCCGAGCAGCGCGCCGTTATGGCGGAATTGCCGCAACGCATGGCGGAGGCCGGTTTGCCGACGACAGCGACGGATCCAGAGCGCGAGCAAGGCATCGCCGCGCCGTCGGAGGAGGCAAACCATGAGGCGCCTACAGATCTTGCTGTTCTTGCTGGCCTTACTGGCCTTGATCGCCGTTATTGCTCCCAAGGGTCCGGAGCGGACCGCGCTTGCCAAAGGCACTGTTTCCGATTTTTGGCGTCAGCCTGAGCCGGTCCACGCCGTGCAGATTCCGCGCGGCGCGAACGGCGGGTTCGCCGTGCAGGCCAGGATTAACGGGATTGCCGCGGCGATGGTGGTCGATACCGGGGCGACCTCGGTCGTCTTGACTTACGAAACCGCAAAGGCCGTTGGCCTCCCGATAGAACTGCTCGAATACAATGTGGATGTTCACACCGCGAGCGGGCAGACCAAGGCGGCGCGGCTATGGCTCGATCGGATGGCGATCGGCAAGCTGGTCGAACGCTCAGTGCAAGCACTGGTGGTGCCGCGCGGTCAGATGAAGACAAACCTGCTCGGCATGAGCTTTCTCGATCGGCTCGATAGCTTTGAGGTGCGCGCCGACCATCTGATGCTGCGCGGCTTCCAGGAGCCGGTTGCTTTACGCAGGGATCGCCGCAGCTCGATCCTCAACTAATCCGCGTATTCAGCATCGATATCCCGCCAAAGTACAGGCAGCTTTTCTCGAAGGAGATTGGCACGCAGTCGGATGTATCATTGAAGTTGGTAAGCGGCGGCACTCGCCTCAATCCGGACGAACCTTGGCCAATGCCCAGAATAGAGGCAGAGCGAAATTACTTACATGGATTTCCCTGGCTCGATGCCCACCACTTCCATCGGGAAGCGCCACCGGACCAACAGGATGCAGGCAGGAGTTTGATGCTGGAAGTCGATGCCGCCGGTTCTGGATACGATCCTTCGGCGACCTTCGGTCCTTCAGCGACCTTCGGCTTGGAACGAGAGTCGGAAAATTCGTTCGGTAGCCGTGGAGAGCCGCTTGCTGTATCGGCCTCGCCCGCCCGGCTGGGTGCGCGCAGCGCGCTGGCGGGCGGCCTGACATCGGCGAGCAGACGACGATCGGCCGGCGGCGCCGGCCTGGGCGGCAAAGCATTTTTCGCGGCAATCAGCCGATTACGCTGTGCAGGAGGCGGGTTAGACATGTCGCCGGGGGCCGGATAACGCACTTTCCTCGGCATGGGCTGGTTCACGCCTGGTCCCTCAGCCATCTCGCGCCTGAGCAACGCTGGCTCCGGGCGTCCCTGGTCTGTTATTTCGATGCTCGTCCGGTTCGGACCTTCCTGTTGCACCAGGTCGAAGAGTATTGCGGCGTGATGGGGATGCAACCGTACGCATCCATGCGATGCCGGTCCCCCAAGTCGATCGATCGCGTAGCTGCCGTGAATCGCGTAGCCATTGTAAAAGAAGATTGAAAATGGCATCGGCGAGTCGTAGTACGCGGTGGAGGACCAGTTACGCTCCAATCGCTGCGGAGAATAGACCCCGTTTGGGGTTTGCGTGGCATCGCGCCCGGTGGATACGGGCCACATAAAGCGAATGTAGCCGTCCTGGATCACAAGCATGCGCTGCGTCGCTTTATCGACAAGAATGTCGAGCTTTGCTTCGGCGCTTTTGTTGCTGATGAACCATGCCAGTGTCGCTGCTAGGATAACGGCATGGCCACGCATAACGAACTCCACCGAATCATCCCCCTGTGGATAAGGCAAGTGAATCGGGGTGTTTTCTTGGCTAAAGTGAGAGCGGAATCTGCGCGCACGATGGTCCGCTCTCGGAGAGATCGCAAACTGCTTGTACGACCAGTAGTTAGCGAAGGTGCCAATTGTTTACCTTCTTCCGAAACGCTCATCGCGCGACGGTCTTATTGACCCACCGCTTGCCAAAACATTGGGCAATGGGCCTGCGCCACGCAAACGCAGAACCCATCATTGCTCAGTGAAGGTGAAAGGGGCGCCTGCCAAGCCGCAATATCCCTTGCGCGGCTCTGACGGGTGCCGATTTCTAGTTTTCCATCGCCACATCATGCACCCCGACCCTCGGCATCGAAAGAAATGCCCCTCATCTGGGAATGCAGACGCGGGAAAACCATTCGATACAGCATGTTGTTGAGGCGGCCTTTGCCGGCTCGCTGCCAAAGCCAGCGAACGCTCTCTGGGAAGTAACCTTGAAGGCCTTTGTCACATCCGACCAAACCCACCCTTTTCGCGAAACCGAAGTCCGGCCTTGAAACGTTCCAACAAACGCCCTGAAAAATTCGCGAAGCGGGCTTACGGGAACACGCGATAGTTTGCGGCGGGCGTCTGGGCTAGAGAGCAGTCATTTCCAGTTCACTCTATCACCACCATCCAAGAACACTCGCATGGCGAGTGTCAGGCCGAGCCGTGGCCTTGAGCTTGCGACAAGATCTTGCACTTTGCGGTGTGATCATGCTGCAAGATCTTGAGCTTTTTGTCGTAGCCCGAGGAGATATGCGCAGTGAACTTTGGCTTTGTTGCTTCGCTCATTGTGATAATCACCGCGGTCCTTAGCGTATTCATCGAGATACC
>Ga0307500_10000344_pt1 | contig 15855 bp, 18 predicted proteins | sample 14_S_MG_FD_201362 | JGI IMG/M metagenome (GOLD analysis project Ga0307500, IMG submission 201362) | Soil microbial communities from Populus trichocarpa stands in riparian zone in the Pacific Northwest, United States - 14_S | ecosystem: Environmental > Terrestrial > Soil > Riparian zone > Trees... | reverse complement strand
TCATCGGTGGACTCCTTAACTAGTGTATCTAGTGACTACGAATGCCTAATGAGATCTAACATAGCAGAGCAACATCCTAGAGGGCAAGTTAAGTTCTTAAAACTCAATCGAAGTTGTTGAGTCGGCGAAGAGACGGGCGGCGGCTACTCGTTCGCAGCCACCCTGGCTGAAGCGATCAGGCGGCGCCGAATCCGACAGAACAGCACATAATGTGCTCGGTGACGGCGGCAAGCCTAGGTGCGTTGTGGTCGGTGAACCACGCAACTGCGCAGGCCGTGGCGTCGGTCAAGGCGGCGTGTGCGCGGTCCAGCGCCTCTCGGGCTGCCGACGGGTGGCCGCTGCCGGCATGCGCCGTAGCTTCGATACACGCGAGCCACGATCGAACCGTCGCGTCGGGCGGATCGAGCGCGTTGGCCGCCCGGAGGTGGGCGAGGGCTGCCGCCGGCTGGGCCTGGCTGGTGGCCAGCTCGGCGGCGTAGCCGATCGCTATGGCGGCGAGTAGGTGATCGCCGAGAGTGAAGGCGTCATCGGCTGCCTGGGCGAAGTACGCGCGAGCGGCGAGGGTGTTCCCGACGCTGCCTGCGAGGCGTCCGGCGATGATTGCGACCCGCATCCGGTTGCGCAATAGGAGCTGCCGCCGACCTGCCGACAGCGGACCATGCAGAGCGTCGTCAACGATCCGTACGTGTGCGGAGACGGCGGTCATGAGCGTCGCGGGCGCAGCCGTCGGGTAGGCGGCGTCGTACCCGTCGGCCAACGCGTCCAGCTCGACGGGGTCCACGGCTTCACCAGACGGGCCGTCAGTTCCGGGATCGAGCATGCTCAGGAGTGTGCGGCGGCTCAGTGCTTCGCTGGTGAGCGCGGCGAGTACCCGGGGTCGGAGGTTGCGGCCTGCTCCGCCGAGTTGGTCGAGAAGTTCTACGGCCTTGTCGAGCACCGTTACGAGCGAGTCAGGGTCAGCGGGCTCGGCGGTCGAGGGCTCGGCGTCGGGCAGGCCGAGCTGGCTGACGGTGACTCGGTAGAGGTCGGCCAGCAGGCGGCGGTAGCGGGCGCTGACGCCCTTGGCGCCGCGTTCCCATTTGGCGACCATGTTGGCGTTGACGCCGATCTGGACGCGGTGGCGGGACCAGGCAAGCTGTCCGAGGCGTTCGGCGACGTCGGCCTGCGTCCAGCCGCGGGCGAGTCGGAGCTCCCGGAGGCGGGGACGCTCGGCCGGCGTGGACACGGTGCGGCTCCCTCCGGCGCTCGGGGCGGCGGGACTGGTCCCGCGCTGGTCCCTACAAGCGTCGAGGTGGAGCGCCCGGACGAACACAGCGCGGAAGGCCGGACACGGCGGCCGGAGGCGGTCAACCCGGCCTCTCAGGCAGGGAACGGCGCCGGTAGCGTTCGCCGGGTGGACCTGCTGCCCTTCGATGAGTACGCGCGCAGCCTGAACCGGAAACGGGTAGCTGCTGGCGTGCTCTACCGGGACACGCACCGCCGGGTGCTGCTGGTCGAGACGAGCTACAAGACCGAGTGGGACATCCCCGGCGGCTCGGTGGAAGCCGACGAGCCACCGTGGGTGACTGCGGTGCGTGAGGTCCGCGAGGAGCTGGGGCTGGATCGACCGCTGGGCCGGCTGCTGGTCATCGACTTCATGCCGACCGATGGCGTGATGCCGGAGGGCATGGCGTTCGTCTGGGATGGTGGTGTGCTCAGCGACGACGAGTTCGCCGGTCTGACGCTGACCGACCCGGAGATCAAGTCGGTGAAGTTCTGCACTCTGCCTGAGGTTGCGGCGCTGGTGCGTCCGCGGATGGTTGGGCGGATCGAGGCGGCATTGCGGGGTGTTGACGCCGAAGCGATCGTCCTCTGTGAGAGTGGTCGGCCGGTCACGCAAGGCTGACGATTCGTGACCGGCTGGGCGTAGCATCGATCAGACATCGCCGGCTGGCCGGAGGCGTTCGGTACATGTCTGACCCGTCTTCTCTCTCGGAGAACGTGGCACGGCTGCGCAAGGCGCGGAACCTGTCGCAGGAGGAGCTGGCCGAGGCCGCCGCGGTCGGGGTCGACACGGTGGGCCGGATCGAACGCGGGGAACGCCGGACGGTCCGGCCGCAGACGATGGAACGCCTCGCCCGGGCGCTCGGGGTACGGCCCGCGGCTCTGCTCGGCGGAGCGCGCACGGCTGCGGTGGTGACGGCGGCCGACGTGGCGCAGCTGCGAGCCGCGATTGGCTCGGTTGGCGAGTTCCTGGGCGTGGTCGAGTTTGCCGACGGCGACGGTGTGCCGCCGTTGGGCGAGGTTCAGGCGGTCGGTCGCCGGGCGTGGGAGTACTACGTGGCCGGCCGGACGTCGGAGCTGCTGGCACTCCTCCCGCCGCTTCTGACCGACTCACGCCGGCTCGTGCATTCGTCGGCCGGCGACGCGCAAGCCGTCGGGCACCGGGCGCTCGCGCTGTCCTACCGGCTCGGCGCCGGGTTGGCCGGCCGCCTGGGGCTGCATGATCTCGCCTGGAGCAGCGCCGAGCGGGCGGTGCTGGCCGCGCGCCAGTCGGACGCGGTTGAGATCGAGACTGCGGTGTCGTTCCGATACCTGGCGTGGGTCCTGGTGCGGCAGGGTCGGGTAGATGAGGCGGTCCGCGTCGCCGTCCGCGCGGCCGAGACGGTTGAGCCCGGCATGTTGGACGCCGACCCAGCCAAGGCGGGTGTCTTCGGCAACCTACTGTTCAACGCCGCGTCGGCTGCCGTGCTGGCCGGCCGCGGCGACCAAGCCCGCGAGTACCTCGCCATTGCTCGCGCGACAGCCGTGCGGCACGGACACGATCACGCCAGCGAGGCGGCCATCTTCGGGCCGCGTGCGGTCGGCCTGCAGACGGTCGACCTGGCCGTACGCCTCGGCGATCCGGAACGAGCGCTGCGTCTCGCTGCACGGCTTCCGCGTACTGGTGGCAAGCTGCCCCGGTTCTGGGAGGCCGGACATCGCCTGCACCTGGCGCGAGCCGCGGCCGACCTACGGCGCACCCAGGACGCGCTTGCCTACCTGGACGAGGCACGCGAGATCGCGCCCACCTGGTCCGCCCAGCAACCGCTCGCCAAGTCGACCATGAACGCTCTGGTCGACCGAGCCGCCCGTCGCCCGGGCGAGACGTTCGCCCGGCTCGCCGCGCACTACGGCGTCGCCGCCAGCTGAGTTCTTGCGCTTCGGTCGGCTGCCGGGACCAGAACGGGACCAGTAGGAGACCAGTTCGCGGACCAGTTCAGATCGGACTTCTCGCCGTCTGATTGACGTGCGACCGCAACCGGGTCGCACACGATCGGCGAGAGGGAACACCGTGCGGTTGGAGATCAAGACTCAGGGAGTCGACTTCGTCGTCTCCAAGGCACCGGAGCCGAAGAACGACGGCGAGGGCCGGCAGAAGTCGGACCGCGGCACTGGCGAGCTGCTGTACGTGACCGAGGTTGTCGCGATGGATGACTCGGGTGCGGAGGTCATCAAGGTGACCACGGCTGGGGAGCCGAAGGTTGGCAAGCGGCAGATGGTCGCGGTGACCGGGCTGGTGGCGTTGCCGTGGGCGATGGACGGCCGGTCCGGGGTGGCGTTCAAGGCTGACTCGGTGGCCCCGGCCAAGGGTGCGGCGGCGTGACCACGATCGGGTCGGACGTGGAAGTGACCCGGTTGCAGTGCGCGTACGACCGGGCCGAGCTGGCGTGTGACGACGCCGCGTCGGCGGAGCGGGCGGCGTTTCGCTGCTGGGAAGAGGCGATGGGCGCCTACGAGGTCGCCCGGGACGAGTCCGCGCAGGCGTGGCGGGCCTACGCCGCGGCGGTCGGCTAGCAGCTCCTTCGCGGCGCCCAGCCGGGCATGGCTTGCGAACCGTCCGGCTGGGCGCCCTACCCCCCACCTAACCCAAACGGCAGGCAGGGAGACCTTGCAATGAGCGTACTTCGGCGACGCCGCGCCCGGGAGCTGCGGCAGCTGCGCGCGGCCGGCTGGACCGTGCAGACCTACACCCCGGCGGACCGGCTACGGGCCCGGCGGGAACGGACGGCGCGTGCCGAACCGACCGTCCCGCCGTGGGTGTCGCGGGGTTCGCGGTGAGCCGGGAGTTCCGGTCGCTGGCCCGGGAGCTGCGCCCGTACGAGCGGCGGCGCCGGCCGCTGCTGCTGGCGGTGGCGGCGTGGGTGCTGCGGTACCTGCCCGAGCTGCTGACCGTGCTGGTGGTGCTGCGGCTGTGGCAGGTCAGCGTCGACGCGATTGGTCCACTGTGGACGCCCATCGGTTGGGTGTCGGTGGCGGCCGGGTTGCTGTCGTGGCGGCGCTCACGGCGATGGTTGCTGGCGGGGCTCGGCTGTGTCGTGACCCGATACCGGCTACGGACAGCCCTGATCGAGCTGCGGCTGACCACCCGGGCCGGGCGGCTTCCACTGGTGCTCTGGCTGGCACCGACACCCGTCGGTGAACGGGTCTGGCTGTGGTGCCGGGCCGGGATATCGGCTGAGGACATCGCCGACGAGATCGACGGTATCCGCGCCGCCTGCTGCGCCCGGGACATCCGGGTCATCCGGGACCGGCGCTGGGCCGCCCTGGTCACGGTCGACGTGATCCGCCGTGACCCGCTCGCCGCGGCCACCCCGGTCACATCGCCGTTGGCCGCTCACGCGCCGCGGCCGTCGCGGGCGGAGGCCGACAATGGCTGAGCCGGTGGGGCTGTCCATCTGGGACGCCGTGCATCTGGGCGTGGACGAGACCGGCCGGCCGGTCCGGGTCGGGCTGGCCGAGCGGGGCCTGCTCATCGGCGGCGAGCCGGGCTCGGGCAAGTCGGTCGCTCTCAACCTGATCGTCGCCCACGCCGCGCTGTCACTGGATTGCCGGCTGGTCCTGGTCGACGGCAAGCGGGTCGAACTGGGCCTGTGGCGCGACTGCGCCGACACCTTCGTCGGGCCGAGCATCCTCGATGCGATCGACGCCCTACGAGAGCTGCAAGCCGAGATGGACATCCGCTACGCGATCCTGCTCGCCGCGCGACGCCGCAAGATCACACCGGACTCGCGAGTACCCGTCGTGCTCGTCGTCATTGACGAACTGGCGTACTTCTCAGCCACGGTCGGCGATACCAAGCAACAGAAGGAGTTCGTCAGCCTCGTCCGGGATCTCGTGGCCCGGGGCCGCGCGGCCGGGATCATCGTCGTGGCCGCGACGCAGCGGCCGTCGGCGGACATCGTGCCCACTTCGTTGCGGGATCTGTTCGGGTACCGGTGGGCGTTCCGCTGCTCCACCGACGCGTCCTCGGACGTGATCCTTGGCCACGGTTGGGCCAACCAGGGCTACACCGCCACCGCGATCAACCCGACCACACGCGGCGTCGGCTGGCTCATCGCCGAGGGCGGCCTGCCTCGGCGGATGAAAGCCGCGTTCCTGACCGACGACCAGGTCGCCACGCTCGCCGACCACGCCGCCCAGCTGCGTGCCGGGACAACGGGTGACCCGGACGCCGGAAGCGCGCAGGCATGACCAGGGCCGGACGCGGTCGGCTAGCGAGTGTGGAGGGCCAGCTGTGGCTGACCTTCGACTGGCCCAAGCCGACCGACCGCGTGCCGGCCGCCTGCTCGGCATGCCCTTGGCGCGGACGCCGGCCCCGTCGAGTCCTCGCCGCCCGGCCGTGCCCACGCTGCGGCGGTCCGGTCGGCCGGCGCATCACTCGGGCGGCGTGGTGACCACCTACCCACCCGAGACGGTCGAGGAGATCGTTCGGCGAGCCGGGCGGCGGGACTTCGACCGGTGGGCCGACCAGGTCGCCCGGGTGCGGGCACTGCTCGCGGCCGGTGCGGCTGCGTGGCCGGATCGTCCACACCAGTCCAGATGGCCGGCGCCGTGAGACGTACTCGACCGACGGTGAGCCGGACCGGGTGCTGCTGGTGCGGTGCGGGAACCGGCGGGCGTCGGTCTGTCCGTCGTGCTCGCGTGAGTACGCCGGCGACATGTGGCAGCTGCTCTACGCCGGCGCAGCTGGCGGCCGGAAGGGAGTGCCGGAGTCGGTCCGGGCACACCCGCTGGTCTTCGCCACCCTGACCGCTCCCGGCTTCGGGCCGGTCCACGGCACCCGGACGACACGCAACGGCGGTACCGGGCGCTGCCGGCCGCCACGAGGGAAGCCGCAACTGTGCCAGCACAGCCGGCCGACCTGGTGCACCCGCGTCCACACCGACGACGATCCACGGCTCGGCCGGCCACTGTGCGGGGACTGCTACGACTACCCCGGTCACGTCGCGTTCAACTGGCACGCGCCGGAGCTGTGGCGCCGGTTCACGATCACCCTGCGCCGCGTGCTGGCCCGGCGGGCCGGCGGGCCGGCCTGAGCGTCAGCGACTTCGCCGAGCGGTCCCGGCTGTCGTTCGTCAAGGTCGCCGAGTTCCAACGCCGCGCATTGGTCCACTTCCACGCGCTGATCCGCCTCGACGGCCCCGGCAACGACTTCGCCGCGCCCACAGTGCCGATCACCGCAACCGACCTGGCGACGGCGATCCACGACGCTGCCGCGTCAGTCCGGCTGACCGTCCCGATCGGCCCGGTACATCCGACGCAACCGGAACGCCGAACAGCCGGCCAGGGCCAACCCGGCAACCCCGAACAGGACCTGCGACCAGGCCCAGACCCTGCCCAACCCGGCAGTGCTCGCTACGTGCACCAGTCCGTACGGCACCAAGGAGACACCCGCGAGCAGACCGAGGACCAGCAACTGCCGCAACTCGAACCGGCGCCGCTGCCTCGCCCTGACACGCACCCGCCGAGTATGCCGGCCACGCTGACCCTCCGGTTCGGCCCCCAGACCGATACGCAACCGATCAACGGCGGCCCCACCGCCGAGCTGACGCCAGAGCGCGTAGCGGCCTACATCGCCAAGTACGCCACCAAGTCCGCTGAGGACTTCGGGCTCGGTGGCCAGCGGATCACCCCCGCGACGCTCCCCTACCTCGGCCTGAGCGGGCACGTCGAGACGACCGTCCGGACGGCCTGGGAGCTGGGCGGCACTCCCGACTACGTCGGCCTGCGCCGCTGGCTACATATGGCCGGCTTCCGCGGCCACTTCGCCTCCAAGAGCCGCCGCTACTCGACCACTCTCGGCGCGATCCGGGGCGAGCGGCGCGCGTACCGGCAGCGGCAGGCGGCCGAGCACGCCCGGCAGCTCGGCGACCTGGACGACGCGGACACCACGCTCGTCGTCGCGCGATGGAAGTTCACCGGCATCGGCTACCTCACCAGCGGCGATGCCGCACTCGCCCTCTCCGCAGCTGCCCGCGCGCGGGAGCGACGCGAAGCGGCACGAGACGCGATCAGTCCGCTTGAGACAGAGAGGGCAGCTCTGCCGTGAACACGGTCGTACATCGGAAGTGGCATACCGTCGCCGAGGTCGCCGACATGCTCGGCTACGGCCTGACCAAGACCAAGATGCTCGTCGCAACCGGACAGATCCGCTCCCTCAAAGACGGCCGGCACCGCCGCGTCCTGCCACAGTGGGTGAACGAGTACGTGAACCGCCGCGCCGATGAGACGCTCGTATGAGCCGCGCCCGGGCCAACGGCGAAGGCTCGATCTTCCCCTACCGCAACGGCAGCTACGCCGCGTACGTGTGGGTCACCACGCCGGCCGCCGAACAGAAGCGCAAGTACGTTTACGGCAAGACGCGCGACGAGGTACACGCCAAGTGGATCGACCTGCACAAGCAGGCGGCGGCCGGCCCGGTAGCGAGGACGATGCCGACGCTCGGGCAGTACCTGGCCGGCTGGCTGCGCGACGTCGTGGACCCAACCTGGCCCCGCTGACCGCGTCAACCTACGAGTCACACGTCCGGCTCTACCTCGTCCCCGGGCTCGGCGACAAGCGGCTCGACCGACTGAGGTACTTGGGCCTGCGCTGGGAGGACATCGACCTGGACGCGGCCGAGCTGACCATCGCCTACCAACTCCAGCGGGTTCGCCGGCAGCTACTGCACCGCGAGACCAAGACCGAAGCGTCCGACGCCACGCTCCCGCTGCCCGACATCTGCATTGCGGCACTGCGGCGCCGGAGGGCCGAGCAGAGCGCGGCCAGGCTCGCGGCCGGCGTGAAGTGGCAGGGCGCCCGGAAGGACGGGTTCGTCTTCACCGGCCGCTACGGCACCCCGATCGATCCGCGCACCCTGAACCGGACGTTCACCGCGAGGTCGGCCAAGGCCGGCGTGCGGCACATCACCGTGCACGACGCCAGACGGACCTGCGGCTCGCTGCTGGCCGACCTGGACGTGCACCCGCGCGTGGCGATGCAGATCCTCCGGCACGCCGACTTCAGCATGACGATGGAGATCTACACCCAGGTCTCGTCCAAGCAGACCCGCGAGGCGCTCAAGCGGCTCGGACAGAGCCTGACCAGCTAGGCACATGTCACGACCGATGCTAGGAATGCAACATGCCACCACTCACGGTAACCATCGACGGTAGGCGATACATCGTCGCGTGGCCCGACGAGGCCAGGCCGGACCTGACGGAGCTGTTCGGAGCGGGCAGCGCACTGCCTTCTCGGCTCCGTCTCGTCAACGGGGCGGATCTCGTCGTGAACTGGCCCAACGTCGCGACTCTCGAAGTTGCACCCGCCGAGCCTGTCGAGTTCGTGCGTACGGCGGTCGGTCTGGGCATGGCCACCGGCGACACCGCGTCGGAGGGCGGATGACCGTTGCTGTACTTCGTAGCTGTACGGGCATGAAAGAGGCGGTGCCCGGAGACCGGACACCGCCTCTGGCCTGGTCGGGGTGGCGGGATTTGAACCCACGGCCTCTTCGTCCCGAACGAAGCGCGCTACCAAGCTGCGCCACACCCCGATGGCAGGTGCGAGCTTAGCGGATGGGTTGGGGTGGTCGCCGCCGGGTTAGCTGGTGGGGCGGGCGGTCAGGGTGAGGAGGGTCGCTTCCGGGGGGCAGGCGAAGCGGACCGGGGCGTACGGGGAGGTGCCGAGGCCGGCGGAGACGTGCAGCCAGGTGGGGGTGTCGTCCCAGCGGTGCAGCCAGCGGGCGCGGGCGCGGTCGATGCCGGAGTTGGTGACGAGGGCGCCGTAGAACGGAACGCGGAGCTGGCCGCCGTGGGTGTGGCCGGCCAGGACCAGGTCGTAGCCGTCGGCGGCGAACCGGTCGACGACCCGGGGCTCGGGGGAGTGGGTGAGGGCCAGCCGGAGGTCGGCGGTCGGGTCGGCGGGGCCGGCGATGCGCTCGTAGCGGTCGCGCTTGAGGTGCGGGTCGTCGACACCGGCGACGGCGACCAGCCGGCCGCCGGCCTTGATGGTGGCGCGGGCGTGGGTGGCGTCCACCCAGCCGGCGGCGAGCATGCTGTCGCGCAGGTCCTGCCAGGGCAGCGGTGGGCCGTAGACCCGCTTGTGCTCGGTCCGGAAGTACTTGAGCGGGTTCTTCGGGCGGGGCGCGTAGAAGTCGTTGTTGCCGAATACGAACACGCCGGGGCGGGCCAGCAGCGGGCCGAGCGCGTCCAGGCTGGGGTCGATCGCGTCGAGGGCGGCGAGCGTGTCGCCGGTGTTCACGACCAGGTCCGGCTCGAGCGCGTCGAGCCGGCGGACCCAGGCCTGCTTGCGGCGCTGACCGGGGGTCAGGTGCAGATCGGACAGGTGCAGCACCCGCAGCGGGGCGCTGCCCGGCGGGAGCACCGGCACGTCGAAGCGGCGCAGCGTGAACCGGTTCCGTTCGACCAGCGCGGCGTAACCGAGCGTGGTCAAACCGGCGGCAGCGAGGGCGAACGGAATTCTGATTCGGGCCGACATGGGGACCAGAGTAGTTTCCGCAGGCATGACGGAGCTCAAGGAGCGGCTGCGCGCGGACCTCACCGCCGCGATGAAGGGCCGGGACGAACTGACCACGGCGACCCTGCGGATGGCGCTCACCGCGGTCACCACGGAGGAGGTTTCCGGGTCCCAGGCGCGCGAGTTGACCGACGCCGAGGTGCTCCGGGTGCTCTCCCGGGAGGCCAAGAAACGGCGGGAGGCGGCCGACGCTTTCACCGCCGGAGGGCGTCCGGAGCGCGCCGAGCGGGAGCGGGCCGAGGGTCAAGTCCTTGATCGATACCTGCCCCAGCAGCTCCCGGACGCCGAGATCGAGGCTCTGGTGCGGGCTGCGATCGCGGAGACGGGCGCAGCTAATCTGCGCCAGATGGGTGCTGTGGTGAAGGCCGTTCAGGCGCGAGCGGGCGGTCGGGCCGAGGGGAAGCGGGTTGCCGACGAGGTTCGGCGGCAGCTCGGCGGGTGACGGGGCCGCCCGCGCGCCTGACGCGGCCCGGTAGACGGACGGAGCCCCCGCTGGCGCTGAGGCGCTCGCGGGGGCTCCGGTCGTTTCGGTCAGGGCGTCGTTCCGGTCAGGGGCTAGCCGCCCCCACCTCCGCCACCCCCGCCCCCGCCGCCGCCGCCCCCGCCGCCGCCGCGACCGCCCCCGTTGTTGCCACCGGGCGGCTGAGCCCCGCCAGGCGGCTGGGCCCCGCCGGGCGGCGGGTTCTGGCCCGCCGGTGGCTTACCGGAGCTGAGGTAGACGGTGACCCGCTGGCCGGGGATGCCGCGGGTGTTCGGGGACTGCTCGGCGATCTTGTCCGGCGGCTGGGTGGAGTCCTTGCGCTCGGTACCGACCTGGATGCCGAAGCCGGCTTCCTCCAGCTTCGAGGTGGCCGAGTTGATGTCCATGCCGACCACGGACGGGATCGGGACACTGTTGCCGTTGACGACCTCGGAGTCCTCCGGCGGGAAGTCCCAGGACTGGGACAGCAGCGTGGGCCGCAGCGCCTCGATCCAGATGCTGGCCGAGAACGCGCCGAAGACGTCCCGGCCGCCGTTGTTGAAGCCGGGGATGTCGTACAGCGCGGTGGTCGGGTTGTCCGGGTTGAACACCGCGACCGAGCCGGCGAACTTCGGGGTGACGCCGACGAACCAGGCCGCCGAGTTCTTGCCGGTGTCATCGGTGACATTACCGGTCGCCGGGTTGATGTCCTTGACTGCGCTGGCGCTCGCGGTGCCGGTCTTGCCGCCGACCGGGTCGCCACCGGCGTTGTAGTAGTTGGCGAACTTCGGGTTCGCGGTGCCCTCGAAGCCCGGCATGGTGTCCTTCTCCAGCACGTGCGTGATCGTGTTGGCGATCTTCGGGTCGAGCACCTGGGTGCAGGTCCGCTCCGGCAGCGACACCGGCTTGCCGGCCGCGTCGACGATCTTGCGGACCGGCGTCGGCGGGCAGTACTTGCCCTGGTTGGCGATGGTGCCGTAGGCGCCGGCCAGCTCCAGCGGGTTGGTGCCGGTCGGGCCGAGCGTGAAGGAGTACTGCTTCTCGCTGGTGACCGCGTCGTAGATCTTCTTCTTGCTGTTCGGCGCGTTCAGCGTCTTCAGCGTGTTCATGCCGAGGCGGACCGCGTAGTCGGCCGGCAGGGTCAGGTCGCAGTCCAGATTCTGGTCGATCAGCGCCACGAAGAACGTGTTAACCGACTCGTACATGGCGTGCTCGATGTCCCACGGGCCAGGCCCGTAGTGGCCGGCGTTCTGGACCGGCTTGTCGGTCCGGCCGGGCGTGTGGCAGTTGTCGGTCACCTCGTACTCGTCGCCGACCGTCATCTTGAAGTCGCGCAGCGGGATCTTCCGGGACAGCGCCGCGATCACCGTGAACAACTTGTAGGTCGAGCCGGCACCGGCGGCCGGCAGCGTCGGCAGCGGCACCGTCGTCTGCTCGAAGCCCTTCTTGACGTTGCTGTAGCGCTTGCTCACCGCCATCGCCTTGACCTCGCCGTTGCTGGGGTCGAGGAGGTCCATCACCGCGGCCGCCCGCAGGTTGGCCGGCACCTTGTCGAAGGCGGCGGCCTGCGCGGAGTTCTGCAGCTTCGGGTCGAGGGTGGTGTAGATCTTGTAGCCGCCGGTCTCCAGCCGGCTCTGCGGGAAGCCGATCTTGGCCAGGTAGGTCTTCAGGTAATCGCAGAAGAAGCCGACGTTGACGATCTTCTTGTTCGCGTTGGAGCAGTCCCGCGAGCTGTTCGGCTTCGGCGCGACGTGTAGCACCGTGGCCTTCGCCTTGGTCGCCTGCGCCGCCGTGATGTAGCCCAGCGCCCGCATCTCGTCCAGCACGACGTTGCGCCGGGTGGTCGCGGCCTTCCGGTTCGTGTACGGGTTGTACCGGGTCGGGCTCTGCACCAGGCCGGCCAGCATCGCGGCCTGCTCGAGCGTGATTGTCTTCAGCGGCCGGGCGAAGTAGGTCCGGGCCGCGGTGCTGATGCCGTACGCGCCGGCGCCGAAGTTGGCGATGTTCAGGTACCGCCAGAGGATCTCGTCCTTGCTGTACTTCTTCTCCAGGGTCAGCGCGCACTTGGCCTCGAGCAGCTTGCGGGCCGGCGTCTGCTCGACCGCGGCCTGCTGGTCGGCTTCCGTCTTGGCGTCGTAGAGACGGGTCTGCTTGACCAGCTGCTGGGTCAGCGTGGAGCCACCCTGCACCGTCCCGCCGGACGTGCTGTTCCGCACCAGGGCCCGGAGGAGGCCCTGCACGTCCACCCCGTGGTGGTCGTAGAAGCGGCGGTCCTCGATCGCGACGACGGCCTTCTTCATCACGTCCGGAATGCCGTTCCGAGGGGTGATCTCACGGTTGTACGCGAACAGCGACGCGATCGACTGGCCGTCCGCGGCGTAGATCACCGACTTCTGTGGCGGGGTGGTGAGGTCGACGTCGCAAGGCTGTTCCTCGAAGGACTGCAGGCTGTTCCGGGTGGCGATGCCTAAGCCGCCGACAGCCGGAAGAGTCAGCCCGGCTACGAGGAGCCCGGAGACCAGGATGGCGAGTGAGAGCTTCATCACGGCGGCGGTAACCTGCCGCGCTCTGGGGCCTGGCATGCGAAGCAGCGTACGACGTCCGCCGTCGACAACTCGACCCGGCCGTCCCGGGACGGTCCAGTGAGTCCCGCTGGAGCCCTTTGGAAGGCCTAGTACTCGTTCACCCGTACGGCGGCTTGATGGGGCGCCCTAATCGCACCGGAAACGGGCGTCCGCCTTAGTCAGGGCGGGCTACATCTAATGATCCGTTCGGGGACTGTCGCGTCGTCTATCCGATTTCCTACGGTGTGGCGCGGCGCTGTCGTGGGGGGCGCCGAGGTTAGGGGACCTGGAATCATGATCACTGATTGGTCAGCAGGCTGGGCGGTCCGTGCGGCATGTCGCACGACCGATCCTGACACTCTCTTCGTGCAGGGCGCCGCGCAGAATCGCGCGAAGCTGGTCTGCATGGGGTGCCCGGTTCGAACCGAGTGCTTGGCAGACGCACTCGACAACCGGGTGGAGTTCGGCGTCTGGGGGGGAATGACGGAGCGTGAGCGGCGGGCGCTGTTGCGGCGTCGTCCGGACGTGACGTCTTGGCAAGCCCTCCTCGAGGCGGCCCGTCGGGATCACACGTCAGCGGCGGTGGCCGGCTAGGCCGGGCTACGGCGCGGTCGGTCGCTCGCCACTGAGCGCCCGCCCGACGGCCCGCAGGCCGTCGAGGTCGTGCACATCCTCGGGTAGCGCCGGTACCTCGGCTACGGCGACGTCCGGGTGCGCGCTGGTGAACCGGTCGCGCATCCGGCGGTCCCGGGTGGCCAGCGTCATCCGTTCGGCGTGCAGTCGCAGCACCGCGGCCGTGGTCGCGTGCCCGCCCTGCTCGTCCAGGGCGGCGGCGGCCACCTCGGCCCGGCCGGCGGAGAGCTCCGGCGCGAGCGAGCGGCGCACCCGGTTGAGCACCAGCCCGGCCAGCGGCATGCCCTGCTCGGACAGCCGCTCGACGAAGTACGACGCCTCCCGCAGCGCGTCCGGCTCGGGGGCGGCCACCACCAGGAACGCCGTGCCGGGCGTGCTGAGCAGCTGGTATGTCTGCTGGGCCCGCTCCCGGAACCCGCCGAACATCGTCTCCAGCGCGCCGACGAACGAGGACAGGTCACGCAGCGCGTCGGTGCCGATGATCTTGGTAAGGATCCGGGTGAACAGCCCGAACGACGCGCCGACCACCTTCAGGTAGGCCCGGCCGCCGGCCCGGGCCGGGGCCAGCAGCAGCCGCAGCATCCGACCGTCCAGGAACCGGCCGAGCCGCTGCGGGGCGTCCAGGAAGTCCAGCGCGGACCGCGACGGCGGGGTGTCGACGACGATCAGATCCCACTCGTCCCGGGCCCGCAGTTGACCGAGTTTCTCCATCGCCATGTACTCCTGGGTACCGGCGAAGGAGGACGACAGCGATTGGTAGAACGGATTCGCGAAGATCTGTTCGGCGCGGTCCGGAGTGGCATGAGCGGACACGATCTCATCGAATGTCCGTTTCATATCCAACATCATCGCGTGCAATTCGCCGCCTTTATCGGCGGCGCCCGTCTCGTCACCCGAATCGCCGGTGTCGACCCGGCGGGGGGTGTTGTCCAGTTCGGTCAGCCCCATCGACTGGGCCAGCCGGCGGGCCGGGTCGATGGTCAGCACCACCACCTTGCGACCCTGCTCGGCCGCCCGCAGGGCCAGCGCGGCCGCGGTCGTGGTCTTGCCCACACCGCCGGAACCGCAGCAGACGATGATCCGGGTCTTCGGGTCGAGCGCGACCTCGTCCAGGTCGAGTTCGCCCTGGCCCCGGCGCGCGGCCGCGCCGCCGCCGCGGGCCTGGCCGGCGCGGGCCGCACCGCCGCTCCGGGCCGGACCGCTCCGGGGTGCACCGGACCGGGAGACGCGCTCGGTCATGCCTGCGCTCCCACGCCCTGCTCGCGCAGCCGCTCAGCTAGGGCGTAAAGGCCGCCCAGATCCACCGGTTCGGACAGGAACGGCAGTTCGTAGGTTAGGAGACCGAGGGCGGCCACGGCGGCCCGGTTCTCGTCCTCAAGCGCCCAGCGCTGCGCGTGCTCGACCGTCTCCGCGGCCAGGGGGCCGGCCAGGCTCGCGGCCAGCCCGGCGGCGGCCAGGCCGGCGGCCAACTCGCCGGCGTCCACCGTGCCGGCCGCGGCGGCCAGCAGCGCCGGCTCGGGCAGCCGCGGCGGCCGGGTCATGTTCACCAGCACCGCGCCGACCGGCAGCCCGCACGCCCGCAGTTCGGCGATCGCGTCGACGCTCTCCTGCACCGGCATCTCCTCCAGCAGCGTGACCACGTGCACCGCGGTCTGGGTCGACCGCAGCACCGCCATCACGCCCTCGCTCTGCGCCTTGATCGGACCGACCCGGGCCAGCCCGGCCACCTCCGCGGTTACGTTCAGGAACCGGACGATCCGGCCGGTCGGCGGCGCGTCCAGCACCACCGCGTCGTACACCCGGTGGCCCTGCTCGACCCGGGTGACGGCCTCCTTGACCTTGCCGGTGAGCAGCACGTCCCGCATGCCCGGGGCGATCGTGGTGGCGAAGTCGACCGCGCCCATCCGGCGCAGGGCCCGGCCGGCCCGCTTCAGGCCGTAGAACATCTCCAGGTACTCCAGCAGCGCCTCCTCGGGGTCCACCGCGAGCGCGCGCACCTCGCCGCCATCGGGGGCCACCGCGATCCGCCGTTCCTGGTAGGGCAGCGGCGGGGTGTCGAACAGCTGCGCCAACCCCTGCCGGCCCTCGACCTCGACCAGCAGCGTGCGCCGGCCGTCCGCGGCCAGGGCCAGCGCCAGCGCGGCGGCCGCCGTGGTCTTGCCGGTGCCGCCCTTACCGGTGACGACGTGCAGCCTGGCCTGTGGCCAGACGGGCGCTGGATGACTCACCGGTCCAGCCTACGAGCGTGGCCGAACCCCGGCCCGGGCCGGCCGGTCGGGCGGTCCGGGTACGGTTCCGGCATGCAGAAGTGGGAGTACTCGACCGTGCCGCTGCTGGTACACGCGACCAAGCAGATCCTGGACAACTGGGGCCAGGACGGTT
>Ga0307500_10000343_pt1 | contig 15881 bp, 10 predicted proteins | sample 14_S_MG_FD_201362 | JGI IMG/M metagenome (GOLD analysis project Ga0307500, IMG submission 201362) | Soil microbial communities from Populus trichocarpa stands in riparian zone in the Pacific Northwest, United States - 14_S | ecosystem: Environmental > Terrestrial > Soil > Riparian zone > Trees... | reverse complement strand
GTGGTGTGATTGGGGCAGGATCGGTCTCGGCAACCGCCAGATCGGTGTCGAGATCTTCGAGCCCAAGCGCGAACTGATCACTGTCGAGACGCTCGGAGCGACGCCCATACTGGGCGCGCTGAAGCTGCTTGATGATCAATCGGAGGCGCTCGATCTCACTGTTTCGATGCTCGACGAGCGAGGCGATGTTGCGCACCAGACGATGCAGAAGGGCTGGGTCGGACGGCAGATTGTTGAGATCAAGCTGCATATCCGATTCTACTCGGACGTGCTGATTCGAAGAATCAAATTCGCAATGTTCTAAGGTGTTTTTGCATTTTCAGCCGGCGATTGCGGGCCGCCATCGGCGCTCCGGTGTGCGCCAGTCGATGCCCTCGATCAGCATGGCGAGTTGCGCCGGCGATAACGTGACTGTACCGCCGGGATCGCTCATTCTGGGCCAGATGAAGCCGCCCTGATCGAGCCTTTTGGTGAACAGACAAAGCCCGTTGCCGTCCCAGAACAGGATCTTCAGCATGCTCGCCCGCTTGCCGCGGAAGGCGAACAGGTGGCCGGAGAATGGATCTTTGTTCAACGTTTCCTGGACGATGGTCGCGAGCCCATCCAGGCCCTTTCTCATGTCGGTGTACCCCAGAGCCAGGTGCACCTTCACGCCCGCCGGGACGATCATCATGATGCGGTCTCCTGGTCGACAACGTGTCGCCGGACGACGTCCGGATCAGCATCGGCGGGTGCGAAGACGCGCCGCCCGTCGGGCAGTTCGACCACTGCCATGCCGTCAGGCGGCTGCAACAAATCATGAAGGACGAGCGGGGACGAAGGAGCGCCCGACGCTTCGCTTGCAACCTTGACCCGGACCAGTTTCGCCCGCGCTCGTCGGCCAAATCCGAACTGAACTCGCCATCGGAACAGCATGCTGGAGACGATGCCGTGGCGCCGGCAGATCTCCGCGGCCCCGGCACCCGGAGCCTCGGATTCGCGTACGATCGCGAGTTTCTCCTCGTCGCTGAAGCGACGCCGGTTGCTGCGTCCGTCGTCCGATGGATCGACGCCCGGCGCCTCTGTCAAGCCACTTTTGACGACAGACTCCTTAGCAGCGCTGCTAGCACTAGTGCTTATTTGCGCGCGGGCGCTGGGGTGAAGCTGCGCTCGCCAGTCGATTTCCACCTCGTTGGTATCGATCAGATCGCGCCACCTCTGCAGGCCAAAACGCGATATTCCATGGGCCTTGGCGTACGCCCGCACGCTCATCCCGGACCACGTCATCGCCTCCACATGCATCGCCCAGAACGCCTGGACGGCCCGGCTGCGCGCGTCGCTGGACAGCTTGAGAGGCTGCCGCGAACGACGCTCCTCACGCTTCAATTCGGCCTGTACTCTAAGGGCTTCAGCGTCGACGAGGACGCTTAGCCAGCGCGCAAATGTACCCTGATCCAGGCGGTGCTGACGGCAATAACTGCGCCGGCTGAGGCCGCTTCTACGCCACGCCTCGATGTGCACCGACCACCAGGTTCGGCGCGCCGTGTTCTCATATTGTTTCCGCCCCACAAGAGATCCTCCATGCTGCAGGAGAATGGAATATGGAACGACAAGACATTCTCGAAAGACGTGCGAGAACCGGACGCTTACGGATTGGGGGTGTAGGGCAAGATAAAAGCACTGGCGCCGAAGAGCGGCTAAGTGGTTGTCTGCACATCCAAGATCTGTCGCCACCGGCACGCGCAATGTCGCTAAAACACGACCAGGCGCTTCGTTTTGCTGAAGAAGAACGTCTGCATCGGGGTCCTGGTTACTTCTGAGCGCTGCGAACGCGTTGACGTGATCGGCGAGATTGCGCCGAAAATCTTGTTAATAGGCGCCCAGCGAGCCGCGTGCGGCCCTGCGTCGGCTACCTAAGGAAAAAGGACGCTTATAAGCCCTCATCGAGATCCAGAAAGGCCATGTTACCGCGAGAAGACAGGAAGGAAATGATTTCCTTCACGCCCGTCACGGTGATGGGAGAAGCGCTCGCTTTCCCTTGCAGGAGAATGTTCCGGAGCGCCTGCTCCTGCGCCCCGAAGATCCAGGGCTGCACGTCGGGATGGCGCACGAGCACCCGGACCGCCTCGACGATTTCATCGACTTTGTCGGGCAAGCGTTCCGCGAGCTTGTCGATGAGGCCAACGCCGTCATTTGGTGCGAAGCCCGCATCAAGGAGCAGCATCAACTGCGCAAGCAGCCAATCCGGGTTGATGACCCCAGAGAACCAGATGCCGATGAGGCCAAGTTCCTTTTTGAACGGTGCCTTGTCAGTGGCGGCGGTGGCCATGGCAAGGCGCCGATCCCAGTAGGCCTTCGCCCGCTTACAAAGGAGATGGTCCTCGCCAAGATGACGTCCGGCGAACCACATCGCCTCGCGCAACAGCGGGGGCGGCACACGCCGCCAGAACTCCTGCAGTAAGTTTTCCGGCAAGCGGTCCCAAAGAAACAGAATGACGAGATAGTCGACGAGACGTTTTCGGCTCCCTTCGCCACCAAAGGACTCGTCGTCGCGACCGACCACGGCAATATGCTCGGAATAGAGGTCATACAGCGCATCCGTAAGATCAGCGATGGGTTGCCGGTCATCTTCCAAATGGGCAACCCAAGCCGCCCGCCGCGCGGCCTGATCCGTCTTCGGAAATAGAAGGGGAATCTGCTCGCGCAGCCAAGCGTCCCCGAAGTAATGCAGCCAGCTGAGGTAGCGTCCGAGAATCGCGCGTGCCGCAAGGCGCGCTCGTCCTTCTCGGGCCAGCGCTGTCTCTAGCACGGCACGCAACTCGATATCTTGCGCGAGCGCTTCGCGCGGTTCCTTGCCGATAGGATTTTCTTTGTCCTTGCTGCTCCAAAAGAGAAAGCAAACGGCAAGCTCAATGAGCGCGCCAAACTGGGTGCGCCGGGCTGCGAAATAGGGCCGCTCACCGAGACGTGATAGCTCTTCTTCACTGGGGTCCGGTGCGGTATGTATGCCGTTCGTCAGTGCAACAACCAAAGTCCGAATGCGCTCGTAATTGGTGAATGCGATCCCTTGGGCGCCTCGCACGAGCGACGCTGTGATCCAGTCGACCATGGCTTTCCGAGCCCACGACCAGTCTGGATCATCACCGGGGGTCGTCGTTGCCGCCGACATGTCCTTCGTTGATCGTTCCGATACGGTCTCAGCGAGCGCAAGGCATGGACCCCACGCGATCGCGGCGCCCTGCTCGGTCGCGCGGATCAACCCTTCGAAAAAATAACGGACGAACAAGGGCCGCATTTGTCCGAATTTTTCCGCCGCGGCCGAGAACAGCTCAGGTTTGACGATGATGGCTTCTCGAAGTTCGCCTGCCAAGGCGCTCGCCGTGCTGTTTTGCTCGGTCCCGCTGGGCTGCCACGACTGGAGAAACGAAGCGGTCGTTGCGACGGTTTGCTCAAGCATCGCCTTCTGGCTCAACGGGCTTTCGGGCTGCCTCAAGAACCGTTGCCTCCATGCGTCCGGGTCGCCAAATTCAGCCGCGGTTTTCTCGACCGCCGCGAGCCAGTTGGCAGAGAGCGCCTCGCGCCAAAGCCAAACGGCATCACGGACCGTTTCTTCCCGGTAGCGTCGCTCGTCGTCTGCGCCGGCTTTCCGGCCCTCTTGCCGCTCGAACCAGCTGTGAAAGGAGCCAATATTGTTTTCGGCGATTGAATCGATATGCGCGAGAATTCTTTTCTGTTCTGACTCGGCCAGATGTGGAAACCAGGCGCGTGCCAAGGCAGCATATTCCTCGCGGCACCATTCTTGGTCGACGAGGTCGAAATCAGTCAGTTCCGCTGTTGCGAGATCGGCCGCCGAAGCCGGGGACACGGCCAGTAGATAGAGCCGCATGCGCTTGAAGATGCGCGCTCGGTAGGGTGTCAGATGATCGAGGACGGCCTTCACGTCCTCAGGATGCGCGCGAACGGCGGCGGCGGCCACCCGCACCACGGCGATGACCTGGGCGCCCAAGAAATCATGCCCGTGGGCGTCCTCTCCGTCGAACGAGCCGGCCAGATAATAGCTGTAATCGGATTCATCCAGCTGGCTCAGCCGCTTGTCCGCACGCGAGGAGTCCATCAACAATTCGCATAAGCCCGGAAGCGCCTCGAGCGGGTTGGCTGCCGAAAAGGCTTTAACGGCCTCGTTGAGATAGTGCTCGTACATGGTGGCGTCGAAATGCCCGCCGAGCTGTCCATCACGCTCGGAAAGCTGAAAGACGATCCGTGCCATACGTACGGCCGGAGCAACGATGCCGGCGGCCGCCCATTTGGCGATGATATTGTGCGGCGCGGCCGTGAAGAGATCGCTTGCCGGCGTGATCCAGCCTTCTAGGATCTCAATAAGCGTGCCGCCGTCTTCCGGTGGCAAGGCCTCGACCACTTCCATGCCGAGGCGCTGGACATCGGGTTGCTGGGATGAAGCGAGCGCCCGGATGGCTTGCACCACCTGCGTTCGGGTTGCTTCGTCATCCGAAGAGGCCATTCGCCTCAAAAACCGGCCGACAGGCCAGCTCCAGAGCCCAAACGCGTTGCCGCCAGCGAGATTGGGAAGGGGTTCGGCCAAGAGCCCTTCGGACACAAGGTGGGGAAGCCAGGCTGGGGAGGACAAATTGTCATAGAAATAGGTCTGAAGCTGGAGCGCGCCGGGGATCTCGTTGACGAAGAGCCGGACGCCTTGCGACGGCGGGAGCCCGGCGATCTCCTTCACGCGGCGCATCAGCGCTGCATAACGCCCTTGTAGTTGAATCATCAGTGCCCGGATCACCGTCTCAAAAGGTCGCACGAACTCCGCTTTGAAGGTTTCGTCGACGGAAAGGTTGGCGTGGAAAGACCGTTCGTGCACGCGCCCGTACGTTTGATTGAGCTTGATCCAGAGCTTGGCGATATCGCCGTCGGGCGCGAGGCCTAGCCGCGTGACGATATGCTCGATTTGCTTCGCATGACTGAAGCTCGGCTTCAGTGCTTTTTCGGCGCGTTGCAAGGTCGATTCATCAAACCCCAATTCCTTCAGCTTCGTTCTCGCCTGACAGCGTCGCGTCACTTCGTCGGCACTATCGGACGCCCGCGCTTCCATGGGTGTCACGAGGACGGAGCGAACCAGGGAGTCGAGCTCACGCAAGGCATGCCCGGCCAGAGGGCGCGAAACGATCAACGGTAGTGCGCCACTGGCGAGGCGGCAAACGTCGATATGTCTGTACGCGACGGCCGTGCCGAGCAATTGCTCAATGAGGCGGTTCGTGTCCGCCTGCTCGGGGGACAAGAACGTTGTATCAGGCTGGCTTTCGGCGGTCATGCGGGCTCGATCAAAAAATACGACGCCAACAAGGCGCGGGAACGAAGGCCCCCAATTATGGAGGCGATACTATTGCTGGGCTCTACCAGCTAGGAGGGCATATTGTCAGACCGGCCGGACTGGCCCGGTTCGTGCCGGTAGGGCGCATCGGGCTTCTACGTGCCAAACCGATGTTCGTCCGTCTCTCGATGATGCATGGCCTGCAGGCGTTCATCAAGCCGCTGCACAACATTGGCGTGCGGCGTGGTAATCGCTGTTGGAGACTTTCATCGGAGACTGTGAGGCGACAATTGTAGCAGTCGCGAGCGCTCAGTCTTCAGTGCTATGTTGTTTCGCGTCTTCAGTGCAGAGAGTAAGCATAGCCTTCACAAGGCTGGCTGAATCTTCTAATCTTTTCAATAGAGTAGCCAGTTCTTCGGTCGTTGCCTCCTCCATGTGAAGATTTTGGGGAGCTAAAGCCGCAGATATGAGCCGATCAAGCGGCAACGGACCCGACCATTTTTCTATTGAGGATGCCGCATGGTTTTGAAACGACAGCTCAGGGATCACCTGACCGTCTGGGGTGAGCCTAACCGATAATCTTGAACCGCAAAGAATCATTTCCTCCACCAGTGTGGTGGGAATCTCAACAGAGGCGACAACATTTTCGGTCCCGACGGCCCGGTATCCAAAACGATAAGCACCATCGGACCGACGCGCCTGGTGTAAGCCAAGGCGCTCGATAAAGGGTTCAATCACCTGTTGAGCCGAAGCGCCCAATATCGCAACTCCGTCGCGCCATAGACCAACTTACAATACCTAATTTATCGGTATCGGAAAAGTAGTTCTATGTCTCTAGCCCCCTTCGGGAGGCTAGATGCCCAAGACGGTTACGTCGCCCATTCAAAAGAAGCTCGCCGCAATGTTGGTCGAGCTGAGGAGGGGTGCGGGTCTACGCCAGGTCGATTTAGCCAAGAAACTTGGAGTCTACCAATCATGGGTAACCCATCTGGAATCTGGTCAGCGTCGAGTCGATGTTGTCGAACTTATCGAACTGGGGCGCATTATTGGCTTTGATCCGGCCGAGGTTGTGCGGAAACTCAACAAGCGTTAGCCGATGGAAGTTGATAGTGACAGAGCTTGAGCCGCGGCTGACGGCTTATAAGATGGAAATGGCAAGCGTCCGAGACACGCTATATGCCGACCTTCTTAAGGGGACCATTGATTGGAAGGTGCCATCCCTTTCCATCGCTTCCTTTGGAACGCTCGGATTTGGCCCCGCTGTTGCAGCATTTCTAGCGACGGTCGCCGGAAATTCTGCCAAGCCTGTGATTGACCATGTGAAGTAACGCCGGAGCGCTGGACGCAAACACGCCGTCTCATTTCTGGTAGGCGCCAGCCAATTGTGAATCTATCGCATCAATCTTATTGACCCAGCACCTCCTTCAGACGGGCGACCAAAGCGGCGCGCTTTTCTTTGGAAAGCTTGTCAAGATTCTGTTGCCGCCATCGAACCGCAGGAAGTTCGGCTGCGCCTTCAATCCCGAGAAGGCCCCATTTTGGATTGCCTTCCTCGAATGAAACCAAAAATTCTCGATGGTCCTTTGGCATTTCGCCGACGATTTTTGCAATGATCGCTTCTCGTGTTGCGAGCAGGTCATCAAGCGGGACGTCTTGTTCTGCCATACCCACAAAAGCGCGTGCATAGTCGTTGGAAATGTCTTTTCGCGTGGGTGACAATACCTCCGACATTGGTCTGCGGTGACTGAGCATGTAGACTATGAAGGCACGGCGTAGTTCGTCGCTGATCCCTTCGTTCGCGAGCAGGTCGCGCACGTCGAAGAAGTCGCGGGGATGTTGGCGGTCGAGAGCCGCTACAATCTTTCCGGCATACAGATCTGGAAATGAAGTGACTTTTATTTCAGCGAACCCAAAAGCATCTTCAACTGCTGAAGAGACGGATTTTACTTTGGGTGGATAAACGCAACCGCGAAGAACGGGCGTCACTTCGATTTTCGTTTGGACATCGTCTGAGCGCACGAGCAACTTGACGAGATGTCCATCCTCGTGTTGTTCGATAACTTTCGCGCCAAGAATGGATTTCTTTACGTTTTCTTCTATTCGTTTCAGCGCCGCACTGATTGCTGCGAGAGATTCTTCGCGAGGCTGCACTGGCAGATAGGCAAGGTCTATATCTACTGAGAGACGCGGCATATTGCGCTCAAAGAGATTGATGGCGGTCCCTCCCTTGAGCGCAAAGCACTCTTCTTGTGCTACTTGGGGAAGTACGCGCATGAGCAAAGTGACTTGACGGCGGTATTGTTCGTTAATCGCCATCTAAATCCTCCGGAACGGTGATTTGGTAGTTCGGATCAAGCTTCCCGCCCTTCGCTAGCATTCGTTTGCCTGAGCCGAAATTGATCTCGTTTTTGTCGATGTGTTTTAGCCACGTGTGCTTGTGCCGATCAGCAAAAAAGAAGAAAAGGCGCTTCACTTTTACGCTGTGACAATCCGCGAGTAACTTTTGCAGACGTTTTGGCCTTAAATTCGAAAGACCTTCCATTAATTTATCGGCCTGCTCGAAGCTTTCATGAGCTGGCAACTGATCTAGCATTTCAAGGTAGGCGCGCTCCGGCATGGAAAGGGTGAGGGGCCAATCCCATTGCCCCCAAGGCTGCGCCATGAAGCCTGATTGCGCGAGAACTTCATTGTGGGACTTGGTGACATCCCATTTTAGACTACCGAGTCCGAAGGTCACAGGATCGTTTTTGAATAGCCTTTTGCTATTGTGAAAAACGAACTTTGCGCCAACGCACAAATTGCCTAGCCAGGTCGGCGGAGGTTTCGGACCGTATAGATGGACCTCCGTTATAGTCTGCGAGAGGTAGTGCGCGAAGCCCTGTAGTTCGAGGGCTGTGCGGCCGCCCACTATGAGGGGGCTGTAACCAAGTATCGTTTGCAGGGATATGACGGCTTGTTGCCAATTCAGCGTTTCCCGTGGTTTGCGATACACGCTACGCGCCGGTTGTTCGAGGCGTCCGGTTGCCACGTAGTGGCTGACGAGGTTCGTGGCATAGCCTTTTTTGCGAAGCCATGCGGCATCCACAAGCAAACCTTCCGGAAGCTCGTTTTGCAGCTGGTTTAACTTGTTGACGTTTTGCTCAACCATATTGAGTAATTTAGCACATTTCCAAACCAAAGGCTAGTTTGACTATCATCTCATTTGCTCAATACAGTTGAGTAAATTCAAGTCATAGCAAACCAAACCTAAGATTCCGGGGTGCTTACGATGAAATGTTCTAGATATGTTCTATAGGGGGGTTCAAATTATCACCGTCTAAGAAATTTCAGCATCGGACCCCTTTTGGCAGACGAGTCACCAGCTCTCGAAGCGCTCATGCACAGCATGGCCGAGTTCGCCTTCGGATCAGTACCCCTTCGGTCCGTGATCGACGGGCACAGAGAGCTATTTGCTGAACTTGAAGCATTCGATCCGCTGCGCCTTGCCACGAGTTTTGGCGCGTTGTTGCTCGAGCCTTCTCTACAAAGCAATTGCGTGCGTCTTGAAACGCTCGTGCATCTTACACTTGCAACGGCTAACGGCTCACGGAAACCGAACGACAAGCTGATTGGCAAGCTCTTCTCAGGTTTAGAAGAATGTGTCGTCGGCCGCATAGAAGATCCGGCTGAAGATGTCTTTGTTTCGTTGATTGCAACACCACGCGGCAATTTTCGAATCCTTGAAGGTATCTGGGAATCAGCCGGTTATCATACCCAGAGGATTATCAATGCGCTTGAGCTAATTCCCGGTGGTGTCCCCTTCGATCAAATACGTGATCGCGTCTATGCGATCCTTAAGCTTTCCGAGTTGGTGTGTGAGCGCGCAGGGCTCTCGCGCTACGCCGCAGGTGATCCAACGCCGCTCGAAAAGGTTCCGTCCAAAACACTAGACCACCTACAAGGTTTGCGGCGTTGCATTCGCTTTACTGAAGATGAGCTTGTCGGGAATGGCATCGCGATTTCTGACTTGGCTGAATTCGGCTTCGATCCAAGGACACGAGCAAACCTTTCTTCCGATACAATCGGGCATTCGCGTCTAGAGCGGTATCCCGTCCTTCACCGCGATACCTATTTCTATCTTGTTCTGCCGACAGCGGTGAGTGCGGCTTTACGCCGTTTTGTCGTCGAAACGATGGAGGAGCTCGGATTTAGAGACGTATTCGCGAGCACGCTAGCTTATGAAATGGGAACGCTCATCGAGAAAACGCCACTTCTGGGAAACCGGTCGGGTGCGCCGATGGAATTCAAGAAGACAGACTGCGGGCTTTTGGCTGGCGTCATGACATCTGCTGATCGCGGCATCTTCATCAATTTTGTATTTTTCGCCGACACGCTTGATAATTTTGAGCGTGGCGGCCTCGTCGGCGTCTTTCCAACGACAACAAAGCAAGGACTCGACCAGGATATCGTTCGGTGGATAGACGAGGCATATAATGCGGCTTGGAAAGAGCCAGAATTCAAGGCCGGGGTTACTCTGCTTATCGGCTGTGGGGTCGGGCGGGCTATCCTCAATCTCACGCCAGAGAAAAAATGGGAGCATTGGAGCGTTGAAAGCGTCGCCGCGCCCGATCTTCTCACCCTGAGTTGGCTGCCCGACTTCAAAGCCCTTTCGCTCTGGCGTCTGCTGATGGGTCGTGATCGGCTAGAAGAATTAGGCGTCACGCTGTTCTATATCAATGGGCTCTTGAATCTAGCTGGTTGGGCGCGTTCGCTGGGTGGTCACCTTGTGCCGCACGCCAACGTTCCAGACGATTTTGTCAAAGCTGATAGCTCGCAATTCATAATGGTTCAGCAAAACGCGCTTCTTCAGGTTCGCCGAGATGTCACCGCAGCGTGGGATGAGCATGCATGCCAGGACATTGACGGGAAATGGCGCATCGTACGCAGGGATGGCCAGTCCATCTTCAAGGAGGATCTCGGTCGCCCATTTTATGTTTCAGAAGATAGTGCCGATAGTCGATGGCCGCTTTCTGTTTACGAAACGGATCGCCGCGCGTGGTGGATAAAGCTGGAAACCGACTCTGAAACGACCGGGTATTGGGCTTATCAGCGCTTTCAAATGCTGAAGACGTGGATTTGTCTTGCGGCGCCCGTCCTCGACGTGTCCTTTCCATCGCTACGGCCCGGCCCTGTCTTGTGGAGGGCCAAGTTCGAAGGCCTCATCGGTGATAAAAAAGGCAGTGGTGATCGAGCCTTCTTAACTATGGAAGAGACTCTTCCCAATATCGAGATGGAAGTTACCTCAACGATCATATCGATGACCGTGAGGAATGGATTCGAAGATGCGATTTACAATCCAGAAAACATTGCAGAGCGAGCACTCGTTTGGCGATTGGTCGAAGGTGTGGCGCGGTTAGCCGAACGTTCTCTCGACGAACAGCAGCTCGAAGCAATCGTCGACAAAATTGTCACGAGTCCTCGTGCACGGCAAAGCCACGCTTTCATGGCGCGCCAATTCCGAGATTACGTTCGGCGTTCCATTTGGGATAATCCCATAAAGATCGATGACGATGACTCGGCAATCATGAAGCTAGGCATCGGCTGGCGCGTACGGGATCGTGCCGAAGGCGGTGACATCCATGGCCGCGAAGCGTGCACGGCTTATCTGAACAGTCTCGTTAAATTGATGGAAGATGAGGTCTGTTCGGACCTTCGGTCGTTTGATCGCCGAGCGATCATTAGCTTTGCGCTAATGAATCACGAGGCCGGGATGGTGGATCGCGACAATTGGCGTAGGACGTCCGCCGCGGTGGTTGCGCTTCATAAAGACAAGGAGGCGACCTTAGATAAAATGGCGCACCATGAAGCCGAGCTTAACGCGGTTTTCCAGGCGACCCGGCTCTTGGTGGAATTTGCTATTTGCGAATGTCCCCCAGAGGGTGGTCAAAAGCCGGGTCGCCTCGATTTGTCGCGTTTGATGGCCAAAATAATGTTTGTCGCCGGCATGGGCGGCTGGTCCGACGCAATCCATTGGCAAGCCATGGAACCGCATGTTCGCGTCACGCCTCTGGGCGATGTCCACGCCAACGTGACGTTCCAAGAAGAGGTGTTGAACCCGTACGGTCGCACTGCGAGCGATTTGACCGTTGAGGAAAGTATCAAGAGCTACGCTGAAAATTTGAACGAACGGCCTATCGTCGCGACGGGCAATAGTGAAATAGATGATGAGTTTCGGAGCGCCTTTGAAGAACAATTCGGCGCTTCGCTTGACTTGGCCCGAAAATTTACTGACACCGTCGAGGATATCGGCATCAAAAAAGATCGCGCCGTATTTGTGGTTCGGCGCAGCGAATTACTAAGCATATCCTTTGAAGATGAGAAGTTGGACCCTTCGTCAATCGAGCGGCTTGTTGAGTTCTTGACGTTTTCGAGCAGGCCGCGCTGGCGTGATATCCCGAATGGATTTAGCGAGAAGGACATTTTTCCGTGGCGCTTCAGGCGGCGCCTGTCCGTCTTGCGCCGACCGCTCATAAAGCTTGATGATTCCGAAGACCCGCAAATGATGGTTGCGCCTGGCATTCTTCGAGATGCGTTGCGCTATATGGTCGGGAATTATCATCGGGGGGATTTCCCGCGATGGCAATTATCGCCGAAGATGAACCGATGGGCCGGGAAGTCGAGAGACCGAATGGGAAAGAAGTTTAGTAACGAGGTTGCTGAACGACTGAGAGAGCTGGGTTGGCAGGTAGAGGTTGAGGTGCGAATTACAAAGCTCTTAGGAAAAAAATTTGATCAAGATTATGGCGATGTCGATGTGCTCGCATGGAATGCGGGCCTGAGCAGGATTTTGCTGATCGAATGCAAAGACGTGCAACATCGCAAGACGGATGGTGAGATAGCAGAGCAGCTTCTGGATTTTCGTGGTGAATTGAACGCAGAAGGGAAACCCGATTTCCTGCTGAAGCATCTGAATCGTGTCGAATTGATATCACAACATATGCCGGAAGTCATGGCGTATCTAAAACTCAATGAGCGGCCTCGTTTGGAGCCGCACCTTGTGTTCAAGAATCCCGTTCCGATGAAATTTGCATGGACACGAATGGAGGGGCGAACCGCAATAAACCTATTTTCAGACTTGGACAAAATCTGAAGCGCAGCAACTGTTCAAGTCGCAAAGGGTATTATTGGTCAATCAACACAACTTGTATTAGTGTTTAAGACGGAGCGGTGTTGTTGCCGGCGTTCCCATAATGCGAGCAATAGGTGCTCTGTAGGCGGTCCGCATTCTTGCGTACCCTTTAAGGCAAGAAAAGGCAGACCCAAGCGTGGCATCGAATTCTGATAACAGATTCATCGAGCTGAATCGAACATTCCATGAGCTGTCTGAGCACGCCGGAAAGAGCGATGACGTTGATCTGTCACAGGTCTTCCATGTCAAAAGCCGTATGGGATGGGAAGACGTTCTAAAGAATCGCCGCGCAGTCATCTTGTCCGAAGCGGGTTCCGGTAAAACGCAAGAGATCAGGCATGTTGCTTCGCGATTGCGCGCTGAGGGCAAGGCTGCATTCTTTCTTCGGCTCGAGCTAATTCCAGACGATTATGATGTCGCTTTCGAGATCGGAACGCTTGAAGAGTTTGAGAGATGGCTCTCATCAAATGACGAGGGATGGCTGCTTCTAGACTCTGTTGACGAGGCACGATTACGCAGCCCCAAGGATTTTGAACTAGCTATTCGACGGCTTGGTAAAATCATTGATGCTGCCAAGGGACGCGTAAGTATTGTCCTAACGGGTCGAACCCATGCCTGGCGTCCTAAAACCGATCTTGATCTTTGTGAAAGACATCTCGGGTTTCCACCCCAGCCTAAGACAACCCTTGACGAGGGGACGGTCGATCCCGAAACAGAACCGGCAGAGTCCAGCGAGTTCGACGAGTCCGTTGAGATGGAAGAACCCGTTGAAGTCAGTAGCTCAACATTCAAGATGATTGCGTTAGATGATTTGTCGCGAGACCAAGTGGAGGTCTTCGGTAATGCGAAGGGTATTCAAGATACCAAGCCGTTCCTTGATGAAATCGAGCGTCTTGATGCATGGTCTTCAACGACGCGGCCCCAAGATCTCGAAGACGTTATTTCTCTTTGGCTCGACAAAGGGCGGATCGGCACGCGCCTTGAAATCATGACAAACAGTGTTGATCGGCGTCTTAGGGAGCGCGATCAAGGTCGGGCAGAAGCGGTAAAATTATCCGACGAGCAAGTGCGCGAAGGCGTCATGCTGGTAGCTGCAGCCGCAATGCTATCTCAAACTCAAATTATTGGAGTGCCCGATGGTGCAGATACTGCCAAAGGGCTCTCACCGAAAGCGGTGTTGACCGACTGGACGGACGCGGAGATTACGGGCCTGCTTTCTCGTCCTATCTTCGACGAAGCGATCTACGGATCGGTTAGGTTTCATCATCGTTCCGCTCGGGAGTATTTGACGGCGGTGTGGCTCGCAAGACTTCTAGAAAAACCGGCATCTCGCCGCGCTATCGAAACACTTCTTTTTAAAAACCAGTATGGCATTGACGTAGTCGTTCCAACGATGCGAACCGTCTTGCCCTGGTTGACTATTTTCGATGACCGGATCAGGGAGCGCGTTCGCAGAATCGCTCCGGAGGTCATTTTCGAAGGGGGCGATCCTAGCGCATTACCTTTGCCGACGCGTCAAGAAATTCTCAAGGAGGTATGCGAAAGGCTTGCTCGCGATACCGCCGTTCACTCCGCGACAGAGTACGCCGCTGTACAGAGATTTGCACAACCGGATATCGCAGAAGAGATACGCAGTTTGCTCAAGCAGTACGCCTCCAACGATGCTGTCGTTGGCTTTTTGATGCGGATGATATGGCTAGGGCGACTTAAAGTGTTGTTGCCAGAAGCCAAAAAGATTGCGTTGTCAGCAATGGCGTCGCGTTACACAAGAATTGCGGCATTTCGCGCATTGCGCGAAATCGGTCACGGGCAGGATCAAAAGGACGTTCGGGAGGCGTTCGTCAAAGAATCGGCTGGTCTAAATCGTGATTGGATCGGCGAGCTCGTAACTGAGCTTGGGCCTAATCGTGATACAGTTTCTTGGCTTTTGCGGGCACTTGAAAAAAGTGCCGATAAGGAGCGGTATTCTGTAGATCGCTTAGAAGAGGCCGTTATTTCCTTTGCCGAGGCCACGCCGCTCGAAGATATGCCGTTGCTTCTGGCCGGCATCGTCAAGCTTCTAGATGAGGCGCCTGTCATCGAGCGCGGGTATTGCGAGGTATCCAAACGATTTGCATGGTTGATGAAACCAGCTGTGCGTGCCGCTGAACGTATCATTAGGGCTCGTCATCAGCATGCGATGCATCGTGATAGTCTCGATGTTCTTTATAAGTCCCGGGCCATTCGTGAATGGAGCGATGATTTTCGCAACACCAAGGTCGAATTCAACAATCTATTGGCCGAGTGGCGCGATCTCAATGATGCATCGTTTTGGTATGATGTTGGAGCCGCCAGAAATGGGATAGGACGCAAAGAAGGCGGCCGCCTCACCGATTATTGGCAGGCTCAGATCTTCGGCGCTTTTTGGAAGTTTGAAGCAGCTGATTTTGATCGTGTCTGTGGCTGGATAAGATCGCGACCTGATCAAGATGACAGGCTGGTGGCCTTAACTTTGGCTTTTGCAATTTACGCGCAGAATGGCAAGGCCAGAGGCGGGCGTGAGCAATTGAAATCGATTTGCGCTGGCGACGCAGAACTAGAGGCACGCTTGCAGCAGTTGTTTAATCCGCCGCCACAGCATACGCAATACAGGCGTCAAGAGCAGAGGTGGAAGCGACAGGCGGCTGCGCGTGCCAAAAAAGCAGCTGTGCAATTCGAGAAAGATAAAACATACGTTCAAGGTCATATCGATCTCATTCGCGATCCAAAATTTCCTAATCCCGCAGACTTGTCGAGATTGCATTGGTATTTGCATCAGAAGATTCACGACGAGAACGGTAGCTCCACGAAGTGGAGCGAGGGCCGTTGGCGTCCGCTCATTCCGCTTTTCGGCGATGAGGTGGCAGAAGCTTATCGTGACGGTGCGATAGCGTATTGGCGAAAGCACAACCCTGTTCTTCGTTCTGAAGGGGCAGCAGCAAATCAAACCTACAGTACAACTATCTTTGGGTTAAGCGGGCTAGAGTTTGAAGCTCGCGAGAAGGGCATCGACGATCTTAGCGATGCAGATGCAGAACTGGCGGCCAGATACGCCATGAACGAGCTGAATGGCTTTCCGTCTTGGTTCCCGAAGTTCTATTCACAGCATAAGGACATCGCGAAAAAGGTGCTGCTCCGAGAGGTTCAATATGAACTGGACGCCGGTGTGGCAGACCAAGATAGCCATTACGTTCTGAGTGATATTAGCTGGTCGGCTGAATGGGCGTGGAGCGATATCGCTCCCTCCCTATTTTCGGCCCTTGAGAAGATGGAGCCCAAGAACGCTACCCAACTACACCAGCTATTGAAGATTGTTCAGGGATCGGAAATTGCTAATGCTGAAGTAGCTCGACTGGCTGCAAGCAAAATGCAGGGCGGAAATCAAGA
>Ga0307500_10000342_pt1 | contig 15882 bp, 14 predicted proteins | sample 14_S_MG_FD_201362 | JGI IMG/M metagenome (GOLD analysis project Ga0307500, IMG submission 201362) | Soil microbial communities from Populus trichocarpa stands in riparian zone in the Pacific Northwest, United States - 14_S | ecosystem: Environmental > Terrestrial > Soil > Riparian zone > Trees... | reverse complement strand
CGTTCGGGCGCCCCGTTCAGCCGGATCGGCGCCGATCCGGCCGCCGGCCGGGTACCGGGCGGCCGCCGGGGGAGCGGGTCAGAACGGGTCGGTGTCGACGGTGGCGCGGACGGTCGTCCGGCCCCAGCGGTCCCGGACGAAGCCGTCGTCGACGCCGTTCGAGTCCGCGCTGACCAGGTTGGACCCGGCCGAGGTGAACGCCACGAACCGGCCGTCGGCGCTGATCGAGGCGGCGGTCGAGTCGCCGTTCGGCTGGGTGTCGCCGGCGCCCAGGCTCACCCGGTAGGTCAGGCCGAACCGGATGTCCCGGACGAAGACGTCGCTGCGGGTGTTGGTGTCGCCGCTGACCAGGTTGGACGCGGCCGAGGTGAAGGCGACGTACCGGCCGTCCGCGCTCACCGCGGGGCCGGCCGAGTAGCTGTTGCCCTGGCCGCTGGCGCTGTTCAGGCTGATCCGGTTGGTGATGCCGTAGCGCAGGTCCCGGACGAACACGTCGGTGCTGAGGTTGCTGTCGCCGGCGACCAGATTGCCGGCCACCGAGTCGTAGGCCACGTACCGGCCGTCGGCGCTGATCGCCACGTCGAACGAGGCGCCGTCGGCCTGCAGCCCGGCGGTGGACATGCTGACCCGGTTGGTGGTGCCGTAGCTGAGGTCACGGACGAACACGTCCGGCAGGTCGTTGGTGTCGCCGGGCACCAGGTTGCCGGCGCCTGAGATGAACGCGACGTACCGGCCGTCGGCGCTGATCGCCGGCTGGTGCGAGTTGCCGTCGCCCTGCCCGGACCCGCCGACGCTGACCCGCCGGATGATGCCGGCGGTGCTGACGAAGATGTCCGACGCGTCGTTGGTGTCGCCGGGCACCAGGTTGGTCGCGCTGGACTCGAAGGCGACCACCGCGCCGTCCGCGCTGAGCGCCGGGTTGAACGAGTGGCCGTCCGGCGGCGCGCCGGCGGGGCCGACGCTGACCTGCCGGCTGGCGTGCGTGGCCAGGTCGTACCGCAGCACGTCGAACCGCGGCACGTCGGTGTACTGTGCGAACGCGACGTACCGGCCGTCGGAGCTGACCGTGCTGAACGGGTGCACGCCGCTGCCCGGAGCGGCGGTGCCGGCGCCGGAGTTCTGCCCGCGGCTGACCCGCTGGGTGGTGCCACGGGCCAGGTCGCGCGCGAACACCACGTAGTACGAGGCGCCCTGCGGTGCGCCGAGGTTCTCGGAGAAGGTCACGATGCTGCCGGACGCGCTGATCGACGAGGTGCGGGCCGGGTACCGGGCCTGGTTGCCGGGCGCCGCACCGCGACTGGTCGGTCCACTGTGGACGGCAGGGTGGCCGACGGGCAGCGGGGCGGCCGGGAGGCCGGCGGCAACCAGCCCGGCGAGCGGCAATACGGACAACAGCGAGCGGTACCAACTGACCCTTGCCATGGCTGGCCCCCATGATCTCCCGACGGTCTTATCGGCCGCACACCTTACTACTACTCTCCGTAGCAATTGACTACACTGAGTAATCTTGTCTTGGTGACCTGGTCACGGGGTGGCCAGCGCCTCGGTCGGGGCGAGCCGGGCCGCCCGGACCGCCGGGTAGAGCCCGGCCAGCCCGCCGATCACCACCGTGGCCAGCACCCCGCCGGCCAGCACCCAGGGTGGGACCACCGCGGGCCAGCCCTGGTAGCCGGCATAGCCGACGGTCACCGAGGCGCCGAGCAGCGCCCCACCGACCCCGCCCAGGCCGGACAGCAGCAGCGACTCGGTCAGGAACTGGGTGCGTACCTGGCCCCGGGTGGCGCCGAGCGACCGGCGCAGCCCGATCTCGGCCCGCCGCTCCAGCACCGAGATCACCATCGTGTTGGCCACCCCGACCCCGCCGACCAGCAGCGCGACCGCGCCCAGCCCGAGCAGCAGGCCACCGAACGCCCGGCTCGCCGCCTGCCGGGCGACCAGCGCGTCGGACGGCCGGGACACGTTCACCTCGTTCGGCGCCGCCGGGTTCGCGGTGGCGGCGAGCACCTCCCGGACCGCCGGCACCTGCTCATCCACCGACCTGGTGTAGATCGTGGTCGGGTGCCCGTCGAAGTCGAGGTACGCCCGGGCCGCCGGCCAGCCGATCAGCGCGGCCGAGTCCAGCTCCGGGGCCAGCGCCGCCGGTTCCAGGACGCCCAGCACGGTGCACAACCGGCCGCCGACCAGCACCTGGGCGGCCGGGCTGGCCGCGGTGAAGCCCAGCCGGTCGGCCGCCGCGGCACCGAGCACCACGGCCGGGTAGCGCTCGGTGGCCCGGTTCAGCCAGGCCCCGTCCCGCAACCGGCCGCCGACCGCGTCCAGCAGGTCGAGCCGGGCGGCGTAGGTGGCTATCCCACCGGTCTGCGCCGCCGGGATCCGGTCGGACCGGTACACCTTCGCGTCCGTGACCCGGCCGGTCGCCGACACCGTGGTGACCGGCGCGATCCGGCCGACCATCGACTCCGACTCGGCCGGCAGGGTCGCGTTCGCGCCGAGCAGCGTCTGGCCGGGGGAGACGGTCAGCAGGTTGGTGCCCAGCGCCGCCAGGGTCCGGTCCAGGTCGGCCTGGGACGAGGCGGACAGCCCGACCACCGCCACCATCGCCGCGATACCGATCGCGATCCCCAGCGCGGACAGGAACGCCCGGACCGGACGGGTCCGCAGCCCGACCGCGCCGACCCGCAGCTGGTCCCCGGGTCGCAGCCGGGCCCGGCCTAGCCGGGCCGGAACAGCCAGCACGCTCATGAGCCGGCCCCGGCCGGGGCGGTGCCGGGTGGTTCGGCCGGGCCGACGCCGGGTGGTTCGGGCGGGGCGGCGCAGGGTGGTTCGGGCGGGGCGGCGGCGGGTGGTTCGGGCGGGGCGGTGCCGCGGGCGGTGTCGGCGACGATGCCACCGTCGCGCATCCAGACCTGGCGCGGTAGCCCGGCGGCGATCTCCCGGTCGTGCGTGATGATCACCACGGTGGTGCCGGCCCGGTTCAGGTCCCGCAGCAGCGACATCACGCCGGCCCCGGCGGCCGAGTCCAGGTTGCCGGTCGGCTCGTCGGCGAGCAGCAGCGCCGGCTCGCCGACCACCGCACGGGCGATCGCCACCCGCTGCCGCTCGCCACCGGACAGCTCGTGCGGCCGGTGCCCGAGCCGGTGGCCGAGCCCGACCCGGTGCAGCGCGGTGGCCGCGCGGCGCCGCCGGTCCCGGGCCGGGACGCCGGCGTACAGCAGCCCGTCCGCCACGTTGCCCACCGCCGACACCCCGCCGGCCAGGTGGAACTGCTGGAACACGAACCCGATCGTGCGGGCCCGCAGCGCGGACAGCTGCCGGTCGGCCAGCCGGGCGACGTCATGACCGGCGATCCGGACCGTGCCCGTGCTGGCCCGGTCCAGCGTGCCGAGCACGTGCAGCATGGTCGACTTGCCCGAGCCGGACGGCCCGGCGATCGCGACCAACTCGCCCGCCCCGACCACCAGCGACACCCCGGCGAGCGCGGTGACCCCGCCCGGGTAGACCCGGCCGACGCCGGTCAGTTCGATCATCGCGGCATCCCGACCGCGGTGCCGGCGGTCAGCCCGGCGCCGCTGATCTCCACCCGGCCGTCGGCGAACAGCCCGGTGCGCACCGGCAGGTACCGGGTGGTCGGGCCGGTCACCACGGCCACCCCGTAACCGCCCTCGGCCAGCGCGACCAGCGCGGCCACCGGGACCGTCAGCACGTCCACCCGCCGGGCGGCGGTGAACGTGACCTTGACCGCGGCCCGGTCCAGCCCGCGCACCGCCTTCTGGTCGGCCAGCGCCACCTGCGCCTCGATCCGGGTGGTCGGGTCGCTGTTCTGGCCCTCGCCCGGTTCGATCACGGTGTCCACTTCGGTCACGGTGCCGGCGACCGACCGCCCGTCCGGCAGCCGGACACCGACCTTGGCGCCGCGCCTGGCCAGCCGCTGGTCGGCCAGGTCCAGCGTGGCCAGGACGGTGCGGGCGGTGCCGGTGTACTTCAGCACCGGCCCGGGCGCGGCCGGCTCGCCGACCGCCACCGCCACCGCAAGGCTGTCCACCCGGGCCGCGGCCGGGGTGAACAGCACCCGGCCCAGCTCCACCGTGCCGGTCTCGGGCAGGCCCAGATCCTGCTGCCAGTCCCGTACCGCGTCGGCGGTGTCCGATGTGTACTGATCGTCGACGGTGAAGCCGGGGTAGCCGAGCGCGTGCAGGTTCTGCTCCAGTTGCTGGACGTCGGTGCCCTCGGCGCCGGGCGCCAGCGGCCGGAACGCCGGCACCGCGCCGTACATCAGCACCACCGGCAGGTTGTCCACTGTGTACAGCCGGTGGCCGCGGGCCACCACCGTGCCGGTTTCCGGCAGCCAGGTGACCGTGCCGGGCAGCCGGTTCACCGCCGGGTTCGGCACCCCGTAGCCGAGATCGCCGTCAACGGCCTCGGTGTCCACCAGGGTCTGCCGGGTGACCGGCGCGGTCGGCGGCGGCGGCTCGGCCGCCGCGCCGGCATCGCTGCCGCGCCGGCCGAACCCGTCGGTGACCACCAGCGTGCCGGCCACCGCCGCGGTCAGCAGCACCGCGGCGCCGGCCAGTACTCCGCGCCGCATCACGGCGTCCGGGGCGCTCGGCCGGGCCGGAACTCCTTCTCGCACTTGGCTTGTGCGGTCTGGAAGTCCGGGTCGCCACCGACCGACGCGTCGATCCTGATCGGGCCGCCGGGCTGCGGGTCGGGGAAGTTCGGCACGCCGTTGTCCCGCATGCACTGGGCGAACCGGCGCATGTTCTCCTGCCCGGCCGGGTCCACCGTGCCGCCGGCGCCGATCGGGGAGAACTCCTTGCAGGCGGCCAGCGCGGCGTCCGCTTTGGACAGATCGACGCCCGGGCCGCCGATCCGGACGTTGCCGCCGTCGCTGACGTCCGGGTCAGGCATGTCGACGCCGTGCTCGCGCATGCACTGGGCGAATTTCAGTGCCTTCTGCTGCGGGCTGAGGCTGGCCGCCGAGGTGGTGGGTGCGCCGCTGCCGGGGCCGCCGGCCGAGGCGACCGAGGGGGATTCACCGGCCGCACCGCAGCCGGCCAGCGCCAGCGCGAGCAACAGCGGCGCGGCGGCCAGCAGCCCGCGGGCCTGTCCAGTCATGATCTTTTCTCCGCTCCCGGGCCGCCGGTCGCCGCCCGTCGGCAGCGATTCCAGGCCGGCCGCGGTTTCGCCGCGGTTTCCGCCCGGGCCGGCCGCGGCCGCCCCGGTGGCACACCGGGAGCGGCACACCGGGAGGAAACCGCGGCCGGGTGAGGATGGGCGGATGCGCGTGCTGGTGGTGGAGGACGAGCCGTTGCTGGCGGCGGCGATCGCCGAGTGGCTGCGGGGTGAGGCGCACGCCGTGGACGTGGTGCTGGCCGGCGACACCGCGCTGGACCGGCTCGGCGTGCACGACTACGACGTGGTCGTGCTGGACCGCGACCTGCCCGCGGTGCCCGGCGACGAGGTCTGCCGCACGCTGGTCGCGGCGAACCGGGACACCCGGGTGCTGATGCTCACCGCCGCGGCCGAGATCGGCGACCGGGTGGCCGGGCTGTCGCTGGGCGCGGACGACTACCTGTCCAAGCCGTTCGCCTTCGCCGAGCTGGCCGCCCGGGTGGCGGCGCTGGGCCGGCGGTCCCGCCCGGCCAGCCCGCCGCTGCTGCACCGGGCCGGCATCAGCCTCGACCCGGCGGCGCACCGGGTGGTCCGGGACGGTCGCGAGATCACCCTGCCCCGCAAGGAGTTCGCGGTGCTGGCCGAGCTGCTGCGGGCGGACGGCGCGGTGGTCTCGGCCGAGCAGCTGCTGGAGAAGGCCTGGGACGAGCACGCCGACCCGTTCACCACCGCGGTAAAGATCACCATCTTGAAGCTGCGCCGGAAGCTCGGCGATCCGCCGGTGGTGGAGACGATCACCGGCGTCGGCTACCGGATCGGTGGCGAGCCCGGGTGACGGCGCTCCCGCTGCGGCTGCCCAGGCTGCGCCGGCCGGCCCGGCTGTCCATCCGGGTCCGGTTCACGCTGGTGTACGGCGGGCTGTTCGCGCTCGCCGGCATCGTGTTGCTGGGGGTCACCTACCTGCTGATGCGGACCCGGCTGCCGGTCACGTTCCAGCTGCCGACGCTGCCCGGCGACGCGGGCAAGCGGGCCGTGTTCTACACGTCCGACCGGCACCTGATCCCGGACGCGAGCAACCCGGACGTCGTGTTCTACCTGGACAGCCAGGCCGCCCGCATCCGGCACACCGCGCTCACCTCGCTGCTCACCCAGGGCGGCATCGCGCTGGCCCTGGTCGCCGCGGTCGCGGTCGGGCTGGGCTGGCTGCTGGCCGGCCGGATGACCGCGCCGATCCAGCGGGTCACCGAGACGGCGCGGCGGATCGCGGCCGCCCCGGCGGCCGACCGCGGCCTGCACGAGCGGATCGCCCTCGGCGGCCCCCGGGACGAGTTGCGCGAACTGGCCGACACGTTCGACGCGATGCTGGCCCGGCTGGACCACGCCTTCGACGGCCAGCGCCGGTTCGTCGCCAACGCCTCGCACGAGTTGCGGACGCCGCTGACGCTGAACCGGGCGCTGCTGGAGCTCGCCGCGCACCGCCGCACCGCCTCGCCGGACGTTCAGGAGCTGGCCGAGACGCTGCTGCAGGTCAACGCCCGGCACGAGCGGCTGATCAACGGCCTGCTGCTGCTGGCGCGGTCCGAGCAGGAGATCACCGAGCGGTCGCCGGTGGACCTGGCCGAGGTGGCCGGACACGTGCTGGCCCAGGCCGCCGAACGGGCGGACGCGGCCGGTGTGCGGGTCCGCAGCGAGCTGGCCGCCGCGCCGGTGCGGGGCGATCCGGTGCTGCTGGAGCGGGTGGTGCAGAACCTGGTCGACAACGCGATCCGGTACAACGAGCCGGCCGGCTGGATCCGGGTGCGGACCGCCGCCGGGCCGGCCGGCCCGACCACGGTGACGGTCAGCAACACCGGTCCGGTCATCCCCACCTACGACATCCCGGACCTGTTCGAACCGTTCCGCCGGCTCGGCGCCGACCGCTCCGCCGCCGCCCCGGGCGCCGGCCTCGGCCTGTCGATCGTCCGCTCGATCGCCCGCGCCCACCGGGGCGAGGTGGCCGCCGAAGCCCGCGCCGGCGGCGGCCTGGTGCTGACCGTCACCCTGCCCGCCGCCGACCCGACCGGCTGACCCGCTCGCGGCCGCCGGCCGGCCGGCGGCTGACCGGGCCCGGCGGGGTCAGGGCTGGAAGCGGTAGCCCATCCCGGGTTCGGTGAGCAGGTGCCGGGGCCGGCTCGGGTCCGGCTCCAGCTTGCGCCGCAGCTTGTTCACGTACAGCCGCAGCGAGGACGTGTCGTCGGTGTAGGCCGGCCCCCATACCTCGGTGATCAGCTGGCGCTGGCTGACCAGCTTGCCCGGATGCCGGACCAGCGCGGCCAGCAACCGCCACTCGGTCGGCGTCAGGTGCAGCTCACCCGGCGCCACCGGACCGTCCGGAGTGGACGCCGAACCGTCCGGAGTGGACGGCTGGCCGTCCGGAGTGGACGGCGGGATCGGGCGGACCCGCTTGGCGGCCAGTTCCACCCGGTAGCCGCCGATGTCCACAGTGGCCGATCCGTCTTCGGTGGTGGCGCTGCGCCGGGTCACCGCGCGGATCCGGGCCAGCAGTTCGTCCACCCCGAACGGCTTGGTCACGTAGTCGTCGGCGCCGGCGTCCAGCGCGGCCACCTTGTCGCCGCCGGAGGTCCGGCCGGACAGCACGATGATCGGGACGCTGCTCCAGCTGCGTAGCCCTTCGATGACGGTGACCCCGTCCAGGTCGGGCAGGCCCAGGTCGAGCACGATCAGGTCCGGGTGGGCGGCCGCCGCCTCGGCCAGCGCCCGCTGCCCGGTGGCCGCCGTGCAGACCTCGTAGCCGCGGGCGTGCAGGGTGATCCGCATCGCCCGCAGCAGCTGCGGTTCGTCCTCGACCACCAGCACCTTCACGCCCACTCCCGCCCACCGGTCCGCTCCAGACGTTAGCCCGGGCGGCCGGTCGGGTCAGGTCGCGGGCAGCGGGCCGGGGCCGAGCGGGCCCGGGCCGAGCGGGTCGGGCGCCGGCCCGGGAACCGGGACCGGCGGTGGGTCCGGGGTGGGCGCCGGCGGGACCGGGTCCGGGGTCGGTACCGGCGGCACCGGATCGGGCAGCGGGGCCGGCGGGACCGGGTCCGGCGCGGGGGCCGGCGGCACCGGGTCCGGCGGCGGGCCGGGCGGCGTCGGGTCCGGCCGCGGCGTCGGCGGCTCGGGATCGACCGGTGGGATGACGTCGGTAGGCGCGGTCATCGGGGCCTCCAGCAAGCGAGCCATGCCGACCGGCTTACCCAGCGATCAGCTGCCGGAACCGCCGACCGCGCCCGGCCCGGCCGCCCCGACCGGCCCGGCCGGGGTCGCTACCGCCGCCGCGGCCGCCGCCTCCCGCGCGGCCTCGTCCTCGGCCCGCCGGACCGACTCCACGATCTCCGCCTCGGCGGCCACCCGGCCCACCCAGGTGGCACCCTCGACCGACTTGCCGGGCTCCAGTTCCTTGTAGACCCCGAAGAAGTGCTGGATCTCCAGGCGCTCGTACTCGGGCAGGTGGTGGATGTCCCGCAGGTGCTCCATCCTCGGGTCGGCGGCCGGGACGCACAGCACCTTGTCGTCGCCGCCCTTCTCGTCCCGCATCCGGTACATGCCGATGGCCCGGCACCGGATCAGGCAGCCGGGGAACGTCGGTTCCCGCACCAGGACGAGCGCGTCCAGCGGGTCGCTGTCCTCACCGAGGGTGCCCTCGATGAAGCCGTAGTCGGCCGGATACTGGGTCGCGGTGAACAAGGTGCGGTCCAACCGGATCCGGCCCAGCCGGTGGTCGTACTCGTATTTGTTGCGCTGACCCTTCGGAATCTCGATCGTGACGTCGAACTCCACCACCGGCTCCTGTCCCCTATGACCCGTACGGCAGATTAGTCTTCCCTGGTGCTGACGCGGTCCGGTGGTCCACAGGCGCCGCGCCCGCGGGTACCACCGAGCCTGCCACTCCCACCCCTCCCGACGGACCGGCGGACCGCGTGATGGCGAACACCACACAGGACCACCCCACCTCCGACCCCACTCCGGCGCCCCGCGGGGCCGAGCTCGCCGTCCCGGGCCGGGCGCTCCCGGCCGGGCCGGGCCCAGCCGGGCCGGGCCCAGCCGGGCCGGGCCCGGACGAGGCGCGCCCGGACGAGGCGCCGCCGGACCGCCGGCCGGTGCCGAGCCGGTCGCGGACGATCGGCCCGCCGGCCGGGCCGGTCGCGGACCGCTGGCTGCGCCGCGGCATGGCCGGAGTCGGCGTGGCGATCGTGGTGGCGGCGGCCGGCGGCAGCGTGCTCAGCTCCGGTGACGACGGCCCGGCCGGCCAGCCGGACGTGGCGGCCAGCCAGGCGTCGGTCGCGCCGATCCCGACCGACCCGGAGCCGACCGCGCCGGCCCCGGTGCTGGCCGATGATCTCGGCTCGGCGCCGGCGCCGAGCGCGGCCGGCGTGGCCAGGGCGCTGTCCGGGCGGCTGACCGACCCGCGGCTCGGCGCCCGGGTCAGCGCGCAGGTCGTCGACGTCACCACCGGCCAGGTGCTGTACGACCACGGCGGCGCCCAGCTGGCCATCCCGGCGTCCACCGCGAAGCTGATGACCGCGGCGGCGCTGCTGGCCGTGCAGCGGCCGGACGACCGGTTCACCACCCGGGTCATGGCCGGCGCGAAGCCCGGTGAGGTGGTGCTGGTCGGCGGCGGCGACCCGACGCTGTCCGCCGCCGGTCCGGGCCGGCCGACCTCGTTCGAGGGCGCGGCCCGGCTGTCCGACCTGGCCGCGCTGGTGCACAAGGCCAACCCGGGCCGGATCACCAGGGTGCTGGTGGACACCCGCCGGTACACCGGCCCGCGGATCGGCACCGGCTGGGATCCGGGCGACGTGGCCGGCGGCTACGTCGCGCCGATCACCGCGCTGATGGCCGACGTGGGCCGCACCGACCCGGCCAACACCGAGGAGCAGGCCGACCGTTCCACCACCCCGGAGCTGGCCGCCGGCCGGGCGTTCGCGGCCAGCCTGGGCCTCGGCCCGGAGGCCGTGGTCGCCGGCAACGCGCGGCGCGGCGCGCCGGTGCTGGCCACCGTCCGGTCGGCGCCGATGGCCCGGCTGGTCGAGCAGATGCTGCTCGAGTCGGACAACGTGCTGGCCGAGACGCTGGCCCGGCAGGTGGCGGTGGCCGAGAAGCTGCCGCCCAGCTTCGCCGGCGCGGCCGAGGCGGTCCGCCGGGTGCTGACCCGGCTCGGGGTGCCGACCGCCGGGATGCGGATGATGGACGGCAGCGGGCTCTCCCCGCAGGACCAGGTCTCCCCGGCGACGCTGGTCGGGCTGCTGCGGGTGGTCGCCTCGGTGGAGCACCCGGCGCTGCACACGCTGGTGCCGGGCCTGCCGGTGGGCGGCTACGACGGCACCCTGGACGAGCGGTACGCCAGCGGTCCGGCCGCGGTCGCGGCCGGCTCGGTCCGGGCCAAGACCGGAACCCTGAACGGGGTCAGCTCGCTGGCCGGCATCGTCGCCGGCAAGGACGGCCGGCTGCTGGTGTTCGCCTTCCTGGCCGACCAGGTCGAGAGCATCCGGCCGGCCGAGGACGCGCTGGACGCCGCCGCGGCCGCGCTGGCCGGCTGCGGCTGCCGCTGAGCACCCGGGCGGCGGCCGGTGCGCCATCGCCGGCCGCCCGGGCCTGGCCGGCGGGCGTACGGTGGCGGCATGAGCGAGCTTGCGAGCGAATCATGGGCACCGGGCGCTTGGAGTCTCGTGCCGGGTCCGCGCGCCGGCCATGGCGCGGCGCCCGCTGTACCCGGCGCGGCCACCGGGGCGGAGCCGGCATGAGCGCACCGGCCGGAATGGTCGACTGGGATCTCGCGGTCGCGACGGCGACGCGGTTGCTGTCCGCCGGCCCCGAAGTCAGCCGGAGCGAGGCCGACGCGGCCGTCGGGTCGTTGCGCCAGCTCACCGACGTGGCCGTCGACCACGTGCAGGAGATCACCCGGCTGGAGGCGACCGGCCCGGTGCCGCCGACCCGGGTGGTCGACCGGCCGGCCTGGGTGCGGGTGAACGCCGACAGCATGGCCACCTTGCTGACCCCCGTGGTGGCGAAGCTGGAGCAGCGCCGGCCGCACCCGCCGGGCCGGATCGGCCAGGCGATCGGCCCACGGGCGACCGGATTACAGGCCGGCGGGGTGCTGGCGTTCATGGCCGGCAAGGTGCTCGGCCAGTTCGAGTTCTTCTCCCGGGAGGGCGGCCAGCTGCTGCTGGTCGCGCCGAACGTGGTGGAGGCGGAGCGGAGCCTGGGCGTCGACCCGCGCGACTTCCGGCTCTGGGTCTGCCTGCACGAGGTCACCCACCGGCTGCAGTTCACCGCGGTCCCGTGGCTGCGCGGGCACCTCGTCGACGAGATCAACGCCCTGGTCGACGCCACCGACCTGGATCCGGAGGCGCTACGCGAGCGGCTGGCGACGGTGGCCCGCGAGCTGGGCCGGGTGGTCCGGGGTGAGCGGGAGCAGTCCGACGGCATCCTCGGGCTGGTGCAGAGCCCGGCGCAGCGTGAGGTGATCAACCGGCTGACCGCGTTCATGAGCCTGGTCGAGGGGCACGCCGAGTGGGTGATGAACGCGGTCGGCACCGACGTGGTGCCCACGCTGCCCACCATCCGCGACCGGTTCGGCCGCCGCCGCCAGGGCGCCGGCCCGCTGGACCGGCTGCTGCGCCGGCTGCTCGGTCTGGACGTCAAGCTGCGCCAGTACGCCGACGGCAGCAAGTTCGTCCGCGCCGTGGTCGATTCGGTCGGCGTGGACGCATTCAACGCGGTGTGGTCGTCCGCGCAGACGCTGCCGCGCCGGGCCGAGCTCGCCGCGCCGATGGACTGGGTGGAGCGGGTGCACGGCTTCCGTCCGGCCGCCTCCGCCTGAGCCGCGGGGCCGTAACGCGGGTGGCTGGTCCGGATCCCGCTGTCGCCGCGGTCCGGGTGGCGGTACGCCGCGCCCTGCGACCGCTGGCCGTCGCCGCCAGCCGGGTGCTGGTCGCCTGCAGCGGCGGCCCGGACTCGGTGGCGCTGGCCGCCGCCACCGCCGCGGTGGCCCGTGCCCTCGACCTGCCGGCCGGCCTGGTCACCGTCGACCACGGGCTGCAGCCCGGTTCGGCCGACCGGGCGACCGCCGTGGCCGACCTGGGCCGGCGGCTGGGCCTGCACCCGATCCGGGTGATCCGGGTCCGGGTCGGCACCGCCGGCGGGCCGGAGGCGGCCGCCCGCGCGGCCCGCTACGCCGGGCTGGCCGAGGTCGCGGCCGCCACCGGCGCCGGGTACGTCCTGCTCGGGCACACCCTGGACGATCAGGCCGAGACCGTGCTGCTCGGGCTCGGCCGCGGCTCCGGCCCGCGCTCGGTGGCCGGGATGCGCCCGGTCGACCCGCCGTGGCTGCGGCCGCTGCTCGGGGTCCGCCGCGCGGCCACCGTCGGGGCCTGCCGGGCGGAGGGCCTGGCCACCTGGGCCGATCCGCACAACACCGACCCGCGCTACACCCGGGTCCGGCTCCGGCAGGAGGCGCTGCCGCTGCTGGAGGACGTGCTGCGCGGCGGGGTGGCCGAGGCGCTGGCGCGCACCGCGACCCTGCTGCGCGAGGACCTGGACGCGCTGGACGCCGAGGCGGGCCGGGTGGCCGCCGCGGTCACCCTGCCGCCGGGTGACCTGGTCACCGCGCCGCCGGGTGCGCCGCCCCGCGGCCCGACCCCGCCGCCCGGCGTCCCGACCCCGCCGCCGGGTGCGCCGCCCCGCACCCCGCCGCCCGGCGTCCCGACCCCGCCGCCGGGCGTTCTGACCCCGCCGCCCGGCGTCCCGACCCCGCCGGTCGACCCGGCCGCCGGCCCGGCCGCCGAACCGAACGGCAGCCCGGAGCTGCCCGCCGCGCTGGCCGCGGCCGCGCTGGACGCCGCCGCGCTGGACGCCGCCGCGCTGGCCGAGCACCCGACCGCGGTCCGGACCCGGGTGCTGCGCGGCTGGCTGGCCGGCATCGGCGTCGGCCCGCTCACCTCCGCGCATCTGGACGCGCTGGACGCGCTGGTCAGCTCCTGGCATGGGCAGGGTCCGGTTGGGCTACCCGGCGGGTTGGCCGCCTACCGGCGGCATGGCAGGCTGCATCTCGGTCGCCCGGCCGGGTGAAGGCTGGCGGCCCGCGGACGACCGCACCCGCCCGCGGTCGCCGATCCACGCCGAGTCGACCGGGAGCGACTGTTTTGTACGACGGCGAGATTGACGAGATCCTCATCACCGAAGAGGAGATCGCCACCAAGATCGCGGAGCTGGCCGAGCAGATCTCGACCGACTACGCCGACCGTGAACTACTCCTCGTCGGCGTGCTCAAAGGCGCTGTCATGGTGATGTCTGACCTGGCCAGAGCGCTGTTCCGGCCGGTCACCATGGAGTTCATGGCAGTGTCCTCGTACGGTTCGTCCACCTCCTCGTCCGGCATCGTGCGGATCCTCAAGGACCTCGACCGGGACATCTCCGGTCAGCACGTGCTGGTGGTGGAGGACATCGTGGACTCCGGGCTGACCCTGTCCTGGCTGCTGAAGAACCTGTCCACGCGGCAGCCGGCCAGCCTTGAGGTGGCCGCGCTGCTGCGCAAGCCCGACGCGGTGAAAGTGCCGGTCCCGGTCAAGTACGTCGGCTTCGACATCCCGAACGAGTTCGTCGTCGGGTACGGGCTGGACTACGGCGAGCGGTACCGTGATCTGCCGTACATCGCCCGGTTGAAGCCGGAGGTGTACACCCGCTGACAGCGGGCGCGCCCCTGGATCGGCTGTCCTGGTTCCGTTGCGGAACACCCGTTGCTCCCGGTCCGTTGAGCGCTCGGGGTTACCGTCGCCGGTGGCCCTGCGCCGCATCGGTTACCGGTGTACCGTCCTGCTATTGGATGATCGCCGGCGCGGGGTGGCGCCCACCACGCAGAGCAGGAGGGACGAGGCGCCGGTAGGGCGTTCTCGCAAGCCATATGGATCGCAGACGCATAGTCCGGTCGCCGTGGTTCTGGATCGTTGCGGCGGCGATCTTCTTCTTCGCGGCGCAGGGTCTGTTCCGCGGCAATGGTGGGTTCAGCGAGGTCGACACTTCGGTCGCGCTGACCCAGCTCGACAACGGCAACTACAGCAAGGTCGTGCTCAACGACCGCGAGCAGACCATCGACCTGACCTTGAACAACCCGGTCGGTGGGCACAGCAAGATCACTGCGTCCTACCCGGCCAACTCCTCTGACCGCATCTTCAACGAGCTGGTGCAGAAGAAGGACAAGGCCTTCACCACCAAGGTCAGCCGGGACAACATCCTGGTCAGCCTGCTGTTCAGCTTGCTGCCGATCGCGATCGTGGTGTTCCTGCTGTTCCTGGTGATGAACCAGGTCCAGGGCGGCGGCAGCCGGGTGATGAACTTCGGCAAGTCCAAGGCCAAGCTGGTCAGCAAGGACACTCCGAAGACCACCTTCGCCGACGTTGCCGGCGCGGACGAGGCGATCGAGGAACTCCAGGAGATCAAGGAGTTCCTGGAGAACCCGGCCAAGTTCCAGGCCATCGGCGCCAAGATCCCCAAGGGCGTGCTGCTGTACGGCCCGCCCGGCACCGGCAAGACGCTGCTGGCCCGCGCGGTCGCCGGCGAGGCCGGCGTCCCGTTCTACTCGATCTCGGGTTCGGACTTCGTCGAGATGTTCGTCGGTGTCGGCGCGTCCCGGGTGCGCGACCTGTTCGAGCAGGCCAAGGCCAACGCGCCGGCCATCATCTTCGTGGACGAGATCGACGCCGTCGGGCGGCACCGTGGTGCCGGCCTCGGTGGCGGCCACGACGAGCGCGAGCAGACGCTGAACCAGCTGCTGGTCGAGATGGACGGCTTCGACGTCAAGGGTGGCGTGATCCTGATCGCGGCCACCAACCGGCCCGACATCCTCGACCCGGCGCTGCTGCGGCCCGGCCGGTTCGACCGGCAGATCGCGGTCGACCGGCCCGACCTGCTCGGGCGCAAGGCGATCCTGTCCGTGCACTCCAAGGGCAAGCCGCTCGGCCCGGACATCGACCTGGGCGTCATCGCCCGGCGCACCCCGGGCTTCACCGGTGCCGACCTGGCCAACGTGATCAACGAGGCGGCGCTGCTGACCGCCCGGCAGAACGGCCGCTTCATCACCCCGCAGGCGCTGGAAGAGGCGATCGACCGGGTCATCGCCGGCCCCGAGCGCAAGACCCGGGCGATGAGCGACAAGGAGAAGAAGGTCACCGCGTACCACGAGGGCGGGCACGCGCTCACCGCGTGGGCGCTGCCGAACCTCGACCCGGTGCACAAGGTGACGATCCTGCCGCGCGGCCGCTCGCTCGGGCACACCCTGGTGCTGCCCACCGAAGACCGGTACAGCCAGACCCGGTCGGAGATGATCGACCAACTGGTGTACGCGCTGGGCGGCCGGGCCGCCGAGGAGCTGGTCTTCCACGAGCCCACCACCGGCGCCAGTGACGACATCGACAAGGCCAGCCATCTGGCCCGGTCGATGGTCACCGAGTTCGGGATGAGCGCGAAGCTGGGCGCGGTGAAGTACGGCCAGAAAGACTCGGAGCCCTTCCTCGGCCGCGACTACGGCCACCAGCGCGACTACTCCGAAGACATCGCGGCCGAGATCGACACCGAGGTACGCAGCATGATCGAGGCTGCGCACGACGAGGCCTGGGAGATCCTGGTCGAGCACCGGGACGTGCTCGACGATCTGGTGCTGGAGTTGATGGAGCGGGAGACGCTCAGCAAGGACGATCTGGCCCGGATCTTCGCTCCGGTGTACAAGCGGCCGTC
>Ga0307500_10000341_pt1 | contig 15892 bp, 13 predicted proteins | sample 14_S_MG_FD_201362 | JGI IMG/M metagenome (GOLD analysis project Ga0307500, IMG submission 201362) | Soil microbial communities from Populus trichocarpa stands in riparian zone in the Pacific Northwest, United States - 14_S | ecosystem: Environmental > Terrestrial > Soil > Riparian zone > Trees... | reverse complement strand
AGCGCGTCTTCCTGGCCGTGGGTGACCCAGACTTCGCCGGCGCCAGTGGCCGCGATGGTCGCGGTCAGCCCGTCCCAGTCGGCGTGGTCCGAAATCACCAGCGGCAATTCGACGCCGCGCTGGCGGGCGCGCGCCCGCACCCGCATCCAGCCCGAGGCGAATGCCGTGACCGGATCGGGAAAACGTCGTGTCCAGATATCTGACGTGGCCGACGGCGGCGCCAGCGTGATTGTGCCGGCGAGATCGGCCTTCTTCACGCCCTTGATCGGCCGCAGCTCGCCCAACGCGATGCCGCGGCTTTCATAGTAATGCGTGATCTTTTCCATCGCGCCGTGGAGATAGATCGGCGCGTCATATCCCTGCTGGCGCAGCAGCGCGATCACGCGCTGCGCCTTGCCGAGCGAATAGGCCCCGACCAGATGCGCGCGCTCCGGAAACAGCGCGACCGACGCCAGCAGCTTCTTCACCTCATCCGCCGCATCGCCATGGCGGAACACCGGCAGGCCGAACGTCGCCTCGGTGATGAAGACGTCGCAGGGCACCACTTCGAACGGCGTGCAGGTCGGATCGACGGCGTCCTTGTAGTCGCCGGAGGCGACGATGCGGGTGTCCTTGCAGGTCACCGCGACCTGCGCCGAGCCCAGCACGTGGCCCGCCGGATGGAATTTGATCTTGACGTCGCCGAGCGTGATTTCTTCGCCATAGCGCACCGCCTGCGTGCTGCGCGCAAAGTTGTCGCCATAGCGCAGCCGCATCATATCGAGCGTTTCCTGCGTGGCGAGCACGGCGCCATGGCCCGGCCGGGCGTGATCGGAATGGCCATGCGTGATCACGGCCCGCTCGACCGGGCGTACCGGGTCGATATGGAAGCCGCCCGGCTTGCAAGCCAGGCCGGCGGGGACGGGCATCAGGATGTCTTGCGGGCGCATGCGAGGTTATATAGGAGGTCTTGCATCGAATTTTACCCATCATGCGCGGGCCTGACCCGCGCATCCATATTGGAACCCATGCCTTCGCGCCTGTTTCTCTCCTCCGGCGATCTGATGGCCGACCGCCGGTTTGATTTCGCGCGCGACCTGCAATTGAAGGGCGATCTGGCCGCTGCAGCAGATCTCCTGATGCAGGCGATCGAGTTGGCGCCGAATTTCGCTTCGGCCTGGTTCACGCTCGGCGGCATCCGCGAAGAACTCGGCGAGCACCCGGCGGCGATTGCGGCCTATCAAAAGGCGCAGGCCAGCGATCCCGGCGACCGCCACGGTGCCGGGCTTCGATTGATGCGGCTTGGCGCAGAGCCCGTGTCCGGCATGCCGCAGGCCTATGTGCAAACCTTGTTCGACCAGTATGCGCCGCGGTTCGAAGCCTCGCTGGTCGGCGACCTCGGCTATCGCGGTCCGGCGCTGCTGTTCAAGGCTGTGCTGTCAGTGCGATCGGCCGCGCGCAAGCCGGCGTTTTTCAAGCGCGCCATCGACCTCGGCTGCGGCACCGGGTTGGCCGCGGCAGCGTTTGCAAACGGGGTCGATCATTTCATCGGCGTCGATCTGTCGCCGCGCATGATCGAGCGGTCCCGCGCCACCGGCCTCTACAGCGAGCTTGATGTCGCCGACATGCTGCAGGGCTTGCGGACGCGGCCGGACGCCAGCGCCGATCTCATTCTCGCCGCGGATGCCATGGTGTACGTCGCCGAACTCGCACCGGTCCTCGCGGAGGCCGCACGCGTGCTGGCCGCCGGCGGGCTGTTCGCCTTCACCACCGAAACCCATGGCGGCGAAGGCGTCGTGATCGGCCAGGGGCTGCGCTATGCCCATGCTGCGGCTTACGTCCGCGCCGCGGTCGAATCCGCCGGCCTCAAATTGGCCCTGTTGGAAGATCGCTCCGCCCGCAACGAGGACAACACTCCCGTACCGGGCCTCGTCGCCGTCGCCGCGAAAACTTGAGTCTAGACGCTACGCGCTCGCCGAATGGCGCATTGCGTGCGGCATGTCAGCTATTGCCACTGACGCCGGAATGCCGGATCAAGGCTCCCATCAGGGAGAGACAACAATGAACAAGAAGCAAACCCGGCGCGAATTCGGCGCCACAGCACTCGCTACCGTCCTCGTATCCGCAATGCCTGCGCCGTTCGTCTGGGCGGCGGAGAAGAAATACGATCCGGGCGCCAGCGACACCGAAATCAAGCTCGGGCAGACCGTGCCGCATTCCGGCCCCGGATCGCTCTATGGCGTGCTGGGGCGGGTCGGCGAGGCGTATTTCCAGATGCTCAACGAAAAGGGCGGCATCAACGGACGCAAGGTAAAATTCTTCTCGATGGACGACGCCTACAGCGCGCCGAAATGCGTCGAGGCGACGCGGCGGCTGGTCGAGCAGGAGGAAGTGCTGGCGCTCTACGGCTCGCTCGGCACCGCACCGCAGACCGCCGTGCACAAATACCTCAACTCGAAGGGCGTGCCGCAGCTTCTGCTCAACACCGGCGCGTCGAAATGGAACGATCCGAAGAACTTCAAATGGACCATGGCGGGCTTGCCGCTCTACCCGACCGAAGCGCGCATCCTCGCCAAGCATGTCATCGGGGTAAAGCCGAACGCCAAGGTCGGCATCCTCTACCAGAACGATGATTTCGGCCGTGATTTCCTCGGCCCCTTCAAGAAGGTGCTGGCCGATGCCGGCGGCACCGCCAAGGTGATCATGGAGCAGAGCTACGACCTGACCGAGCCGACGGTCGATTCGCAGCTCATCAATCTCTCCAAGTCGGGCGCGGATGTCTTCTACAACATCTCGACCGGCAAGGCGTCGTCGCAATCGATCCGCAAGGTGGCGGAACTCGGCTGGAAGCCGCTGCATCTATTGTCCGCCGGATCGACGGGTCGTTCGATCCTCAGCGCCGCCGGTCTCGAGAATTGCACCGGCATCGTCGCGATCCGCTACGCCAAGGAGGTCGGCGTGCCGCGCTTCGAGAAGGATCCGGACGTGATGGCGTTCGAGGAACTGCGGAAGAAATATCTGCCCACGGTCGATCCGGATAACACCATCGCCTTTGCCGGTTATGGCCAGGTCGCGTCGATGGCGGAGATCCTGCGCCGCTGCGGCGACGATCTCACCCGCGCCAACGTGCTGAAGCACGCAACGACGCTGGCGGGCTTCCACTCGCCCTACTTCCTCGACGGCGTCAATTTCAGCTACACGCCCGAGGACTACACGCCGATGAAGACGCTTTATATCTCGGAGTTCAACGGCAAGGACTGGGATATTTCGGACAAGCCGGTGACGGAGTAGGAGACTCTCCCTCTCCCCGTTCTTCACGGGGAGAGGGCAGGGGTGAGGGGCTCTCTCCACTGGGCGGTGCGAGCCGAAAGACCTGTACCCCCTCACCCGGATCGCAAGAGCGATCCGACCTCTCCCCGCAAGCGGGGCGAGGTAAGGCCAGCCCCTCGACGAACCGACCCCGACGGCTTACCTCTTCTCCGTGCCGTCGCCCGATCCCTTGCCCTTCACGCCGCTTGAAACGGCTGCGCTCTTGCCCGACCGCTTCCGGCGCTGGTTTGCCGCGCGCGGCTGGTCGCCACGCGAGCATCAATTGGCGCTGCTGGAGAAAGCGGGCGATGACCGCTCCGCGTTGCTGATTGCCCCGACCGGGGCCGGCAAGACACTGGCCGGATTTCTGCCGACGCTGGTGGAGCTTTCTGCTGTTCCAAGGGGCGCGGGCGAGAAGAGCCTCGTCTCTACCGGCAGCACCGTAAAACGCACCGGTGGCCTCCACACCCTCTACATCTCGCCGCTGAAGGCGCTCGCGGTCGACATCGCGCGCAATCTGGAAGCGCCGATCGCCGAAATGGGCCTGCCGATCAAGGTCGAGACCCGCACCGGCGACACGCCGGTGTCGCGGCGACAGCGGCAGCGGCGCTATCCGCCGGACATCCTGCTCACCACGCCGGAGCAGCTGGCGCTGCTATTGTCGTCCGACGACGCGCCATTTTTGTTCTCCTCGCTCAAGCGCATCGTGCTTGATGAGTTGCATGCGCTCGTCACCTCCAAACGCGGCGATCTGCTGTCGCTTGGATTGGCGCGGCTGTGGCGGCTGGCGCCGCAGATGCGCGCGATTGGTCTTTCCGCGACCGTGGCCGAGCCGGAATCGCTGGCACGGTTCCTGGTGCCGCAGCGTGACGGCAAAGAGGTCTCCGCCGACATCGTCGTGGCCGGCGGCGCGGCGGCGCCCGTCGTCGAGATGCTCGACACCAAAGAGCGCCTGCCATGGGCCGGCCATACCGCGCGTCATGCGCTCGGCGAAATGTACGAGCTGATCAAGCGCAACAAGACCACGCTGATCTTCGTCAACACCCGCAGCCAGGCCGAAATGCTGTTCCAGGATTTCTGGCGCATGAACGATGACGGCCTCGCCATTGCCCTGCATCACGGCTCGCTCGACGTCGCGCAGCGCCGCAAGGTCGAGGACGCGATGGCGGCCGGAAAACTGCGCGGCGTGGTCTGCACGTCATCGCTCGACCTCGGCATCGACTGGGGCGACATCGATCTCGTCATCAATGTCGGCGCGCCCAAGGGATCCTCGCGCCTGATGCAAAGAATCGGCCGCGCCAACCACCGGCTCGACGAGCCTTCGCGTGCCGTCCTGATCCCGGCCAATCGCTTCGAAGTGCTGGAATGCCGCGTCGCGATCGATGCGATCGCAGAGAACGCACAGGACACGCCGCCCTTGCGCACGGGCGGGCTCGACGTGCTGGCGCAGCACGTGCTCGGCTGCGCCTGCGGCGAGCCGTTTCTTTCCGACGAGCTCTACGCGGAAGTTCTGACATCGGCGCCATACGCGTCGCTGACGCGAACCGATTTCGACGACGTGGTCGATTTCGTCGCCACCGGCGGCTATGCGCTGAAGACCTACGAACGCTTCGCCCGCATCAAGCAGGACAAGCAGGGCCGCTGGCGCGTCACCAACCCGCGGGTGCGGCAGAGCTATAGGCTCAACGTCGGCACCATCGTCGAAGAGGCGATGCTGAAGGTGAAGCTGGTGCGCGGTCGCGGCGGCGGGGCGGGCTCCACCGGGATCATCGCCCGCGGCGGCAGGATGCTCGGCGAGATCGAGGAATATTTTATCGAGGGGCTGGTCGCCGGCGATACCTTCGTGTTCGGCGGCGAGATCGTGCGCTACGAGGCGCTGGTCGAGGACCAGGTCTATGTCTCCCGTGCGAACGACAGGGACGCGAAAGTGCCGTCTTACATGGGCGGCAAGTTTCCGCTCTCGACCTATCTGGCCGAACGGGTGCGAAAACTGCTGGACGATCGCCGCCAATGGAATGCGCTGCCGGAGCAGGTGCGCGACTGGCTGTCGCTGCAGCGGGATTTTTCCAGCGTGCCCGCCGTGCGCGAGCTTCTGATCGAAACCTTTCCGCGCGGCGGCAAGCATTACATGGTCTGCTATCCCTTCGAGGGCCGGCTCGCGCATCAGACGCTCGGCATGCTGCTGACGCGCCGGCTGGAGCGCGCCCGTGCCCGGCCGCTCGGCTTTGTCGCCAATGAATATGCGCTCGCGATCTGGGGCCTTGGCGACGTCTCCTTCATGGTTCGCCACGGCAAGATCGATTTCGCCGCGCTGTTTGCCCCCGACATGCTCGGCGACGATCTCGAGGCATGGCTCGCCGAATCCGCGCTGATGAAACGCACCTTCCGCAATTGCGCGCTGATCTCCGGCCTGATCCCGCGCCGCTTCACCGGCGAAGAGAAAAGCCGCCGCCAGGTCTTGTTCTCGACCGACCTCGTCTATGATGTGCTGCGCAAACATCAGGCCGACCACGTGCTGTTGCGCGCGGGCCGCGCGGACGCCGCCGCCGGCCTGCTCGATCTCAAGCGATTGGGTGATATGCTCTCGCGCATTCAGGGGCGAATCACCCATCGGGAACTCGAACATGTTTCGCCGCTCGCCGTACCGGTCATGCTGGAAATCGGCCGCGAGTCAGTTTATGGCGAAGCAGCGGACGAGTTGCTGGCGGAAGCCGCCGATGAACTCGTCAAAGAGGCGATGGGATAGAACGTGACGGCAGGGGCGCTATCTTCGGGAGACGATCAAGAGATGCGCGCCTCCAGGGTCATGGTTGCCGACGTCACGTTCGTTGCCGACCTCTCCGGCGCGCTGTTCTGGCAGGAGCAGCGCCTGCTCGTGGTCTCCGACCTGCATCTGGAAAAGGGTTCCAGCTTCGCCACGCGCGGCGTGCTGCTGCCACCCTATGACACGGTGGCGACGCTCGGCCGTCTCGCCGCCGTGATTGCGCGACACGACCCGCGCATGGTGATTGCGCTCGGCGACAGCTTTCATGATCGCGCTGCCCACGAACGTCTTTCGGCGCCCGACCGCGAGGCGCTGACGGCGATGCAGGCGCGGCGCGACTGGATCTGGATCTCGGGCAATCACGATCCGGCGCTGCCGTCCGATCTCGGCGGCGTGGTGGCGAGCGAAGTCGCGATCGGCCCGATCGTGTTCCGCCATGAGCCGACCGGGGCTAGGGGTGAAATCGCCGGCCATCTGCATCCCAAGGCGCGCGTCGCCACAAGGGGACGATCGATGGAGCGGCGATGTTTTGCCAGCGATGGCGAACGCGCGGTGATGCCCGCGTTCGGCGCCTATACCGGCGGACTCAGCATCCGCGATGTTGCGTTTTCAAAAATCTTTGGCGCGCCAGGCTTCATGGCGCATGTGCTGGGTGACAGCCGCGTGCACAAGATCGCGGCGTCAAGGTGTTATTGAGAATTGGAGCAGGCGCTTTTTCCTAACCTCGCCCCGCTTGCGGGGAGAGGTCGGATCGCATCGCAGATGCGATCCGGGTGAGGGGGTACAGGTCTCTCCGCCTTCAGTGCTCGTGGAGGCAGCCCCTCACCCCAGCCCTCTCCCCGCGAAGAGCGGGGCGAGGGAGCGCACCTTCCGTGCGCTACGCCGCCTTTGCCTGCACGGCCTCGCAAAACTCCGCCAGCCGATCCGCCAGCCGCAGCGTCGCCGGGCTGGCATCGGGGGCCGCCACCAATGCCACTTCGGTCCGGTCGATCGGCGCAAAGCCATCCTTGGCGGTCAGCACGCGATGATCGGTCTGGATCGCCATCTCGGACAAAATGCTGAGCCCCATGCCGGCGGCCACCGCGGCCTGGATGCCGGAGAGGTTGGACGAGGTATAGGTCATGTGCCAGCTGCGCCCGGCGCTTTCCAGCGCGTGGATCGCGCCTGCGCGGTAGAGACAGCCGGTGGGAAACCCGATCAGCGGCACCGAGCCGGTCCTGACATCGCGCGGATGGCTTTTGCTGGTGACCCAGTGCACGCGCTCCGGCCACACCGCGATGCTGCCCTTTTCGCCCGCGGCCCGCTTGAACAAGGCGAGATCGAGTTCGCCGCGTTCGAGCTCGCGCTTGAGGTTGGCGCTTTGATCGGCGCGCACGTCGAGCCGCAGGCCGGGATGCGAGCGCGAGAATGCCGCCAGCAGTTTCGCCAGGCGGTAGGCGGCAAAATCCTCGGGCACGCCAAGCCGTACCGCGCCCTCGCTCTCCGGCCGCGCCACCACGTCGCGGGCTTCTTCGGCGAGCGCCAGCAGCCGCCGCGCATAGGACAGCAGCCGCTCGCCGGCTTCGGTCGGCGTCACGTCCTTGCCGTTACGGTCGAGCAGCGGCTGGCCGATATCGTCTTCCAGCCGCTTGATCTGCTGGCTGACGGTCGACTGGGTGCGGTGGACGCGCTCACCGGCGCGGGTAAAGCCGCCGGCATCGACGACGCTGACGAAACTGCGCAGCAGCTCCAGATCGAGCATGGCAATGCTCCATTTATAAATCCACTGAAAGATAGTTTATCATTTAATTTCCAAATAGCAAGGCATGGGCCTAGACCGTGGACAAAGGAGACTTGCCATGTCGCTCGCGCCCTCGGTCGCGGTTCCCCGCGCCGCCTTCAATCCGCTTCCGCTCACTATCGGCCTGTTCTGCCTGCTCTGGAGCTTTGCCTTCGTCGCCGGCAAGATCGGCGTCACCGATTGCCCGCCGCTGATCCTGCTCGCGGCGCGGTTCTCGCTGGCCGGCATCCTGATCCTCGGCATCACGGCGCTGCGCGGCGAAGCGTGGTCCTCGCTCACCTGGCGCGATGCCGCCATTTTCGCGCTCCTCGGCGTTGCCAACAACGCGCTCTATCTGGGCCTCGGCTACACCGGGCTGCAGACCGTATCCGCCGGCCTTGGCGGCCTGGTCGTCAGCGCCAATCCGGTGTTCACCGCCGTGCTCGCAGCGGCTTTTCTCGGTGAAGCGCTGACCTGGCGCAAGGTGCTGGGCCTTCTGCTCGGCATCGTCGGCGTCGGCTTCATCGTCTGGCATCGCATGTCGGTCGGGACCGATGACTGGCACGGCATCCTGTTCACGCTGGCCTCATTGGCCTCGATCGTCGCCGGCACCATCCTGTTCAAGGTGATGGCGCCGAAGGGCAGCCTGTGGGTCGGCAACGGCGTGCAGAATCTTTCCGCCGGCATCGTGCTGCTGCCGTTCGCGTTCACGCTGGCTGATGTCGGCGACATCGTGCCGAGCGCGCGGCTCCTCGGCGCATTTGCCTTCCTCGTGCTGGGCGGCTCGATTCTGGCCTATCTGCTCTGGTTTCATCTGCTGAAGGTCTGCGGCGCGACCGCCGCCAGCGCCTATCATTTCCTGATGCCGCCGCTTGGCATGCTGTTCGCCTTTCTCGTGCTCGGCGAGCATGTCGAGTTTCGCGACCTGCTTGGCATCGTTCCGGTGGCGCTCGGCATCTATCTGGTGACCCGCCCCGTGGCGCCGGCGTCGACCGAGCGGAGTACAGCATGATCCCGATCATCATGCCGGATCGCTTGTCTCTCGAGGTTTCGTCGGGCAAGTTCCTCTCCAGGAACCTGTGCTTGCCAGCGCCGTTGTCGCTGCGGATGGACCGTTGGCATGGCAGATCACAATTCGAATTCGAAACACATCAAGCATCTGAACCCGGTCCACACCAAGGCGACCGGCCATCCGGGCGCACACGCTGAGCCGTTTCGCTTCCGCGATGTGCTGAAGGGGCTCGGCCCCGGCCTGATCACCGGAGCGTCCGACGACGATCCGTCGGGGATTGGCACCTACAGCCAGGCCGGCGCGCAACTCGGCTACGGCATCGGCTGGACCATGCTGCTGACGTTTCCGCTGATGGCGGCGATCCAGGAAATCTCGGCGCGCGTCGGCCGCGTCACCGGCCACGGCATATCGGGCAATGTGTGCCGGCATTATTCTCCGTGGCTGCTCAACGTGGTGGTGGCGCTGCTGTTCATCGCCAACACCATCAACATCGGCGCCGATCTCGGCGCCATGGCGGACGCCAGCAAACTCTTGATCGGCGGCCACAGCATCGTTTACGTACTGCTGTTCGGCGTAACCTCGGTGGTGGCGCAGATATTTCTCGATTACAAACGCTACGTCTCGGTGCTGAAATGGCTGACGCTCAGCCTGTTCGCCTATGTCGCGGCGCTGGCCTTTGCAAAAGTTTCCTGGGGCGAAGCCCTCGTCGGCGTACTCGTTCCGCGCCTGACCTGGAGCGCGGATTACTTCACCACCATCGTCGCCATCCTCGGCACCACGATCTCGCCCTATCTGTTCTTCTGGCAGGCCTCGCAGGAAGCCGAGGACCAGCGCGTCGATGCGACGAAGCGGCCCTTGATCGAAAAGCACTACGGGTCGCAGAAGGAATTCCATCGCATCCGCGCCGACACCGTCGTCGGCATGGCGTTCTCCAATTTGATCGCGCTGTCGATTATCGTCACCGCGGCGGCGACGCTGCATGCGGCAGGCAAGACCGACATCCAAACCTCGGCGGAAGCGGCCGAAGCGCTGCGCCCGATTGCCGGCATCTTCGCCGAAGTAGTGTTTGCGCTCGGCATCGTCGGCACCGGGTTGCTCGCGATCCCGGTGCTCGCCGGCGCCACGGCGTATGCCGTCGGCGAGGGACGGCAATGGCCGGTCGGTCTCGCGCGTAAACCGAAGGAGGCCGCCGCCTTCTATGCCGTGCTCGCGCTGTCGGCCGCAATCGGCATCGCGCTGAATTTCACCCCGATCAACCCGATCTCAGCGCTGTACTGGAGCGCCGTCATTAACGGCGTGCTCGCCGTGCCCGTGATGGTGCTGCTGATGTTCATGGCGCGGCGCAAGGATGTGATGGGCCGCTTCGTGGTCGGCGGCCCGCTCTATTGGCTCGGCTGGCTGTCGACCGCAGCGATGCTTTTGAGCGTGCTCGCGATGGGCGTAGGTTTTTTCGTCGGGAAGTGAAGGGCACGGGCTTGCTTCCAGACAACGCTGCTCAGATGCCGGGTGGTCCGAACAACGCGCGAAGCTTTGCCCGCGCGCCCGCGGCCTTTCGGACGTCATGCAGCATCGCGATCCATTCGCCGAGCGCGATCCGAACCGGGTTGAAGGACCGTTTGCCGCCGACCAGCCCGTAACGGAGCGGCTCGTCCGCCGGCGGGTGTGCGAAAGTGCCGAACAGGCGATCGAAGATGATCAGGATGCCGCCGTAATTCTTGTCGAGGCAGGGCTCGTTCGACGCGTGATGCACGCGATGATGAGCCGGCGTGTTGAGCACGAATTCGAGCAGACCCAGCCGCGGTGCAAGCTCGGTGTGGATGAAGAACTGATAGGTCAGGTTGATGCCGAGCATCGTGACGACGGCAAACGGATGAAATCCGATCCAGACCAGCGGCAGGAAGAACAGGAAGTTGCCGGAAATATTGCCGGTCCAGCCGAGGCGGATGGCTGCTGTCAGGTTGAATTTGGTCGGCGAATGATGGACCCGATGCGTCGCCCACATCCAGCGGATCCGGTGCGAGGCGCGGTGCTGCCAGTAATAAAAGAACTCGCTGCCGAGAAACAGCCCGAGCATGGCCGTCGCGCTCGTCGCGGAGAAGTCGAACAGACGATGCTGATAAACGAACGCGAACGGGATCGCGACCATGCCGGCCTCGACGAGGCGGACGAGGTTCTGCACGACCGCGACGCCAAGCGTCGCGGCACTCTCCCGCCAATCATGCGTTTCGCGATGCACGAGGCGGCCGAGCCCATATTCCAGCGCCATGAAGCCGAGCGCCGTCACCAGGATCAGGCCACGGAAGTAGGGGCTGGGGAATAACGACTCCATGGTGTCCACGCTCCTCTACTTCGGCATCACGCCGGCGGCGGCCGCGCTATCCTTGAGCGCTTGGGCGCGTGGCATGGCCTGTCCGCAGGCGGCGCTGAGTTGGCCCGTGTGGTTCTGAAGACAGGCGAGTACCCGTCCGCCGCCGGGCGTCACGCCGGCGCACAGCCGGTCGTAATCGCCGCGGCAAACCTGCATCAGCGCGATCGCTTCGCCGCGCATTTGCGGCGGTACCTGCGCCTGCGCCGAACAAGCCACGGGGAGTACGGTCGATACAGCAGCCAGACTGGCCCACGCGAGAGCCGGTATCGAAGAAACGGAAAACCTGGGCATGGAGATCTCCTGAAAGTTAGGGGGCGGGATGCGATCGCCCGGGCAAGGGGATCCCCGAGCGATCGCCGCTGCCGTCAGTAACGCGAGACCGTGCCCTGGCGGGTGTAGGTGTTGCCGGCCGGGCCGGTGCGGGTCACCGAGCGTGAGCAGGAGCCGTTTGCGCAGCTCCCCGTGGCCTGCACGCTCGACGTCCCGCGCGGCCCGGTCGAGGTCCCGGAGCGGGTCCATGCGCTGGCGTCGGCGATGGCAGCGATCGAAAGGGCGCCGGCAAGCGTGGACATGGCGATGAGTTTCTTCATGGTCGCGGTCTCCTTGATGGGTGAAGGCTGCCGTTGCGGTAGCCATGCGAGGAGAGTGCGGGCGCCGTGTCAGCCGGCTATTGCTGCGAAGAAACAGCTGATATCGTTTTGTCGATGGAATGTAACAGTGTGTAACAACGGCGCCTCCGGCCTTGCACGGCGCGCGACCTTGTCCAAAATACGGCCATGACCGCGCCCCAGGCCTCGCTCCTGATCGTCGAAGACGATCCTGAAATCAGTCGGCTGCTTGCCGACTTTCTGCAGCGGGAGGGATTTGAAGTCGCGTGCGCCGACAGCGGCAAGGCGATGGACGCCGTGCTGCAGCGAATGCGTCCCGATCTTTTGGTGCTGGATCTGATGCTGCCGGGCGAGGACGGACTTTCGATCTGCCGGCGGCTGCGCGCGGACGACAACATTCCGATCCTGATGCTGACGGCGAAGAGCGACGAGATCGATCGCGTGGTCGGACTGGAAATGGGGGCCGACGACTATCTGACCAAGCCGTTCGCGCCGCGTGAACTGCTGGCGCGGGTCCGCGCCATCCTTCGCCGCGTCAAGGCGGCGCCGGCAAAACTCCCGGTGCGGCGCTACACGTTCGACCGGTTCGTGCTCGATCTCGATTCGCGCAGCATCCAGTTCAGTGATTCCGGTGACGATTCCCTGCAGCTCACCAGCGCGGAATTCGATCTGCTCGGCTGCTTCGTGCAGCGGCCGCGCCGGGTGCTGACGCGCGACCAGATCCTCGACTGGACCCGTGGGCGCTCCGCCGAGCCGTTCGACCGCACCGTCGACATGCTGATCTCGCGGCTGCGCAAGAAGCTCGACGCCGCGAGCCCGGGATCCGGCCTGATCACGACGGTGCGCAACGGCGGCTATCTGTTCACGCCGACCGTCAAGCAGGTATCGTGATGCTGCGCGTGACGCTGGCAAGCCGCCTTGCCCTGATCGTGATCGTCGCATTGTCGGCGATCAGCCTCACCATCATCGCGGTGTTCTACCGAACGTCGGTCCGGGAAAACGAATTGGCACGCCCTTCGCCCGGTCGGCTGGCCGCCATTGCGGAGATGATCGAGCGGTCCGATCCGGGCATGCGCGGCGTGCTTCTTGAGGCTGTTTCCTCGCCGCAATTCGCGGTCCGCGTCGAGGCTTCCGGCGCCGTGAAGGTTCTGACGCCGCGGGTCCTGCGAAATCAACAAGCCAGGCTGGACGAGATCTATTCGGCAGCGCTTCCCGGGCGCGAGGTCACGGTTGCGCCAACAACCGCTGCGACCCACGACCGCTGGTTTCCGCGGCTGGCGAGGGCGATGTCGAACGCGGTCGAGTTCAGGATCGGGTTGCACACTGGGGAAACGCTGATCGTGGACGCAACGACCCGTTTGCCCGTGACGTCGTTCGGCCTGCCGGTCGGCCTCGGCGCCGGATTGTTCGGCACCATCGTAGCCCTGCTGGCCCTGCTGGTGATGCAGCGTGAGACCCGGCCGTTGGCGCAGCTTGCCGCCGCAGTCGATCGCGTTGATCTCTCCGCCGATCCGCCGCCGCTGCCCGAGGCGCGCCGCAGCGCGCCGGAGATTCGCGCGGTCATCGCCGCATTCAACCGCCTGCAGACGCGGCTGAGCGAGATGATGCGGTCACGCATGACCCTGATCGGCGGCATCGCCCATGACGTCAGGACCTTTGCAACGCGCCTGCGGCTGCGCGTCGAGAAAATCCCGGATGCGGCCGAACAGCAGCGCGCCATTGCCGACATTGACGACATGATCCGCCTGCTTGACGATGCGCTGCTGTCGAGCAGGGTCGGCGCCGGGCAACTCTCCCAGGAGATGGTGGACTTCGCAGCGTTGGTCCGCACCGAGGCCGATGACCGTCGTGCTCAGGGTAGTCACGTCGAACTCGCGGCAGATGAGGCCACGCGCGACGTCATTGTGCTGGCCGACCGCCTGGCGCTCCGGCGCATCGTCGCCAACATCATCGACAACGCCGTCAAATACGGTCGCGTTGCCCGCCTGCGGCTTCAACTCGAAAATCCCGACATCGTCCTGACCGTCGATGACGAGGGACCTGGGATTCCGCCGGACCGGCGGCAGGCGATGCTGGAGCCGTTCAATCGTCTTGAGACCTCGCGCAACCGCGCAACGGGCGGCGCGGGGCTCGGATTGGCGGTCGTGCGCAGCCTGGTGGAGGCGCATGACGGAACGATCGGTCTGGCGGAGGCGCCGGGCGGCGGCACGCGCGTGCGCATCGGATTGCCGGTGTTCCGTCCCGGCGCCTGACTGTCGTGTTGCTCAACGGCGTGAGCGCGAAGAGTGTGAGAGGCTGTCCGGGAAACAAGTAAGCCACACCTATCGACCTCATCCTGAGGAGCCGCGCAGCGGCGTCTCGAAGGATGCGAGGGGGCGAGAGCCGGGCCTCATGGTTCGAGACGCCGCTACGCGGCTCCTCACCATGAGGGATCAAACTAATCCTTCCGGAACACGATCGACGCCATCCATCCCGTCATCAGCGCCATGAAGGCGGTGATCAGCCCGTAGACGAAGCCGTGCTGCTGCGCCGTGGTGGCGACGAACTGCTCGAAGCCGACCTTGACGATTTCGAACGCGCTCTCGGTCTTGGCCACCAGCGCGCCGTCGGCGAACAGCTTGATCTCGACGTTATAGAGGCCGATCGGCACCTCCGCGGGCAGCGGAATGCCGGTGCGGAACAGCGTCGGCGTCAGGAACGTCACCGCCGAAGTCTCCTCGCGATAGAGGCCGTGCTGCCGGCGCAACCGCACGAAGGCGCTGCGGAACACGTCGTCGGGCACCACGTCGGCGTAATCGCCGCTAACGCGCTGGGTCAGCAGGACGTTGTTCAACCCAAGCTGTTGCCGCCGCTGCACCTCGGGCGAGGCGATGGCGTCGAACGGCCGGTTGGAGAACAGCGCCAGGTAGGTCGGCACTTTCAGGAATTGCCGGGAGTCGGTGTTGATCCATATCCCGAACCGGCGTTCCTTGCGGCGCGTCACCATGTCGGCGCGCGGACCGGCTACCGTCACCACCAGATCGTAAGTGCGATTGGCCGGCGTGTCGGCATCCTTCTCCACCGAGCCGAACAGCACGAGTTCTTCACCGGAGTAGTTCGGCGTCACGGTGACGCGGTGGTTCGACACCGACACGATCAGCCGCTCGGCCTGCGCGGGCGAGGCCGCGAGCGCTATGCCCAGCAGCAAGCCAACCAGCGTGAGCGGGACGCGCGCGATCATCCGGTAACCCCGGTTTCGCGGATGGTGAAGAGATCCTCGGGCCGGAGCACCAGTTCGACGGCAAAGCGGACGCCGACGGCGAGCACCAGCAGGCCGAGCAGCAACCGCAAATGTTCGCCGCGGATTTTCTGGCCCGCGCGCGCGCCGAACTGCGCGCCGGTGACGCCGCCGATCATCAGGATCAGCGCCAGCACGGCATCGACCAGATGATTGGTGACGGCGTGCAGCATGGTGGCGAACACCATCGTGACCAGCGTCAGCACCATCGAGGTGCCGATCACGGTCGAGGTCGGCACCCGCAGCACGTAGATCAGCAGCGGCACCAGGATGAAGCCGCCGCCGATACCCATCACGGCGCCGATGAAGCCGATCACCAGGCCGATCACAACGATGGGGATGACGGACAGATAGATTTTCGAGCGCTTGAAGCGCATCTTCAGCGGCAATCCATGGATCCAGACATGGCTGCCCGGGCGGCGCATGGTGACCGGACCGCCGCGGCGGGCCCGCAGCAGCGCCCGCAAGCCCTCCCAGAACATCAGGCCGCCGACGGTGGTCAGCAGGATCACGTAGGACGTCGCGATCATCAGATCGAGCTGACCCAGCGAGCGCAGCAGCGTGAAGGTCCAGACCCCGAGCGCCGTGCCCAAACTGCCGCCGGTCAATAGCACCGCCGCCAGCAGCGGATCGATGGCGCGCCGTCGCCAATAGGACAGCGCGCCGGAGAACGAGGAGGCGGCGATGTGGCTGGCGACGGAGGCGACCGCAACCGCCGGCGCAATGCCGACGAAGATCAACAGCGGCGTCATCAGGAAGCCGCCGCCGATCCCGAACATGCCGGACACGAACCCAACCGCCGCGCCCATCGCCAGG
>Ga0307500_10000339_pt1 | contig 15998 bp, 12 predicted proteins | sample 14_S_MG_FD_201362 | JGI IMG/M metagenome (GOLD analysis project Ga0307500, IMG submission 201362) | Soil microbial communities from Populus trichocarpa stands in riparian zone in the Pacific Northwest, United States - 14_S | ecosystem: Environmental > Terrestrial > Soil > Riparian zone > Trees... | reverse complement strand
GGTCCGATAGAACTTGCCGAGATGGGGGTCGCCGCCGCGGTATTTCAGCAGCACGGGATCGCAGACGTCGTACAGCGACGGGCCGTCTTTCCGCGCGGTCAGCGCCCGGAATGCGGCGCCGGCGATATTGTGGAAACCCATGCAGTTTCTTTCCGCCGGAACGGTGAAGGAAGGGCCGCGTTAAGCATGAAATCGCAAAAGGCGGCCACCGCCGGCCGGATCGGGCCTGCAAGCCGTTGAAAACTATACAAATCCGCGAAAAACACAAATGTGATCTAGATCACTTAAGTGAAATTAACTTTCCACCACTATCTGCGGGCGTGGGGGTCCATGCGTCAAATGAGGTTGTTCGGGAAGGGCCGGCAGGCTAAAAGCCGGTTTGTTGCAGTGCCGCAAAATCAGCGCAATTGGTCGTCACATTCCCTGCAACCCCTTCAAAGCTGAACAGGCCCTCACGCGACGAACTCGCGCGGTCTTGCTTGGTGCCTTTGGACAAAACTTTGGGATGGTAACGCGATGAACCTCGGTAAGCTCCGCATCTCCCGCCGCACCGTCACCATTGCCGTTGCTTTCGCAGGCGTGGTGTCGCTGGCGATCGGCGCCCATGCCGCACTGAACAAGCGTTCGCTCGACGCCGCCAAGGCGATCGGGACCGAACACACTGGCTCGATCGGCACCACGGCCAGCCGCGTTGCGCTCGTGATCGGCAACGGCCATTACCCGGATGCGTCAACGCCGCTGTCCCAGCCCATCAACGATGCCCGCGGCCTCACCGCCGCACTGCGCGCCAAGGGCTTTGACGTCGACGTGGTCGAGGACGCCACCAAGGACGACATGGCCCGCGCCATCGTCCGCCTGAAGGCCAAGATCAAGCAGGATACCGTGGCGATGCTGTTCTTCGGCGGTTATGGCGTCCAGGTCGGCCGTGAAAGCTTCATGATCCCGGTCGATGCCGCGATCTGGAAGGAAGCCGACGTTCGCCGCGACGGCGTCTCGATCGAACAGGTGCTGGACGCGATGACCGAGAAGGGCGCCAAGGCCAAGCTCGTCGTGGTCGACGCCTCCCGCCGCAACCCCTATGAGCGCCGCTTCCGCTCCTATTCCCACGGCCTCGCGCCGATCTCCACGCCGGAAAACGCGCTGATCCTGACCTCGGCGACGCCGGGCAAGGTGGCCGACGACGGCAAGGGCCAGTACAGCGTGCTGGTGACCGAACTCCTGAACAATTTGAACTCGCAAGTGGGCGCCGCCAGCGCCTTCAACAAGACCCGCATCTCCGTCTCCCGCGCCTCCGACGGCGAGCAGGTGCCGCAGGTGTCGTCGTCGCTCCTGGAAGACGTCCGCATCGGTGGGTAGGGCTCAACCGCGATCTCTCAACCGGTCGTCCCTGCGAACGCAGGGACCCATACCGCGTGATCTATCGATGATGCGCGGTGGCAGACGCTCTGCGCAACCGACGCCTGCTGCAAGTCGCTGAACCGAAGCCATCTTGCAATGTGCCCATTCCCCTGGCCGCGGCGTATGGGTCCCTGCGTTCGCAGGGACGACACCGGGGTTGCCGTGGCTGGTTACTTCGGGTCCGCGCTCGCCATCACCGCGCGCACCGGATCGCCTTCGCGCAGCAGCGCGCCGGCGCGGGCCACGACGATGTCGCCCTCAGCCAGCCCCGAGGTGATCTCGACCTGTCCGGCCGACATCAGCCCGGTCTCCACCCGCCGCGTTTCGACGCGTGCGCGGCGCACCACCTGCACCACGGTGCCGGCGGAGCCATAGAGGATAGCCGTGAGCGGCACCGAGACGCTGCAGCTCTGCCCGGTCTTGATCTGCGCACGGCCGCTTGAATTCACCAGCAGGCGGCGGTTGGTGGTGACGCTGAGGAACACCTGCGCGAGCTGGCTGTTCGGCTCCACCGTGGTTGACAGCCGCCGCACCTTGCCGTCGACCTCGCCGGCGCCGATCACCTTGATCCGCGCGGTCTGGTTGACCTGAAGCTTTTGGATGTCGCGCGTCGGCACCATGCCAACGAGATCGAACTCGCCGCGCGTGATGATCGAGAACAACGCCTCGCCCTTGCCTGACGCCATCGCACCGACGGACGCCGTCGAGGCCGAGATCACCCCGCCCACCGGCGCCTGCACCGCGATCTGCCCGCCCTCGGGCAGCGTCAGCCGCGCCAGCACCTGGCCCGCGGTGACGCTGTCGCCCGCATCCACCGTCACTTCGGAGACCTTCAGCCCGATCCGTTCGGGGCGCACCTGGTTCTCCTCGCGCGGAATAATGGTGCCGGACACCTCGACGATGTTGGCGAAACAGGCCTTGGCGGCTTTGAGAACGGTGACGGCGGCGCCCTTCGCCGGCGCCTCGTCGTCGGCGGCGAGGGTGGGGCAGGAAAACAGGCAAGAGAACAGGGAGAACATCCCTGCTGCGATCAGGGGGGCCAGCTTGGGCGAAAGGTCGCGCGCGCGGATGATCATCGGCATTTTGTTTTCCAGTTTCGGTCTCTCAACCGATACCAGAAGGCCCGCAGGCGCGCCAAGCGCCAAGAAGTCACCCCTCCGCCCCGGCCGCCGCCGCCAGCGTCGCTTCGAGCGCCAGCGGAACGGTTGCGAGTTCGTCCGCACGGGCGATATGCGCCGCAATCGCGGGATTGACCGACGACGCGTGGGTGAGCGGGAGCATATGACCTGCGGCCGGCAGATGCCGGACCTCGGCACAGTCGATGATCTCGCCAAGCCGCTGCACGATCCGCTGGGTGACGTAGGGCGACAGCCCGCCCGAAAACAGCAGCGTCGGAATGCGAAGCGAGGCCGCCGCGGCCGCGACATTTTCCTCGGCGAACGCCGCCGTGAAATCGAAGGCAAGCTTGTGGGCGCGCTCGATCATGCGCAGGCGCGCGCTTTCCGGCAGCGGATCCTGCGGACCGGACCCGTTCCAGAACGTCATGAACTGGTCGATCGCCTCGAGCACCGATCCATTCCAGATATCCTCGGAGACGTCGCGCGCGACCTGCGCGAAACGCGCGTGCAATCTGCGGTCCGCATCGCTGTCGCACAACAGCGTCGGCAGCACCGGCTCGATCAGCGTCAGGCTGCGCACCCGGTGCGCAAACGCCGAACGGGTCGCGATCCCGAACGCAATCGCGCCGCCATAGGAATGGCCGACCAGATGGATCGGGCCCTCCGCGTCGTTGAGCGTGCCGCTGATTGCCCGGATTTCTTCCGCGATCGTCAGCGGCAGGTCCAGCGCGCATCCATTGGCGCCGTAGCCCGAGATATCGGGGGCGAAAAACCGGTGGCGGTGCCCGAGTTCGTCGGCCAGCGCCTTCCATTGGCGGCCCGAGCCGAGCGAGCAATGCAGCGCCACGACGCAAGCCTTGTCGGTTTCCTGGTCGCGCTCTGCGCGCGAAATCTGAATCACATTGGTCATTGAATTTTTGCTCATTTGAAATTTTTCCTGGGCAATGACGAGTTGGGAAATGACGAAGCTGGTTTGATGATATTCTCCCTCTCCCCGTTCTTACGGGGAGAGGGTCGGGGTGAGGGGCTCTATCCGCGAGCACTGCAATCAATTGATGGACCTGTACCCCTCACCCGGCGCTACTCGCCGACCTCTAAGAGCGAGCTTCGCTCGTCTCGACCCCGCAAGCGGGGCGAGGTGAAATTCACCGCTTGGTGATGACGACCTCGAGATATTCGCTGGGCACGACCATGGTGCCGTCGCCGGAGCGGTTCATGCGAACGATCAGGGCATGCAGATCGTTATGCAGCTCTTCCTGTTTCGCCGGCTCCAGCGCGGCGAACGCTTTCAGCACCGGGCCGTAATAGGTCTTGAACACGTCGAGGAAGTGCGACGGCGAGCGGTAGCGGAACTTGAACAGGCGCGATTCCGCCCGGATCGACCGCGCGCCCGCGTCGAACATTTCGGTCAGCCGCGCGCTGGTTCCCCACTGCGCCGGCGATCTGGCCCCGGCGGGGGGCGGCAGATGTTTGCCGAGCGTCTTGAAGACCTGCCCGATAAAACCTTCCGGCGTCCAGTTCGCCAGGCCGATCTTGCCCTTGGGCTTGCAGACCCGCATCAGCTCGGCCGCTGCGCGATCCTGGTTCGGCGTGAACATGACGCCGAAGGTGGAGAGCACCGTGTCAAAACTGTTGTCGTCGAACGGCAGGTTTTCCGCGTCGGCTTCCCTGAATTCGATCTGCCAGCCTTCCGAGGCGGCGCGCGCCTGGCCGCGCTCCAGCAACGCCGGCACGTAGTCGGTCGAGGTGACGTCGCACCACCGGCGCGCCGCGGCGAGGCTCGCCATGCCGTTGCCGGCGGCGACATCAAGCACTTTTGATCCGGCCTTGAGATCGAGCGCTTCGCAGAGCTCCTCGCCGACGATCTGCAGCGTCGCGCCGACAATGGCGTAATTGCCTGATGACCATGCGGCCTGCTGGCGCGTCTTGAGGGCGGCGAGGTCCGGGGCGGGCGGGGCGGAATCGGCTTGGATCGTGGTCGCTGCGGTCGCGGTCTGGCCGGCCATCGATGTCTCCTTCGGTGTCATGCAGCCTCGGAATGGGGCCGCGATGAACCGAACATGACCCTGTCAGGACCTAAAGACTCTGATGCCGCGCTGATTTTGCCTTGAGACAACCCTCATTTTTCAGTGAGATTTCTAAACTGTGAGATTTCTCACACTTTCCTGACGGTAAATTCGCTCTACCTATTCTTCGTGTGCGGGACAAATTGATCTGTGATGATTTAACCGGGATGAAGCTGTGCAATTTCACTTTTCCGACCATGTGCTTGATGTCGAGCTTCGCGAGCTGACCCGCGGCGGCGAAAGTGTGGCGGTCGAGCCGCAGGTGTTCGATCTCTTGGTTCATCTGATCGAAAATCGCGACCATGTCGTCACCAAGGACGATCTGATCGAGACGGTGTGGGATGGCCGCATCGTCTCCGAATCCACGCTGACGAGCCGGATCAACGCCGCGCGCCGGGCGGTCGGCGACAGCGGCAAGGATCAGATCATGATCCGCACGCTGGCGCGAAAAGGTTTTCGTTTCGTCGGCGACGTGCAGCCGAAAGGCGCGAACGGTAGTGCTGCGCACGCTGCCGCGCTCCAGCCGCTCGATCTCACGGGCGAGTTGCTGCATCCGCCGCTGCCGGCGCTCGATCGCACCGCGATTGCGGTGCTGCCGTTTGCCAATCTCTCGGGCGAGTCGGAGCAGGAATATTTTTCCGAAGGCATCAGCGAGGACATCATCACCGCGCTGTCGAAGCTGCGCTGGTTCTATGTGATCGCGCGGAATTCCTCGTTCATCTACAAGCAGAAATCCGTCCACCACCAACAGATCGGCGAGGAGCTCGGCGTCGGCTACGTCGTGGAAGGCAGCGTCCGCAAGGACGGCGACCACGTCCGCATCGCCGCCCAGCTCGTCGACGTGGCCACCGGCAGTCACCTCTGGGCGGAGCGCTACGACCGCGATCTCGCCGACGTGTTCGCCGTGCAGGACGAAATCACCCAGGCCGTCGTCGCGGCGATCGAGCCGCAGCTCTACGCCGCCGAGAATTTCAGGGCCCGGCGCAAGACGCCCGACAACATGGATGCGTGGGGCCTCGTCATGCGGGCGCTGTCGCATTACTGGCGCGTGACGCGGCAGGACAATCTGGTGGCGCAGGCGCTTCTGGAAAAGGCGATCGCCGTCGACCCCGCTTACGGCCAGGCGCTTTCGCTGCTGGCGGCCTGCCACACGTTCGCCGCCCATATGGGCTGGGAGGAAATGTCCAAAGCCGTTCCGGTGGCCGAGCGTGCGGCGCTGGCGGCGATCCGCGCCGACAGTGAGGACGCCTGGGCACATTATGCGCTCGCCAGCGTCTATCTGTTCTACCGGCGCTTCGACGATTGCCTCGCCGAATTCGAGCTGGCGCTGCGGCTCAATCCCAGCTTCTCGCCCGCGCGCGGCATTTACGCCGTGGCGCTGTCCTATCGCGGGCGCTGGGAGGAGGGCGATCGCGCCGCGCGCGAGGCGCTGAAACTCTCGCCCCGCGATCCCTTTGCCGCGATCTATTGTGGTGTTGCCGCCTATTGCCAGTATATCGGCGGGAATTACGCCGAGGCGATCTGCCTGTCGCGCGAAGCGCTGCGGCAGCGCACCGATTTTGTCGGCGCCCACCGCGTGCTGACGGCTGCGATCGGCATGGCCGGCGGCGAGGACGCCGCCAAGGTCGCGCTCGCGGGCCTCCGCCGCGCCCAGCCCAACCTCACGCTCGCCTGGCTGGCCAGCGAACTGCCGTTCGAGCACGACGCCGACAAGGCGCATTACGTGGAAGGGTTTCGGCGCGCGGGCCTGAAGTAGTTTCGCGGCGATATCTCAAGCGCGTCTGGACAGTAAATCACAGCCGTCTCAAAGTCTTTGCCGGCCGTTAAGGGCATGTTGATGCTGCCTCCTCGCTTCCGTGAGGCGCATCAAGGAGAAAAACATGCCGTTGATAGAGGTTCACGTTATCGAGAACGTGTTCAACGCCGAGCAGAAGCGCCAGATGATCACCAAGCTCACCGACGCCATGGTGTCGATCGAAGGCGAGGCCATGCGCGGCGTCACCTGGGTCAAGATTTCCGAAGTCGCGAGCGGCGAATGGGGCATCGGCGGGCAGGCTCTGACCACGGAAGCCGTCAAGGAGCTCGCAGCCGGCCGAAAGGTGGCCTGACGATTGTCGGCCTTGCATCGCCGGCGGGCGCGTCCTGCCGGCAGTGCGGTGCTTCCTTATTTTGATCTTTTAACCGCCTTTGCCCGGCGCCCGCAGCACTTTCTTGCGTAAGCGCCAAAGCCTGCTGCCACCATGCTGGCAGCAGCCCTTCGATAGAAAGACAGGCAAGCTTAGCGGGCTTCGGCCATTCATTGAAGAACACAGCCATGACCATGCTGACCACCATTTCGACCTCCGCCAACAGAGCGTTTTCCCGCGAAGTGGCAACCGGTTCGCGTCAAGAAAACGCGTCAAATCAAAAATCTGGAGCCTGGTTAGGCTCCAGGCCATTGGCCTGGCGAACCGCAATCTGGCTGGCGCGCGGGCGCCGTCTCGCCAACCGCTTCTTCGCAGCGATCATCGCGCGCCACGAGCGTCACGCCACGCGCCTGGCCCTGCACCGGCTCGACGACCGCCAGCTCAAGGATCTCGCCATGGCTCGCGCGGAGATCGACAGCAGGCTCGAAGAACTGGCCCAGATGCGCGCGCGGATGCAACAGCCCGGCTGGCACTGACGGGCGGGTACCGTTGTCAGCATATCGGCCGCAGTTGCAGGAGCGATCCGATCGTCTCCCATAGCCACCGGCCGATGTGTTGTGAAAGGCGTCTGCGGCTCTGCCCTATCGACGGATCACGCGGTATGGGTCCCTGCGTTCGCAGGGACGACTAAGACTTTTTCTTCATCCGCGCGGCGGCCGCCGCCGCATCCACCACGTTGTCGACCTCCTCGCGCCACGTCAAAATCTCCGCGGCCAGGATCGGATGATTGAATCCCTTCAGATTCAGATCGTCGATCGGTTTGCCCTCCACCCACGGCTCGACCATGCCGTAGACGCGCCTGGACACCACGATCTGGTTGGCCTTGGCTTCGTCGCACAGCCGTGACGCCAGGTTGGTGACGCTGCCGATCGCGGCGTATTCCAGCCGCTGCTCGAAACCGATCTGGCCGAGCGTGGCGTAGCCGAGCGCGATACCGATGCCGAAGCCGAGATTGTGGCCACGGTTGCGCCACTTCTCGGTCAGTTGCCCGATGGTGTCGCGCATCTCGACCGACATCCGCACGGCGCGCGCGGTGTGGTCGTCGAACTGGATCGGCGCGTTGAACAGGATCATCACGCCGTCGCCGGCATAGCGGTCGAGCGTGCCTTCATACTTGAAGATCAGTTCGCCAAGTGCGGCGTGATATTCGCGCAGCACGTTCATCGCCTCTTCCGGCTCGGTGGTCTCGGTGAACGCCGTAAAGCCGCGCAGATCGCAGAACACCACCGTGACCTCGCGACGGTGGCTGTCGAGCAGGCCTTCATGGCCGTCGGAGGAGGCGATCAGTTGCGCCACCTGCGGCGCCAGGAAACGCTCCAGCCGGCGGATGCGCTCGATCTCGCCGAGCTGGGTCTCGACGCGCTCCTCCAGCGATTTATTCCAGTCCTTGAGCTGGTCGGTCTGGTCCTGCAGCTTGCGGGCCTGTTGGCTTACAATGCTGTTGGCGTCCTGAAGCTCGCGGCTCTTGTGGTCCACTTCGGTGAACAGCCGCGCATTGCGCATCGCCAGCACCGCCTGGTGCGCAAAGGTCTTCATCAGGCCGATCAAATTGCCGGAGAATTCGCCGGCGTTCTGCCGCAGCACCACCAGCGAGCCCAGAATGCCGGTCTGGTCGACCAGCGGCACCACCAGCACGGAGTTGTAGCCGGCTTCGAGCGCGACGTCGCGCAGCGGATGTTCTGATATCGCGCCGAGCTGGGGAATGGCGATCGGTTCGCCGGTGGTGGCGGCCTCGCCGAGCGGGGAGTTGTCGGCGTCGATGGCGCGGTGGCCGCCTTCGGCCGCCTGGTCGATGCCGATCGATTCGGTGAGGTTGAACTGATGGTTGCCGGCGTCATAGCCGTAGATCAGCACGGCATCGGCATGGGTGATTTCCAGCGCCCGCGCGGCGACCGTGGGCAGCACGGCGTTGAGGTCGAGCGAGGAGGCGACCGCGCGGCCGACCTCCTCGAGCACCTTGAGCTCGTTGATCGACTGCGCCAGATCGCGCGTCCGCTCGTTCACCTTGGCTTCGAGGTTCGAATAGGTCTCGGCGAGCTGCCCGGCCATGCCGTTGAACTGGTTGGCCAGCTCTTCCAGCTCGTCCGACGTCTTCACGTCGATGCGGTGGCCGAAATCGCCGGCGCCGAGACGCCGCGCGCCGGCGCGCAGCGCCGTGATCGGCACCAGCATGCGCCGCGCCATGATGGTGCCGGCGATGATCGCGACCACGAGGCCGAGCCCGATCAGCAGCGCGATCCGCACCAGTTGGTCGCGGATCGGCGTCAGTGCCTGCGCCGTCTCCTGCTCGAAGAACACGTGCCAGCCGAGTTTCGGCACCAGGCTCGACGTCGTCAGCACCGCGTTGCCCTTGATATCGGTGCCCGACGCCGGCGCCACCCCGCCGGGCCTGCTGACGGCCTGCACCTGCGGTAGCTTCGACAGATTCTTGCCGACCTCGGGCCCGGTCGAGGAGGCGGCCAGCACGTCGCCTTTGGCATCGGTGACATAGGCAAACGCCACCTTGCCAACCTGGGCATCGATCAAAAATTCCGACAGGAAGTCGAGGTCGATCTCGGCGATGGTGATGCTGCCGTCGGCATGCGACAGCGCGATCGACGTGAACGGCCGCTCGCCGCGGAGGTAGGCCGGCGCAAAACTGGTGCCGCGCGAGAGGGTCTCGGTCAGCCTCACGTCGCGGGAGAAATCTGCGTTGCTGTCGAGCGTGACGGTCTGGCGCGTCATGCGGAGCTGTTCGCGGCCCTGGGCGTTGAGTAGCGAGAGCTGGCTGACCTGCGGCACCTGCCGCAGCAATTGCGCGTAATCGTCGCGGCGCTTGTCGCGGGTGTCGGAGGAGGCGCGTGTCACCCAGGAAATCTGCCGCTCGAGGTCGGACAGCGATTGCTGGATCCGCTTGGCGGTTGCTTCCGCCTTCTCGCTCATGCCGTCGTTGAGCGAGCTCTTGATGCCGCGGTAGGTGATCCAGGTCTCGATCGCGCCGTTGACCGCCAGCACGAACACGACGAGGCCGACCAGGGCTACGACGTATTTGGCGAACAGCCCTTCGCGCAGGAACCCTACTCTGTCCTTGACCTCGTTCATCCGGACCCTCGTGCGCCGCGGCTTGCGCGCGCGCATCGGCATTTCACTGCGCCGGCCTGCCTCGGCAGCCCCGGCATCGGGGCTTATTTTAGCACGAATTGGGGGCAGGGATTGTGGGTCCGCCCACATGGTTAGCACCAATTATGGGCAGGAATCGCCATGACGAAGCAGAAGCCTCAGCGGTTGAAAAGCTGCCGCAGCACGTCGTTCATTGGCTGACTGTCCTGCTGGGCGGTCGCCTCGCCCGGCGGCGCAGGAGGGATGGGCTCAGCGGCCGAAGCGTCCTGGGTCGACGTGGCTTGGGTCGGCTCGGTCGACGCCTCGGCGGGCGAGGTGGGGCTCGGGATGCTGCGCTGGCCGCCCGGCCGGCCGCCGCCCTGGCCTTGGCTCTGGCCGAGGCCGCTCATCCCCTTCTGCAACAGATTGCCGAGGGTCTCGCCGAGCTGGCCGCCGAGCGGACCGCTTGGCTGGGTTCCAGCCTGTCCACCGGCGCCACCTTGCTGTCCGCCGGCCGCTCCCTGCTGCCCGCCGAGCAGGTTGCCGATCGCAGCCCCGATGCCCGCGCCCTTCTCGCCGAACAGGCCCTTGCCCATCTCCTTCAGCTTGGCATAGGCGCCGTCGGGATTGTCGAGGATGCCCTGCATCTCCGGATAGATCCGTGGGCTTCCCCACGGGCCGGAGATCATCACGGGGACGCCGAGCCCGACCGGATCGCTGAGGCGACCCTGGCCTTCGGTGGTCATCACGAGTTTTGGCTCGACGCGGAACCCGATCTGCTTGGTGCCGAGATCGATGGTGCCCGCGCCGGTCATCTTGACCAGCGGGCCGACCAGATTGAGATCGGTGGTCTGCGCCTGGCCCTTGTCGATCTTGAACGACGCCGACAATTGCGAAAGGTCGGTCGCCTTCTCCTCGCTCGCCTGCCAGCCCGACAAGGTGCTCGCCGTCAGCGAGCGGATCATCTGCGCGACATTGAGCCCCTTGATGGCGCCGTCCTGGAACACGATGAAGGCGGTGCCGGCCATGTTCGACATGATCGCGCGCTGGCTGGTACCGGACGAGCGCACGCTGACCTTCGCCTGCATCCTGCCGTCGATCTTGTCGAAGTCGGCGATGCCGTCCAGCAGCGGCAGCGCGCGCACGCCGGTGAGGTCGGCCCGCATCGCGTAGCTGGGATTGGCGGTGGAGACGTCGGCGGTCAGATCGCCAGTGGCGGTGCCTTCATAGGCGCCAAGGTTGGAAACCTGCGCCTTCAGGACGCCGGTTGTGAGCGTGGCGTCGATGGCGGCGGGGATGAAGCGCGCGTCGCCGATCTTGAGTTCGGCCGCGGACATGCGCACCTGCAGGTCGATATAATTGAGGCCGTTGACGTCGATCGTCGCACTGCTCCAGGGCTGACCTGCGGTACTGCCGGTGCTGCGCGCCATCGCGACCGCAAGCTTCTGGAAATCCAGGTCGAGCTTCACCAGCGGCTTGCTCGACAGATCGATCGAGGCCCAGCCGTTGAACGCGGCGTCGCCGAGCGCGCCGGTAACGGCGTTGATCATCACGACCGAGCCGTTGAGCCGGGCCTCGGCCTTGGCCGTAAGCGGGGCGGACAACAAATCGGGCGCGTCGATCCTGATCTCGGTCGGGATATTTTGCCGCTCGATCGGGGCCGCGGGCGGTGCCGCCTTGATCTCGAATTTCAGCGGATAGCCGCTGCGGCGGGCACTGCCGGTCAGCACGATCTTGCGGTCGGAAGCGATGGTGATGTCGGCGTTGACGGTCTCGATCCTGTTCTCGATGCGGTCGCGGACGTTGGAGAGGATGACAGTGCCGCCGCTGACGCTGATGTGCTCGATCGTGAACGCCTCGGATGACTTGCCGGCAGCGGGCTTCGAGGGAGCGTTGGGCTCCCTGTCGCGCTCGCGGCGCAGCGGCAAATTCGCCACCGGGCGGATGATGGCGAGCTCGGTGATATGCGGCTTGCCTGCCCACAGGCTGGCGAGCGTAACTTCGGCCTCAATGCTAGCGGCCGCGAAGTGGCGGTTGATGTCGCGGTCCTTCGGATGCTGCACCGTGACATCGTTGAGCGTGATGTTGAGCGATGGCCACAGGCCGAGCCTGGCGCCGCCATTGATCGCGAGCTTGTAGCCGGTCTCGCGCTCGACCCGCTCCTGGATCTGCGCCGTCAGGAAGCCCGACGGGATGCCGATCGCCAGCAGCAGCGCGATGACGACGACCACGGCGCCAATGACGGCGCCGGCAATTTTCAGTGCTCTCATATCGACATTCCAGACCGCGGCGAACGGTACTTATTTCGGTCACGCGGTAGGCGCGCGCAACTGGTCAGGCGAGCTTATCCCGGAAAGAGGCGGGGCCCAATGAAGCTAAAAATATTCCGGGGGTACTGCAAAGTTATGTGACTTATGACACACTCATAGGCATGGGAATCTTGCTAACGGCCTGAGGGGACGGGTCAAGACTGATTTTGGAAGGTAGTACAATGAGCAAACAGGCCGAATTTGCGGTCATCTTGAAAATGAATCCGATGTTTGCGGATTTGGGCGCGGACGAATTGCAGCGCATCTCCGGCCTTTGCCACACCGAGCAGCTCGGTCTCGGCGAAATGCTGTTCCAGAAGGGCGATGCCGGCGATGCTCTTTATGGCGTCCGGCGCGGCCAGATCCGGATCGAAACCGGCGCCTCCGACGGCAGCCGCCTGACGCTGAATTTCATGGGCCCCGGCGATCTGTTCGGCGAAGTCGCCGTGCTCGACGGCCAGAGCCGGACCGCGGACGCCACCGCCGGCGAGCCGTCGGAACTGTTCGTGCTGCGGCGCGAGGACTTCCTGGCCTTCCTGGAACGCGAGCCCAAGGTCGCGATCAAGATCATGATGCTGCTGTGTCAGCGTATCCGCTGGCAGAGCGAGCGGATGGAGGAATCGGTGCTGCAGCCGCTGCCGGTCCGCCTCGCGCGAAGGCTCTGCGCGCTCGCCTCCGATTTCGGCTCCGAAGTGCACATCTCGCAGGAACAGCTCGGCGTCTTCGTCGGCGCCGCCCGCGAGAGCGTGAACCGTCAGTTGCAGCTCTGGCGCAAGGACGGCATTTTGGACCTGCAGCGCGGACGGATATTGCTGCAGAACATGACCAAGCTGACGGCGGTGGCGCGGAACGACTGAGATCCTCTCCGTCGTCATCCATGACCTGTTGTGGTATGATGACTGCATGAACAAGTTGCTCAAGGAAATGATCGAGCATGCCGAGACCTGGCCCCGGGAGGACCAGGAGGAACTTGCCGAGTATGCCCGCGAAATCGAGGCACGCCGGACCGGCCTCTACACAATGTCGGACGACGAGAGGGCAGCTGTCGGGAAGGGATTGGCGGAGGCAGATCGCGGGGAGTTCGTGTCGGATGAGCTGATTGCAGAAGCCGACAAGCGCCACGGCGGATGAGGGTACGCTATACACCCGCGGCGTTCTCCGACCGTGAACGCATACTTCAATATTTGAGAGAGCGATCCCCTAACGGCGCTATGAACGTTGCGGCAAGCATTCGCGAAGCGGTCGCAAAGCTTAAAGACCATCCGCTCAGTGGTTATCGGACGGACGATCCCGGAGTGCGAGTGCTGTTTGTCGTCCGTTACCCGTACAAGATCTTCTATCGCGTACGCGATGCGGTAGAAATCTTGCATATCCGGCACACATCCCGGAGAGCATGGAAAAGCGATCGATAGCGGGAATCGCTTCAGGTCATGCGGCTCTCGTCACTTCGCCGCGGGCGACATCGCTGGCGGCGCCGCGGGTGGGCCCTTGGCCGGCGGCTCGTTGTGATGATCCGATCCATGGCCGGCGTGCTCGGTCTCGGTCTCGGCGCTTGACGCCAGCAGCTTCTTGCCGAAGCGCCAGCACAGTGCGCCGAGGTCGTCCATCACCATGAACATCGCCGGCACGAACACCAGCGACAGGATGGTGGAGAAGATCAGGCCGCCGATCACGGCGAGCGCCATCGGCGAACGGAATTCGCCGCCGGCGCCGAACGCCAGCGCTGACGGCATCATGCCCGCGGCCATCGCGATCGTCGTCATCACGATCGGGCGCGCGCGCTTCATGCCGGCGTCGATGATGGCCTCGTCGCGCCGCTTGCCCTCGCGGATCGCTTCCACCGCGAACTCCACCAGCATGATCGCGTTCTTGGTGACGATGCCCATCAGCATCAGGATGCCGATCCACACCGGCGTCGTGAGCTGCTTGCCGGTCAGCAGCAGCGCCACGATCGCGCCGCCGATCGAAAGCGGCAGCGAGAACAGGATGGTGATCGGCTGCAGGAACGTTCCGAACAGCAGCACCAGCACGGCGTAGACCATCATCAGGCCGGCGGTAATGGCGGTGGCGAAACCGTCCGACAATTCGGCCAGGCTTTCGGCATCGCCCGATGGGCTCACCTTCACACCCTTCGGCAGGCTCTTCATGACCGGAAGGTCGTTGATCTTCTTGGTGGCATCGCCCAGCGCTGCGTTGCCGACGAGATCGGCTGCCACCGTCGCCTGCCGCTCGCGGTCATAGCGGTTGATGCTGGTCGGGCCCTGGTCGAGCTGGATGTCGGCGACGACAGACAACGGCACGCCGCCGCGTTCGCCGCGCTGTCCCAGCGGCACCCGCAATTGCTGCAGCATCTGCAGGTCACTGCGCGCGCTGTCCTCGAGCTGGACGCGGATCGGCACCTGGCGGTCGCCGGCGTCGAACTTCGCCAACGCCGGGCCGACGTCGCCAATGGTCGCGACACGGATGGTCTGTGACAGGCTTTCGGTGGAGACGCCGAGCCGCGCCGCCAGTTCCGCCCGCGGCCGGATCCGCAGTTCGGGCCGGTCGAGCGAGGTTTCCGAAATCACGTTGGCGACGATCGGAATCCGCTTCATCTGGGTCGCCAGCTCGCTGGCGACGTTGTTGACGATGTTGCTGTCGACCCCGGTCACGACCAGCGCGATCGCGCGCAGGCCGTTCTCGTCGAGGAACCAGAAGCGGATGTCCGGAACGTTCTCCAGTTCCTGGCCGATCTCGAGTTCGAGCTGTCGCTGGGTGATCTTGCGATCGCCCTTCGGCGTGTAGTTGATGATCAGCGCGGCGCGGCGCACCTCCTGCGTTCCCGGCGGCACCCTTCCGCCATCGACGAAGATGCTCTTCACCTCGGGCCGCTTGCGCAGGCGGGCGACGATTTCCTCAGTTACCTTCTCGGTGTAGGCGAGTTGCGTACCCGGGGGCAGCTCCATCGCCAGCAGTGAGCGCGCGGTGTCCTGCGCCGGCAGGAAGCCTTGCGGCAGCAGCGTGATGCTCCAGATCGAAGCCGCAAACACGCCGAAGCCGATCAGGACGGTGATGAAGTAGTGCTTCACCGACCAGGTCACGAGCCTGGTGTAAGCCTGCAGGACGCGTCCGGGCGGCGGATCCTCATGCGGGTGATCCTTCAAGAAGTAGGCGGCGAGCACCGGCGTGACGAAGCGCGCGGCGAGCAGCGAGAAGAACACCTGCACCGATACGGTGATGCCGAACTGCTTGAAGAATTGCCCGGCGATCCCCGACATGAAGCTGGCGGGCGCGAAGATCGCGATAATCGTCAGCGAGATCGCGATCACGGCGAGGCCGATTTCGTCGGCGGCTTCGAGCGCCGCGCGATAGGGCGACTTGCCCATGCGCATGTGGCGCACGATGTTTTCGATCTCGACGATGGCGTCGTCGACCAGAATGCCGGTCGATAGCGTGATGGCGAGGAAGGAGACCAGGTTCAGCGAGAAGCCGAGCAGGTCCATCGCCCAGAACGCCGGGAAGATCGACAATGGCAGCGAGATCGCGGCGATGATGGTGGCGCGAATGTCGCGCAGGAACAGCAGCACGACGATCACCGCGAGGATTGCGCCCTCGAACAAGGTCGAGATCGCCGCATCGTAATTGCCGTTGGTGAAGTTGACCGAGGTATCGATCAGCTTCAGATCGACGTCGGGATAGGCGACCTTCAGCGCATCGATTCGAGTCTGCACGGCGGCCGCGACCTTCACGTCGCTGGCGCCTTTGGAGCGCTTGATGCCCAGCGCCACGACAGGCTCGCCGTTGAAGCGGGCAAAGGTGCTGCGATCGGCGATGGTGTCGGTAACGGTGCCGAGATCGTCGAGC
>Ga0307500_10000338_pt1 | contig 16009 bp, 18 predicted proteins | sample 14_S_MG_FD_201362 | JGI IMG/M metagenome (GOLD analysis project Ga0307500, IMG submission 201362) | Soil microbial communities from Populus trichocarpa stands in riparian zone in the Pacific Northwest, United States - 14_S | ecosystem: Environmental > Terrestrial > Soil > Riparian zone > Trees... | reverse complement strand
ACGGCGACAGCGAGCGCTACCGCCCGCCCCCGTGACAAACCCCCGGGGGCAGCGAGCCACGACGATCCGCTCACGGCTGCCACCCCTCCAGAGTCATCAACTGACTCTGTGTTATCTCCGGCTACTCTACGCTAAAGCCTCCTCCCCGGCGGCGGCGTCCTGCGCCGCCGCCGGCCGCACCTGTGGGTCTACTTCGATCAGACGGTCGGGTCGGGCAGGATCTCCCGGACCTCCTGCGCACAGCGGCATGCGACGGCGAGCTTGGCAGCCCACTTCAGCGCCTCCGCGCGCGTGGGCACGTCCACGACCGAGAACCCGCCGATGACCTCCTTGGTCTCCGGGTACGGCCCGTCGGTGACCATCCCGTCGGTGCCCACGATGCTGGCCCGCTGGCTTTCCAGTCCGGCGCCGTACACCCACACGCCGGCGTCCTCGGCCTCCCGGACCACCTCGAGCGCAGCCTTGGCCACGTCCGGCAGATCCTCCGCGGGGAAGCGCATCGCGCCGTCATCGAACGAAATCAGGTACCGCGGCATCGCATTGGCTCCTTCGTCCCCGGCAGCCCCCTCCGGCCGCCTCTCCCCTGCTCTACGAACACCCATCCCCGATTCCGACACCCACCCCAGAGATTTCACCCGCGATCGGGCCGTCTCGGGGTCCGCAGGCCCTCGGCCTCGCGGCCAACATGACAGACACAGTGGCGAGCCCCCTGGCCGCGAGCAGGGAACACCCAAGTCCGTGAGCGGACGTTGCAGCATGCGAACCGCAACCGGCCGCACCGCAGGATTCCAGGGGGCTCGGCCCCCTGGGCGAGCATGGAGCGAACCGGGCTCGAGCGTTCCGCGAGCAGAGTTCACCCTGAGCGTGCGAAGCGGACGCTGCACCATGCGAACCGCCGCCGGCCGCACCGCGGGGTCCGCGGGGGCTCGGCCCCCGCGGCCAACATGACGGACGCCAAGGCGAGCGTCCTCCGCGAGCAGAGTGCACCCAAGTCCGTGGAGACGGGGGGACTCGAACCCCCAACCCCCGCCTTGCAAACGTCCGTCGGACGACCCTGGGTGTCCCGTCCGTCCCCTTCTAGCTGGGCGGCTTCCCCACCGAGCACCAGCGTCACCCAACGGCCGGTGGGAGGTCTGCTGACGATCTGCCGACGACGATCATGGAGTACGTGCCAGGCGGCCCTGGGCGGTGTAGCGAGCACCGACCAGGGCCTGAGATCCCAACCCTTGTGAGAGGGAGAGGACCCTATGTCGAACCCTATCGAGCCGTCTCAGCGGTTCCGAACCGAGCTGGACGGCGGCGAGCTGGTCGAGTCGGCCGGCGGCACGGTGGTACTGACGATGCCGCCGGCCCGCGCGCACGATCTTGCGCACGCAGTGGACGGCACAGGCTGGACGGCGCTGCTCCGGACGCTGGATCGCCTGGCGGCAGTGCTCGGTGATCCAGCCGCGCTGGCATGCTCAGCCCGGCTCGCCGGATCGGTAGCTGCAAGCAGGCGGCTCGCGGCGGCCGAGCTGCTTGACGGCCTGTCGGCCATGCAGCGAGTCGCCGTGATCGACGCTGCGGCCAGCTGGCTCGGTGAGGATGCCGGCGAGCTGGCCTACGCGCTGCTATCGGCGGTCTGCCCGCCCGACGCGACGGCCCGAGCGTTCCTGACGCTGCTCGGGTAGGACCTGCCGCAGTTGCTCCCGGAGCTGGTCGCCGATCACCGTCGGCGGCCGGCTCCGGCGCGCGTTCGCTCCTCGGCAGACCAGCCCGGCGCATCGCGGGCACGGCCGGACCGCTGCCGCACGCCGCGTCCGTCGTCCACTCCATGCGCAACTCGCACAAGCAACCGGTACCCGGTCAGTCGGCTTCGGCCACTCGAACGTCAGCCACAGCTGCCCCTCGCACTGCCGAGCGCTCCTGGTCCTCGTGTTCATCGTCGTCCTCCAAGCGAGCCGGGCGCGGGTGTCGCCGTCAAGCGGCGTCACTCCGCGGCGTCGTTCTCGCCACTGCGGATCTTCGGTCGGACGGAGGCTTGTCGAGGCATGCTTTCCCGCCTTGACAAGCCTCCGTCCGACTGGAACCACTCTCGGGCGAGAAGGACGCCGCTCCCGGCAGCCGGCGACGTCAGTCAGGGGACGGCTTCTCCTGGTCCGTCCGGCCCGTGGGCTCTGCCCGCCGGACGGCGCGGTCCGAGCACGGCGCGTCAGCGCCGCGCGCAGCGGCCGCGACCGGCCGAGCGGGCCGGCCCGCAGGGCCGGCACTCGACCAAGAAGAGAAACTCCTCACCGGGCACGGCGGCCGACAGGCCGGACAGAAGCCTGCGATAGAGCGGGCAGTGTCTGCAGGCAAGCGGGGGGAATGTTCGGTGCGCAATCGGTGGGGTAGACTCGGTAACCCTCAGATCTCTGGGTCTCAACCAGTGGTTTCCTGGCGCTACGGAGGAAGCGTGAGTGCGGCGAAGAGCCTGCGGATGACCCTGCAGACCCAGATGGTCCTCAGGGTCATCCTCGCAAATCCTACCTCGACCTTCTACGGTCTTGAGCTGACAAGATCGACAACGCTCGCGTCAGGAACTATTCATCCCATCCTCGCTCGACTTGAGACAGCCGGTTGGTTAGAGAGCTATTGGGAAGACGTGGATCCCAATGCCGTCGGTCGCCCAAGACGCCGGTTCTATCGTCTAACTACGGATGGCGTAGAACAGGCGCGCAGTGCTCTTGCCCGTACAGCGAAGCCATCAACCCCTGAGAGTCTCCGACCTGTCTTGGGCCAGGGAGGCGCGTGATGTACGAACGTGGAATGAATATCCTGGCGCTGGCGTTTGTTCGAACCACCGTCCGACTCCTCCCGTCCGAAGTTCGGAGCCGGTATGCGGAAGAGTTCGCAGCTGAACTGATGGATATCCGCCTGCCAGGTATGCAACTGCTCTACGCTACACAACTGCTACTCGCCAGCTTGGCCTTGCGTCGGGTCCTTGTTCGCAAGCCCGTGGTTCGGAATTCAGTGGTCAGGCAGGACCAAAGCGAAGCCGCATGGAAGCCGTACCTGCGGCCGGCGGGTCCTAACTAGGTCTCGCAGACAATCCGGTTACCCGTATGCATCGGAACGCCTCATCAAGTCTTCTCGGCCCTAGTCCAGTCAGACAGCCGGTCAAGATCCTCCAAATCCTGTCGGAGCGGCCCCCGGCTATCACCCCGGGGGGCCGCCTTCTTGACGCGCTCCTCCGCAGAGCTTCGCCAAGTCGCACAGGACGATCAACATGCCCTTGCCACACAGAGGGGCTAGCAAGAATTCTAGCTAGCCTAGGTCTTAATCTAGCTAGACTACCGGGACACTATCAACGTTGATAGCGTCGTGTAGTCATCGCAAGTTCTGGGCGAGGCACCTACCACGCTTCCCTCGACCTCGACCTAGATAGGCGCTCCTCCGCAACAACGCTGCTCGTCTGCGGACATGCGGCGTGAGAGAGGTACTGCTCATGTCCGATAAACTGTACCGAGCGTCGGCTCTTATTGGCCTTACAACAATAGCCGTGGTCTCGACCGAACGGGGCTGGTTGTCCGCGTCGGACATGGCTGTTGGCATAGGGTCCGCACTGGTAGTGAACGAGTGGCAGGTTCTAGCGCGGACGGTAGTGCGCCGATGGAAGCAGTCACACGTCAAACCGATTGAACGGAAGCGGCGGCAACGGCGGCGGCGTCAGTCGTAAGAGCCAGGTTGGTTGGCAACCTGAGTGACCCCGACCCGGCGGCCCGCAGGAGCTGGACGTGTCCTGTAACGGCTGCGAGGCGGGAAAGCATCACAGCCGGCAAACCTCACGGTTATCGATGCCATGCTTCGGCAGGAGAGTGTCGCAGTCGGGCGAGCGAAGCTCGGCACCAGCGGCATCATACCTGCCATTGTCAGCGTTGGCGGTAGCTTCGAGGCTGGTAAGCCATGGGCTGATCGTTGGATCGGTGAGGTCGAGCCTGCCTGCTGCGCGGAGGTGCGCGATGGCGGCGGTGCGCTGGTGCTGGCGCATCGCGAGTTGGGCCATGTAGCCGGCCGCCGTGGCGGCGAGTGTCTGGTCGGCCACCTCGTAGGCGTCGTCGGTTGCTTGGGCGAGATAGGCGCGGGCGGCCATGACGTTGCCGATCTCGCTGCTGGAGGCGAGGCGGCCGGCAAGGATGGCCAGGCGGGCGCGGGCGCGTAGGTAGCGCTGGCGGGCTCCGGCGGATAGCTCTGCGGGCTCGGCGATGCGCAGCTGGGCGGCGACGGCGGTCAGCAGGGCGGCCGGTGGTGCGCTCGGGTAGGCGGCCTCGCACTGCTCGGCAAGAGCTTCGAGGTCGGCGGCCGACCCTTGCGGCGTGGATCGGGCCGGTAGCGGCGTCTGGTCCAGCATGGCGAGGACGCTGCGGCGGGTCAGCACATCGTCGGTCAGTGCCTCGAAGACGTGCGGGCGGAGCGCTCGGCCGGCGCTGCCGAGCCGGTCGAGGAGTTCGGCCGCGTCGTCCAGCATGGCGGCCATCGACTCGCCGCGAAGAACGAACTGCCCGGGCGTCGGCGCGGCCTCCAACTCGTCCAGGCCGACCCGGTAGAGGGCGGCAAGTAGGTTGCGGTACCGAGGGCTCGGGCGCTTCTTACCGCGCTCCCACTTGGCGACCATGTCGCCGGTCACGCCGACGTGTGCGTCGCTGGAGCGGGTCCAGGCCAGGCGAGCGAGTCGTTCAGCTACTTCCTGCTGGGTCCAGCCACGTTCGTTGCGAAGCTCGCGGAGGCGGGACCGCGGGGGCGGGTCTGACTCCACGCGGCACCTCCTTCACCAGAGCCTTCGTGCTGCTCGATCTGCCAATTGATCGAACCTCGGAAGGTGGCGAGAGGCCATGAAGCGGCAGTGCAGCGGTGGTGCACTCTTGATGCACTTCACTGGTAAACTCAGCGCGGAATTGCCTTCTCCGATGGTCATTGGCCCTGGTGAGAGGTGTTGATTGTGCAAGTCGTTGATACCTGGACTGGTCGGCATGCCTCGGCGTTGCGCTCCGCGCTCCGCCTGACAAATGAAAGGTTCGCGCAGGCGCTCGGTACGTCCGTCCGCACGGTTGCCAACTGGAATGCGGCACCCGCGGTGGTTCCGCAGCCCGAGCTACAGCGCGCGCTCGACACGCTGCTCTCGCGGTCGTCGTCCGAGGAGCAGCGGAGGTTCGCCCGGTTCGCGGAGTCCGCTCCGCCCGAACCACGTCGGCCGGATCAAGATGCGCCAGACTCGGCTGTGCCCCGGCCGGTACAGCCAGCTTGGATCTCCCGTCGTGCGGTGATCCTCGGCGGCACCATGGCCAGCCTCGCCGTTCCCACTCTCGCCGCTGACGATCTTCGTCATATCGCAGCGGCGATCACGAACGCCAATCGCTACCTCGATGCGGGAGCGGTGACGCACTTCCGGACTGTGCTCCAAGACTGCATGGCCGATGATGGCGCCCTCGGTCCGCGACGGGTCATCCCGACCGTGCTCGGCGTGCTCGCGGCAATCGAGGGCGCGGCCAGGGATGCTCGTCCGACGTCACAGCTGGAGCTGCTCCAGGTCGGCGCGGAGGCGGCCGAGTTCGCTGGATTCCTCTACCGCGATCTGGGCGTGCTGGATGTGGGCGAGTACTGGCAGGGTCGTGCGCTCGAGTGGGCCATCGAGCGGAGCGACCGGCAAATGGAAGGCTACGTCCTCATGCGCATGAGCCAAGCCGCCTGGGACGAGCGCGACGGTCACCGCATGCTGTCGCTGATCGAGGCTGCTCAGGGCCGCCGCCGGGACCTGCCGTACTGGGTACAGGCGGAGGTAGCGCAGCAGCACGCTCGGGCATTTGCCCTGCTTGGTGCCAAGAGCGCCGTGGTCGAAGGCCGGCTTGATCTGGCACAGGAGCTATTCGCTCAAGACGAGGAGCATGCCGGGCGAACCAGTCGCTCACGGGAGCCACTGCTCCAGGCTCAGGCTGCTCTCTGTTTCACGGCCCTGGCCCAGCCAGCGCGAGCCATCGAACTGTTCGACTCCGCACTAGCGAGCGACACGTTCTCGTACCGGGACTACGGCTACTTCACGTCGCAGCTCGCCCTGGCCCATGCCGGCGAGGGCGACACTGAGCAGGCAGCCGCTGCGGGCCTGCGGGCCGTACCTGTCGCGCGAGCAACGAACTCGGTCCGCACACACCGGGAATTACAGCGGCTCGTCGGCCAACTACACAGCACCCGGAGCGAGGCAGCGAACGAACTACGGCACGCGGTTGCGGTCGGCTTCTGATCAGAGCTGCGAGACGGGCAGTTCGCCGGTAGCCAGCCAACCGGCGATGAGGTCGATCGCCTGAGCCTGCCAGCGCTGGCTCCTCGGGTCGGTGTACCCCGGGTCATCGTGAGCGGCGATCCCGTGCTGGGCGCCGACTACTTCGATCAGCGTTGCCGGAGCGCCGACCAGCCCGACAGCGTCACGCGAACTCTGCACCGGGATGAACGTGTCCTCCGTGCCGTGCAGGAACAACGTCGGTGCCTTTACCGCAGCGAGCACGGCCGGGTGAACGAAGTGGAACACCTCGTTGAGCAAAGGGCGGCTGAGCTTGAAGGTTGGCGAGTGCGGCAAGAAGCCGTTCGCTGTCAGCTCCGCTGCTGCGTCATCGTCCAGCCGGTCATCGTGCCAGTACGGCTTGTCGTCGATGAACCGCTTCTTGTAGTTCAACAGCGGGTTGATCAGTACCAGCCGCTCTACGTCCTCGGGACGCTCGGCCGCGAAAGCAGCGCAGTTGCCGCCGCTGAAACTCGCCCCGAGCACGCTCACCGGCGCAGCCCCGCCGAGCCGCTCGCGGAGGAACTCGACAGCTGCCCGGATGTCGTTCCGTACCGAGCCGAGCGTCAGGTCTTCCTGGCGGCCGGCACTCTCGCCGTGGCCCCGGAAGTCGAACCGGAGCGCTGTGGTGCCGGTCCTGGCTAGTCCTGCTGCAAGCCGGGTGAAGAATCCCCCCTCGTCCCGAGTCACCCCGCCACCGTGCACGAGCACGACGCCGCGCGGAGCGATCTCGCCGGACGCGGTCAGGGTCCCGCGCAGCTCCAGGCCGTCAAGGCTTGTGAACGCTTCCTGATGGTCCTCGACCTGCACAACCGTCATCCCGAGTTCGTCCCTTCATCGCCGTCCAGGCTGAGCTTATGTACGGACGACAGGGTGTCGCACTGTCGATCCCACCTCATGGGAAGCACTGCTCGGCCGGTGTCATCGGTACGACACTCCGTGTCGGGGCAAGCCGCGTACTGTGCCCAGCGTGACGGCATATCCAAGGTGGACCTACTACCCGCGCAACGCGACGCCAGCGGGCTGGGTCGAGCCGTTTACTGCTGCCGTCGCGGGGAGTGCCGCAACGGTGTCCACCGTCGACAAGGCCACCGGACTCACCAGCGATGCCGTGCTAGCCGAGCTGCGTCCTGGTCTGCTGTCGCTGGGATTCGCCGTCGAGACGGGAAAGGCGGCAATCGGGAAGATCCGGCGTCCCGTCCTGTTCGGTGAGAACGGCCGACCGGAGGTCGCGTACGAGGTCGACGCTTTTCACGAGGAGTTTGGCGTAGTTGTCGAGGTCGAGGCTGGCAGAGGCGCCCGAGGAAATGCCAGCTACCGTGACATCATTCGAGCGTCGTTGATTCTCGACGCTCGATACTTCGTGTTGCTGCTTCCGGTCGCCTACCGTCACAACAGCAGCGGCCGCGTTGTATCGGTCGAGGCATATCGCGAGACCCGTGACCAGCTCAACGCCATCTATGCAAGTCAACGTCTGCGCTTGCCGTTCGAGGGCCTACTTCTCGTAGGCTACTGACTCTCATCGGTCGTCGGGGACTAGGAAACGGACTAGCTCGGGACTAGTTCGCAGACCGGCTGCAAACGGACTTTCAGCCGTCTCATGGTACGGGGCCGCATAGAGCGGCCCGCGTACTTGGCGGGAGGTCTGCTGTGACGGCGGCTGCTGGCTCTGCGGCGCGGTTGGCGCCCGAGACGGTACGCGAGATCGTCGCTCGGGCGGGCCGGCGCGACTTCGACCGATGGGCCGAGCAGGTCGCCCGGTGTGGGCACTGCTCGCGGCCGGTGCGCCTGCGTGGCCGGGTGGTCGGGCGCGGCCCGGATGGTCGGCGGCGGGAGGTGTACTCGACCGACCGCGAGCCGGACCGGGTGCTGCTGGTGCGGTGTGGGAACCGGCGGGCGTCGGTGTGCCCGTCGTGCTCGCGGGAGTACGCCGGCGACATGTGGCAGTTGCTGTACGCCGGCGCCGCTGGCGGCCGCAAGGGCGTTCCGGAGTCGGTCCGGACGCATCCGCTGGTGTTCGCCACGCTGACCGCCCCCGGGTTCGGCCCGGTACACGGCACCCGGACGACACGCGGCGGCGGTACGGGCCGTTGCCGGCCGCCGCGTGGGAAGCCGCAGCTGTGCGAGCACGGCCGGCCGACCTGGTGCACCCTCGTCCACACCGACGACGATCCCCGGCTTGGCCAGCCGCTGTGCGGCGACTGCTACGACTACCCCGGGCATGTCGCGTTCAACTGGCACGCGCCGGAGCTGTGGCGCCGGTTCACGATCACCCTGCGCCGCGTGCTGGCCCGGCGGGCCGGTGTCCTGGTCGCGGACCTCCGCCAGTTGGCCCGGCTCTCGTTCGTCAAGGTCGCGGAGTTCCAGCGGCGTGGCGTCGTCCACTTCCATGCGCTGATCCGGCTCGATGGCCCGGGCGACTACGCCGCGCCGTCGCTGCCGCTGGATGCGGCCACGCTCGCGGCGGCGATCGAGGAAGCTACCGCAGCTGTGCGGTTCACGGTCGAGTTGCCCGGCGGGCCGGTCGCGCTGCGGTTCGGCACGCAGACCGACACGCAGCCGATCAACAGCGGCCCGGCCGCCGAGCTGACGCCCGAGCGGGTGGCGGCCTACATCGCCAAGTACGCGACGAAGTCCGCTGAGGACTTCGGGCTCGGTGGCCAGCGGATCACGCTCGCGACGCTCCCCTACCTCGACCTGAGCGGGCACGTCGAGACGATCGTCCGTACGGCCTGGGAGCTGGGCGGCACCCCCGACTACGTCGGCCTGCGCCGCTGGCTGCATATGGCGGGCTTCCGAGGTCACTTCGCCTCCAAGAGCCGCCGGTACTCCACCACCCTGAGCGCCATCCGCGGCGAGCGCCGCGCGTACCGGCAGCGCCAAGCGGCCGAGCACACGCGCCAGCTTGGCGACCAGGACGACGCGGACACGACGCTCGTCGTCGCGCGCTGGAAGTTCACCGGCCTCGGCTACCTCACCGGCGGCGATGCCGCGCTCGCCCTGTCCGCAGCTGCCCGGGCCCGCGAGCGACGCGAGGCAGCACGCGACGAGTCCCGTAGCGCTGGATAACGGAGGCAGCCGATGTCCACAGTCATCCCCTTCGACCGGGCGACGCGACCGCGCCGCTCGCATCCGCCGGCCGGCCCGCCCGCCGCGGTGCTGACCGTCGCCGAGACGGCGGCGTACCTGCGGCTGAGCGTCAACACCACGTACACCTACCTTGCGGAGGGCACGATCCCGGGCGAGCGGGTCGGCCGGCGCTGGATCGTTCTGCGCGCTCGGCTCGACGCGTGGCTGTCCGGTCAGCGGGAGGTGCGCCGCTGATGGGGTGGATCACCCCGACTCCGGCGGGCACCTACCGGGTCAACTGGCGCGACCCGGCCGGCAAGCAGCGGGCCAAGACGTTGCGCACGAGGAAGGAAGCTAAGGCGTTCCTTGCCGAGGTCGACGCGGACACCGTCCGGGGCGTCTACATCGATCCGCATGCCGCTCAGCGCATCCTGCTCCGCAAGCAGGCGGACGAGTGGCTCGCCGGTCGCACTGTCGAGCTGACTACGGACGAGCGCACGCGCTCGGTGCTGCGCACGCACGTGCTACCGCAGTGGGGCGCTTGGCCGCTGGCCAGGATCAAGCACACGGCGGTACAGCGCTGGGTACGCGAGCTGGGCCAGCGGCGGGCGACGGCGACCGTGGCGAAGTGCCTGAACGTGCTCTCGCTGATCCTGGCATCGGCGGTCCGGTCGCAGCTGCTCGCGGTCAACCCGTGCGACGGCGTCACGCTGCCGCGTGCCCGACAGACCGGCGAGCGGGCCGATCGGATGTTGACGCTCACCCGGGACGAGTTCCGCGCGAAGCTGCTGCCGGCGGTGCCGGCCGAGCATCGGGCCATCGTGTGCCTGGCGGCCGGCTGCGGGCTGCGCTGGGGTGAGTGCGCGGGCCTGGCGTGGGCCGCAGTCGACCTGGCGGGCGCGGAGCTGCACGTCCGGCAGGTCGCGGTCGAGGTGTCCGGCCGGCTGATGCTGCGGCCGTACCCGAAGAGCCGGGCGGGGCGCCGGACAGTGCCGCTGCCGGCGTTCGTGGTCGCGGAGCTGGCGGCCCGGCACCAGGACGGCCAGGACGGGGCCGAGCTAGTCGCCAGCACCCGGACGGGCACCCCGTTCCGGCGGTCCAACTTCCGGCGCAGCGTCTGGACTCCGGCCGTCACCGCGTCCAGGCTGCCGGCCAGGCTCCGGTTTCATGACCTACGGCACAGCTACGCGACGTGGCTCGTATCGGACGGCGTGCCGATCAACGTCGTGGCTCGGCTCATGGGGCACGAACAGATCACCACGACGCTGAACCGGTACACGCACGACGCCCGAGACTACGAAGACCAGCAGGTCCGGGCGGTCTTCAAGCGGCTCGCTGCTGACGATCTGCTGACTTCCGAGGGGTCGTAGGTGCCCTCGGGGACGCAAAAGCCCTGGTGGAGCGGACGTTGCAGCATGCGAACCGCTCGACGCTGGTTGTGGGTGATCCGCTGCTCGGTTGTTTCACCACGTCACGGGCTCGGCGGGCTGGTGGGTGAGCGGGGTGTTGGGGTTGGTGACCCTTCACAGAGCGGGGGCTTTGCGGCATCCCGTCTGACCTGGCGAAGCCCGACCGCGCCGTGTCAAGGGGTCGCCGTCTGCCCGTTCCGCAGCATTCCTGGCCATCTGCTGCGGGGGTAGTCGAGTGGTGGGCGTGGTGACGTCTGCCTCGGGACTGGTACCGAGTGTCCGACAGGGGGCGTCAACTGAGCGTGACAGTGGAGGTGACGGCGGCGGACGGCGGCCCCTTGACGCGGTGTGGTAGCCCTTGTGGAGGTCAGACGGGATGCCGCTGCCCTCGCGGACCGCAGCCCGGGTGCGATGCCCCATCCCGGAGACCTGCCGGGGGTGCAGGGGGTGGCGAACGCCCCTGCGACCACCTGGTCAGCCGGCGGTCACGTGGTCGCCGTGAGTGGGATGGTGGCGATGGTGTCCCAGCGGTAGACCTTGGTGTCGCGGTTGAGCCGGATGAGGCTGATGGCGTTGACCGTGGTGGTGACTGGTGGGGTGTCGCGTAGCTCGGTGAGGCGGGCTCGCAGCGGCGCGGGGTCGGCGTCGGTGTTGCTGTAGAAGATCGTGACGTGGGGGAAGAAGCCGCCGGCGGGTTCGGGAACGCGGTCGGCGCCCCAGATGTCTGCTATCGCGGCTCGGACGGTGTGCCGTAGCTGCTCGATTGGCGCCCAGGGCTCGATGCGTAGTGGCGCGCCTTCGGGGTCGGCGTCGGCGGGGCCGAGGGTGAGCGTGAACGGTGGCAGCGCAGAGCAGCGGTCGCGGGCGTGGTTGACGATGGCGGTGATGTCGGCGTCGGGGATCTGGTCGGTGAAGCCGATTCCCTGCATGGTCAGGTGCAGTCCCTCGGCGGGGACGGGGTCGAGGGTCGGCAGGGTGATCTGCTGCTGGTAGTACGCGGCGAGTTCGCGTACTACGGGAGCGTTCTCGAAGGTGATGTGCCAGGTGTAGAAGCTCTTGCCGACCCGCCAGCCGGGCCGCCACCACCAGTGGTCGCGCATCGCGGGGAGCTGGCTGAGGTCGCGCCAGCGGCCGGCGTAGTAGTCGTCCTCGCGGGTCGGCATGCGGTGATCGTAGGAGTCAGGTCAGGGCGGGCCGGGACGGCGCGGTGAAGGCGTGTATGGCGTCGGTCAGCTCGTGGACGGCGGGTAGGTCGCGCCAGTCCTGGACGGCGGTGATGAACTCGGTCGCGCGTTGGGCGACGGGCCGGAACTGGTCGGCGCCGGGCAGCGAGAGAGCGCCGGTGACCAGCGCGGTGGCGTGCTCGGGGTCTGCGGTCTCCGGCGACTGGATGAGGGCCGTGGCCAGGTCGAGTTGGGTCAGCGCTTGCGGGCCGCCGAGGCCGAGCGGGGTCAGCGCGGACAGTGCCCGGGTGCCGTGTTCGATGGCGCGGGCGGGTTGGCCGAGTTGCAGGTATGCGGTGGCCGCGTTGCAGTCGATCCGGGCGCCGCAGTAGGGGCCCAATGCCAGGCTCGGGCTCATGGCCGGCGTGGTCTTGTGGTCGGCTAGCCATGCCTGCGCTCCGTCGACCGCGGCGTCGACGCCGTGCTTGTCTCCGAGGCGACCGAGCGCGCGGGCCTCGCCGTTGATGATGAGGCGGATGGTCTGCGGGCCGCCCGGGGAGAGGCGTTGGCCGTCACGGGCGAGATCGAGCGCGTCCTGGTAGCGGCCGGCGTAGTACTCGATCAGGCTCTGCGTTCCCCGTACCCATGCCTGCGCGTCCGCTGCGTGCTCGATCATCTGCGCTAGGTGGAACGCCTCGATCGTGTAGGCGCGGGCGCTGCCGATGTTCCCGAGGTCCAGCGCGATGACGCCGAGGAGTCCGGACAGTCGGGCGCCGATCAGAAACAGCCGGTCCCGCTGGCGAGGGTGCTGCTGCGCGGTCATGAGGTTGTGGAGCTGCCGCCGCTGCCCGACCACATGTGGTGCGAGGACGGCCGGGCCGACCCGTTCGTACTGGTCGATGACGTCGATCACGATGCCGTCGAGTAGGTCAAGCGCAGTGCCATCGACGTTGGTCGCACTGATCGACTGCACCCGGCCGGCGATCTCCAGCGGCGACTCAAGCCCGTCGCCCGTCACCGGGCTACCGCCGTCGCGCCCGGCGCCGACGAGGGACGCCAGCGTCGCGGCGGTGATGCCCAGTCCGGTGTAGCGGAGCAGGGCGCGGCGGTCCGTCGTGGGCTCCTTCGTCGCATCGGCGGGCGCCGGGTCGGGCGGCGTGGCCGGGTCGGATATCGGCGGGAGTTGGAACAGGGTTCGGCGGGCGTGCTCGGGCATGCCGAGGCCGTGGGCGATCCTGATCCAGCGGTCGATGTGCTGGATCGGGCCGAGGATGTTGTTGACGCGCCGGCTCATCTCGCCGGACTCCATCCGGACCCGGTCGGCGATGCGTTCCTGCGTGATCCCGTAGCGCTGGTGGACGATGCGGAACAGGGCGTTGGCGTCGTGGTCCCGGCAGGCGCGGACAAGCGGCCCGGCCGGGTCCCAAGCCTCGGCGGGCAGGCGGATCGGATCGCCCGCGTCGATCGGCACTGCCGCCTGGCCCCTCCCAGGTAACGGGGCTGGCCGGGTGACACGGCCAGAGTGGGGCGAGCGTACCTGCATTCGGTACAAGGTGCCCGATACATGGTGCGTCCGGCCTCGGTGGCCGCATCGTGTCACGTATGGAGCCGTTGTCTGATGGTGAGGAGTTGCCGTGCGAAGCCTGTCGGGGCCGGGGGTGGAAGTGGGTCACGTCGTCGCCTGCCCTGGCGGAGCGGCTGACTGAGGGCGCGCCGGGTTTGCAGCCGGCCGGGTTGCGTGCGTGTCCGGAGTGCTCTGGTCGTGGGCCTGTCCGGGAGGCCGGGCCTGGCATAGACGGGTTCGCGGGTGGGCGACAGGTCCGAGGGCGGCACGGGTGAACACGGTGACGTCAGTTTGGCCGGGACACCGGCGAGGCAGTGCGCTGCTGGCGCTTTGGCCCGTCGATCGCTGGGTCGGCTCGGTCGGCTGATTGGGCTGGTGGTCTGGCACGGAGCGCCTCCGGCGCGGTGGGGGGTCCGGAGTGGGCGGGGTGGCGTACCTGGGCCGGCCGGTGGATCGAAACCGGCCGGCCCAGGCGGCCTAGGTGCGATGTGTTGGCCTGCGTCGGGAGCGGTGGCGGCGCGGTCGTGTGGTGGCTGGCGTGCCGGTCGGCGTGGGGGTTTCGTTGTAGGCGAGGTACTGGATGTTCGCGGTGGCGATGGCGAACCCGGCGGTGGCGATGACTTGCTCGCAGGTGGGCTCGTCTGCCGGCTGGATCTGTTGGCTGGCGGCGGTGGTCTGGCCGAAGTTGAGGCCGGCTTCGAACCACCGCGCCCGGGCATCGGAGGCTGGGAGCAGGACGTTGACGAACGGCCCGTCAGGGTCTTGCCGCAGGAGGACTTGTCCGCCGGGGCGGATGAGGTCGATCAGTGTGCCTAGATCGAGGTTGTCGGAGATGGCCTGGGCCGAGGTGCCGGGGTTGACCAGGATGCGGCGGCCGGCGGGAAAGCGGGCGTGCGGGGGCAGGCCTGCGGGGGTAGGCCGGGCGGTGTCCGGTGTCGTGCCGGTGTCGGGTGTCGCGCTCGGCGTGGGTTGGGGCGCGGCGTTCTGGTGGTTGGTCATGGTGTGGGTTCCGATTCGGTGAGCAGGGAGCCGATCGGGACGGACAGGGCTGCGGCGAGGCGGCGGGCGACCAGGAGGGTGGGTGCGTCGGCGGCCCACTGGTCCTCGCTGGCCCAGCGGCCGAGGCCGGGGGTGTCGTGGTGGCCGAGGGGGGTGACGCCGCGGGCGATGCGGGCGGCGGCGTGCAGGTGGCGGGTGACGACCTGCTGGTATTCCTCGTCGCTGATCTCCAGTCGGGGGACTTCGCGTCCGCGTTGGGCGGAGACGTTGTCCAGGCAGATCAGGACGCGTTGCAGGTCCAGGCGTTTGACGACGACGCGTTTGCTGTCGCTGCTCCAGGTCTCGCCGGTCAGCCGGGCGTAGCTGGCGATGCCGGCGGCGTCGAGGCCGAGCCGGCCGTAGTCGGCCGCCTTGGACCAGTCCTCCAATGCCTCGATGCCGGTTCGGCGGATGCCGTGTGCGCGTGCCGGAGTCGGATCGGCCGGTTCGGTGGGTTCGCCGGTCACGGGCCGGGCTCCGACCTGGTCAGCACGTAGCCGGCCGGGTCGTCTGCTGACCTGCGCTGTCCTGGGACGACCACGATCAGCGCACGGTGCCCGACCGGGTCGCTGCCGGCGACCTGGCTGTCACGCAGGGCGGCGGCTTGGTCGAGCGGGGTCCAGGCTGATCCGGTCAGCAGCCGGTCGATCGGTGCGGGTCCGGGTAGGAGCCAGGCGCGGGAGTCGGGGAACCGCTGGGTCTGGTCCTGCCCGTGCTCGTGTCCCTGTATCCGGTCGACGCAGGTCAGTAGCCGCCGGACGTCGACCGGAGCCATGAGCAGTTGTTCGCGGCCTGCGGTCGGCCCGGCGGTTGACTCGCCCAGTTCGATCACTACAAGCGCGATCAACTCGTCGCGTGGATCGCTGTCCTCGCGCCGCCCGGTTCTGCGCGCCGGTGCCCCGCTGAGCAGTGGGCGGCCCGGCCGGTGCCGGCCAGCCGCGAACCGCAGGACAGGTGCAGTGTGGTCGGTAGGGTCATGCATACGGTCTTCGCCCTTCTACGAAAGGGTGGGGGCCCAGGCCCCGGCCGGTGCGTCAACACCAGCCGGGGCCGCCTTGGTCGCGGCCGGTCCAGGGTTAGGGACCCGGCCGGATGTAGTCGCCGGCCAGGAATTCCGCCGTCGACCGGTCCTCCAGATCGCCGTAACCACCCGGCATCAACGCCGGCACCAACGACCCGGCACTACCGTCGGGACATGGAGCGCGTCCCGCCCGTAGCCGTGGCACGGCGGCCGCCAGGTAGCCGGCACCAGCCTGCGCCAGCCGAGTCAGCGCCCCGACGCTCCCCCTCACGTGCTCACCTCCCCTCACACTGGTCCGCGCGACCGGGGAAGCATGCGCGGCTACCGCACCCAGGCGACATGACGCGGGAACGTGTCTCGAAGACAAGCACCGCCCGACCGGCGGAGGCCGATGCGGGTCCCCTCGCGGTCCGGGTGGCCGAGGGTGCAGCGGCTGGGGTGGCGCCGGGACCGGCC
>Ga0307500_10000337_pt1 | contig 16011 bp, 11 predicted proteins | sample 14_S_MG_FD_201362 | JGI IMG/M metagenome (GOLD analysis project Ga0307500, IMG submission 201362) | Soil microbial communities from Populus trichocarpa stands in riparian zone in the Pacific Northwest, United States - 14_S | ecosystem: Environmental > Terrestrial > Soil > Riparian zone > Trees... | reverse complement strand
GCGACCGGCTATCTCAAGCGCGGCACGACGCTGGCCGAACTGGCCGATCGAACCGGCATCGACCGACAAGGACTCGAGGCGACGGTTGCCGAGTTCAACGCATCAGCCGAGCAAGGCCGCGATCCTTCTTTCGGCAAGGGATCGCGCGCCTATAACCGCTACCAGGGCGATGCGCTGCACGGCCCGAACCCCTGCGTCGCACCGATCAAGGATGGGCCGTTTTACGCGATCAAGATGGTGGTCGGCGATCTCGGCACCTATGCCGGCATCAGGACCGACGAACACGCCCGCGCGCTGGACGAACACGGCCAGCCGATCACGGGCCTCTATGCCGCCGGCAACGACATGGCGAGCATCATGGGCGGCAACTACCCCGGCGCCGGCATCACGCTCGGCCCCGCGCTGACGTTCGGATATATCGCGGGGAAACACCTCGCGGCAGGTGCTTCCCAGGCTGGCACGCGATAAACCCCGGCCAACGGAAGCCGACGAGAACGACACGGCGACAGCCGAAGCTCCGCCAGCGGCGGAGTTGCAGCGCCGCTCGAACGCCGGTCCCACGTGACGGCAAAAATTCCGGACCAATGTGTAAGACACCACATTGACAATCAAAGTTTCATAGCGCTCAATTAAAAGAGTTATTGTTTATCGATACAATCGCGTACCATTTCAATTGGTAGTGGGGCAGGCATTTCATGCTCCTTCCGCATACACATAGCCACGCGGTCTCATCCGGCAAGCGACCGAGCACGCGCGCGGAATTCCGCACCGCTTTGCCAGCCCAGGACCCTGACGACGCATCCTTTGCACCGCAACGCATGGCAGGCGGCCGCGTGCTGCGCCGTCCTTTCGGTGGCACCAGACTCCAGCAACCTGAAAATCCGAAGGGCGAGCTTCGATGGTAGACGAACCCGTACAATCGATTGGCGACGAAGCGGCCAACGGTGGCCCGCAGGACGGCATTGCACTCTGCCTGTCGGGCGGAGGCTACCGTGCGATGATTTTTCATATCGGCGTGCTTTGGCGCCTCTATGAGACAGGCATCCTGCAGAGGGTGGATCGCATATCGAGCGTTTCCGGCGGCTCTATCACCGCAGGGCTGCTTGCCCTCAAATGGAACAGACTGGCGGGGAGCCAAACCCCGAACATGCAGCTGTTTCGCCAGGAATTTGTCGAACCGCTGCGGGCGCTCGGGCGAACGACCATCGATGTCAAGGCCGTCATCCTGGGCCTGCTGCTGCCCGGGCGCGTGAGCGACCGCGTCGTTGCAGCCTATGAGAAGCACCTGTTCGGTTCGGCGACGCTGCAGGATCTTCCGGACAAGCCGCGCTTTGTCATCAATGCGACCAACGTACAGTCCGGCGTATTGTGGCGCTTTTCCAAGCCGTACATGCGCGACTACCGGGTCGGCGAGGTTTTGAAACCCACCATCAGATTGTCGAAAGCCGTTGCAGCTTCCTCCGCGTTTCCGCCGGTGCTGTCTCCGGTCGAGATCGAGCTGAACGATGGCGCATTCACGCGGGGATCAGGATCCGACCTGCAGCGGCCTCCGTTCACGACGAAAGTCATTCTCGCCGATGGCGGTGTCTACGACAATTTGGGTCTCGAAACCGCCTGGAAGCGCTGCCGCACCATCCTCGTGAGCGACGCTGGCGGCAAGCTGCAGCCCGAGGAAAGCCCGAAAGCCGATTGGGGCAATCACGCCTATCGCGTGCTCGAACTCGTCGACAACCAGGTGCGATCCTTGCGGAAACGCCAGGTCATCGATTCCTTCAAGCAACATACTCGTTCGGGAACCTACTGGGGAATTCGGACCAACGTTCTCGATTATGGGCTGACGGATGCCTTGCCTTGTCCGTTCGACGCGACCATGCGGCTCGCCGAAACGCCCACGCGCCTGAAAGCGATGGACGATCAATTGCAGGAGCGATTGATCAATTGGGGCTATGCGGTGTGCGACGCCGCGGTTCGGAGACATCTGCAGCCTGCGCCGCCAGCGCCGATCGGTTTTCCCTTTCCCGCATCAAAGGTCTGAGCCATGACGGCAATCATTCCCAGACCCTTGGCCGAATATATCCTGCTGGGACCGACCGGTGACCGCCGCCAACTGCAGGACTCGCCGATTCTAGGCGATGTCTGGATTGCCTATGCGAGCGAACCCGGACCGCAGGAACTGTTGATTACGCCGCACAAGACGAAGAGCGCGGCCATCGTCGCGAACTGGATCGATGACGAAGTCGAGCAAGATCGGCAGGCGCGCAAGGAGAGTGATCGGGCGTCCCGACAAATCGCCTATTTGCAGGGTGTCGTCGCCGCCCGGCTGTACTTTGACGAGGTGCTGCGCGTCATCGTTCCGACGACGGCTTGGTGGAGCAGCCCACGCATTAAAAGCGATATGGCGGTTTATCTGCAGGCTACCACCGGCACTCAGCGCATCAACGCCGTTCTGGATACAGTTCAGCAAATGGCGGAACACTGGAGAGATCCCAAGGCAGTCAGGAAATCCGAAGGAATGCTGACGGCACTCGATCGCTATGCCGCGCTCGCCGGCATTATTCTCTGGGCGGCCCAAACCACCGCGATCGGACCGGATGCAAAGCCGGAGGAACTGGTCGCTGCGATCAAGGCAGGAAAAAGCGACATTGCAGGCCTGCTGACCAAGCTGTTTTCAGAGATTCTCGCGCGCCAGGAACAGGACGGCGCAAACCGGCGCAAGCCGTGGACCGGATCGCTGGTCTATCAGGTGTCACTCAATCGGCGCGCCGACATGGCCGTCGCTCGATCCGTCCCTTCAGTCAAGGCGGACGCCGCCCGCCTGCTCTTCACCGTCGATTGCTCCAAGATCGCGTGGGCCGTCATCGATGCCGGGATTCAGGGCGATCACTTTTGCTTCAAGGACGCAGCCGGGAAGGAATCCAGGGTCGTTGCCAGTTTCGATTTCAGCAACTTTCGCAAGATCGTCAACCTCGACAATCTCAGGATCTTCGGCAAAAACACCGATCCCGAACTACAAAAGACCAAGCTCAAGGAACTTCTGCCTGAAGGCCAGAAACTGAAGCAGGCCGGCGACACGCTGATCTCCTACCTCGTTGAACTGTCCAAGGACGCAAGGGAGCAACGCCCGATTCATTGGGAGTTGGTCGAACCGTTCATCGAAATCAAGATCGATACACGCCCATCGGTGAGCGATCATGGCACGCACGTCGCCGGCATCATTGGCGCCAGGGCGCCTCAGAAGCGAAACAAGGCGATTCCGGAAGAAGACAGGGTCGACGGAATGTGTCCGGATATTCAGCTGTACGACTTCAGGGTGCTGTCGCCAAACAGCGGCGAGAAAGATACCGAGTTCGCGATCATCGCCGCCTTGCAGTACATCAGGCATCTGAACGAGCGGCACGACTACATCTCCATTCACGGAGCAAACCTCAGTCTGTCGATCAAGCACGATGTGCGAAATTACGCCTGCGGCCGAACGCCGATTTGCGAAGAGTGCGAGCATCTCGTCGAAAGTGGCGTGGTAGTGGTGGCCGCCGCCGGAAACTATGGATATCAGAGCTTCACGACGACCGATGGCTCATTCGAAAGCTATGCGGCGTTCAGCATCACCGATCCCGGAAATGCGGATGGCGTGATCACGGTCGGATCGACGCATCGATCCCTGCCGCATACCTACGGCGTCAGCTTTTTCTCGAGCCGCGGCCCGACCGGCGACGGAAGATTGAAGCCCGATCTGGTTGCTCCGGGCGAGCGCATCCACGGTCCGTTTCGGGAGGGCTGGGGCGACCTCGATGGAACGAGCATGGCCGCCCCGCATGTCAGCGGCGCGGCGGCGATGCTGATGGCGCGGTACCCGGAATTCATCAAGCAGCCGCGCAAGGTCAAGAAGATATTGTGCGAGACAGCGACCGACCTCGGCCGCGAACGCAGCTTCCAGGGCAGCGGGCTGCTCGACGTGCTCAGGGCTTTTCAAAGTATTTGAGGAGGCTTGCCATGATTTTCAGTCTGGACGTCCGACGGGCACGCAAGGGCGATTGCCTGCTGCTGCACTTCGGCACCAAGCAGGAGCCCGGTCTCGTCATGATCGACGGCGGACCCAAGTCGGTTTACTCGCCGCATCTGAAGCCGAGATTGATGAAGATCCGCGAGGCGCGCGAGCTCAAAAAGAACGATTCCCTACCGGTCGACGTTCTGATGGTCAGTCATGTGGACGACGATCACATCCAGGGAATTCTGGATTTGACCAAAGAAGAGATCGCCAATGCGGATGCTCACAGGCCGCGCATGCTGAATGTCTTCAGCCTGTGGCACAACAGCTTCGACGAGATTATCGGCGGTCAGCCGGCAGAATTGTCGGCGAAGGTGAATGCGACGTTCAAGACCGAAGCGAGCACCGGTACGGTCGAGTTGTCCGACGAAAAGGTCGGCAACGTGGAACAGATCTTCATCGAGCGGAATCCCGGAGGCAACGAGGCGTCGGACGCCGAGGTGGTCGGAAGTTCCTTGAAGGTGCTTGCCAGCATCGCGCAGGGCTTTCGGCTGAGGAAGGATGCCGAACGGCTGGGTTATGACCGCAACGCGGAGTTCGGAGGCGACCTCATCGTCGCGGCACAGGGCAAAGCGCCGACGCGGATAGCCAAATCGCTGGAGGTCACCGTCATCGGTCCCATGATCGAGGAGATTCAGGCCCTGCACAAGGATCATCAGAAATGGCTGGAAGATCTCAAGAAACAGGGAAAGACGCCCGAGGAGGCCCTCGCGGCCTATGTCGACAAATCCGTTCCCAATCTCTCGAGCATCGTCGTGCTCGTGGAGGCAGACAAGGAGGCAGACAAGAAGCGCATGCTGCTGACCGGGGACGCCAGGGGCGACAAAATTCTGGAAGGGCTGCAATTGGCAGGCAAGCTCGACCCGGGTGACAGCAGCACGATCGAGATCGATCTTCTCAAAGTGCCGCATCACGGCAGCTCGAACAACCTCGACAAGGATTTCTTCGAGCGGATCATCGCCAAGCACTATGTATTCTCCGGCGACGGCGAACACGGAAATCCTGAACGGGAAAGCCTGGAGATGCTGCTAAAGGCGCGAAAGGACGAGAAATACGAGATCCACCTGACCTATCCTTTGCTGGACATCGACCGGCTGCGCGAAGAAGACTGGAACAAGGAGCGCAACAAACAGATCCGGCGCAAGAAGAAGACCGGAAAGGGTGAGGTGCGCGAGGAATGGTCGCCGGAAGATCACGGGCTGGTGGCGTTTTTCGATGCCAATCCCGGCTTCAAGAAGAAATTGAGAATTGTCGACAAGGCCAAGCCGCATATCATCGATTTGGGCGACTCTCTTACTACGGCTTGGCCAAAGCTCGCCGACCCGTCCCCGTGATGCACGCCGATTGAGGGCTGGTTCGGGTTCGGCGGGAACAGTGCCGGCGCACTGGTCATATGGAGCCTTCCACAGTTCGATTGTTGGAACGAACGTCGGTTGATTTGATTGTTTGGATCAACACCGAGGTTGCTCCATGCGTATGTCCTGCCTGTTCGCCATTGCCGCGGTCTTCGCTCCCGCCCTCGCCTTTGCCGGCGATACCGAATGGCGGCGATACGCAATTCCGAGCACCGGGACCAGCGTCGAGATGCCGGTCACGATCTTCACGCGCGATGCCGGACCGCCGGACGGCGGAACGGGACGACGCTTCTTCACCGACGACAACCGCGCCGATCTGACGGTGCAGTCCGTTGCCAATCCCGCAAACGATTCGCCCACGACCTTCCTCGCCAGGATGCAGCCACCCAACGGGATCATCTACAAGCGGGTGACGTCCGATTTCTTTGTCGTGTCCAGCATCCGCAACGACCGGATCTGGTACAACCGCTGCAACCGCGGCAACGGCAGCATGAATTGCGTGCTGATCAATTATCCCGTCGCTGAAAAACGCCAGTGGGACGCGGTGGTGACGCGAATCAGCAAAACATTGAAAGGCTGACCAGCCTCCGATTCGTCCCGACAAGAACGGAAAGGAGCCTGCAAGTTCCGCGCGACTCCTTATGGACGGGGTTCCGCGCACGCGTGGCCTGCATTTGCCGGGGACAAACTACCCTTAATGCTTCTCGATGCTTAAGCGGACTCCAAGGCGGCGGTACAAGGAGCGACGCTCATCCGAGGACCGCGCCAGTGACCGACCCACAAATCCTCTGCCCGAATTGCAGCACCTCGATCAAGCTGACCGAATCCCTTGCCGCCCCGCTGGTCGCGGAGACCAAGCGGCGCTTCGAGCGACAGCTTGCGGACAAGGAGGCGCAATTTGGCCAACGCGAAGCGAAGCTCAGGCAAGCCGAGCAGGAGCTTGCGAAGTCCCGGGAAGCCATCGACGAGCGCGTGGCGACACAGCTGAAGGCCGAGCGTTCCAAGATCGCCGAAGCGGAGGCCAAGCGGGCCCGTCTGGCGCTGGCCGACGAACTCGGAGAACGGGACCAACGGCTGGCGGAGATGCAGCAAATTCTCGCCGCCAACAGCGAGAAGCTCGCATCGGCGCAGAAGGCCCAGGCGGATGTGCTTCGCAAGGAGCGCGAGCTCGACGATGCGCGGCGCGAAGTCGACCTCACGATCGAGAGGAAGGTGCAGGATTCGCTCGTCGCCGTTCGCGACAAGGCACGGCTCGACGCCGAGGAAGCTCTCCGATCCAAGGTTACGGAAAAGGAAATGCAGATCGCGGGCATGCAGCGGCAGATAGACGATCTGCGCCGCAAGGCCGAACAGGCCAGCCAGCAATTGCAGGGCGAAGTGCTCGAAATCGAACTCGAGGGCATTCTGCGCAGCCGCTTTCCGCGCGACCTGATCGAGCCGGTTCCGAAGGGCGCGTTCGGCGGAGACGTGCTGCATCGCGTGTCCGGTCCCACCGGCCAGAGCTGCGGCACCATCCTGTGGGAATCCAAGCGGACCAAGAACTGGAGCGACGGCTGGCTCGCCAAGCTGCGCGGCGACCAGCGTGCCGCCAAGGCCGAGGTCGCACTCGTCATTTCAGAGGCCCTGCCGAAGGAGGTGGAAACCTTCGACCTGATCGACGGCGTCTGGGTCGCCCACCCGCGTTTTGCGGTGCCGCTCGCGATCGTGCTGCGGCAGTGGCTGATCGATCTCGCCGGCAGCCGCCTCGCGCAGGAAGGCCAGCAAGGCAAGATGGAGCTGATGTACCTGTATTTGACGGGACCGCGCTTCCGGCAGCGCATCGACGCCATCGTCGAGAAATTCACCGACATGCAGAATGATCTCGACCGCGAGCGCAAGATGATGATGCGGCTCTGGTCGAAGCGGGAGGAGCAGCTGCGCGGTGTTCTCGACTCCACCGCCGGTCTCTATGGCGATCTCCAGGGCATCGCCGGACGCGCCATGCAGGACATCGAGAGCCTCGACGTGCTGATGATCGAGGTCAAGGGAGAAGCGGCGGAATAATCGACGGACGACCCGTGCAGCGCCTCCTCAGCATGAGGTCGTGGTTTTCCGTAGCCCGCATCTGGACGGATCAAGCCGAGAAGAACAGTCTGGGCCTGGCTGCTGGCCCGCCCTACTCCGCCGTAATCTGCGCGTCCTTGACCACCTTGGCCCAGCGCGGGCGATCTTTCGCGATCAGATCCGCCAAACGTTGCGGCGGGCCGCCTTGCGCGATCAAGCCCTGCTTGCCGAGAAGCGCACGAACGTTCGGCTCCGCGAGTATCTCGTTGAACACCGCATTGTAGCGGTCGACGATTTCTTTCGGCGTGTTCGCGGGCGCAAGAACGCCGTACCACAAATCGACGTCGAAGTCGGTGACGCCGAGTTCTGCCAGCGTCGGCACATTTGCCGCCTGCGGCGTCCGCTTCTGGCTGCCCACGGCGAGGATGCGGATTTGCCCGGTCTCCGCGAGCGGAAGCGCGGTGTGAACCGGCAGGAACATGGCCGAGACGTGTCCGCCCGCCAGATCCTTCACCGCGCCGGCCGATCCTGAATAGGGAATGTGTGTCAGGTTGATCTGCGTCGTGAGCTTGAACAGCTCCATGGCGAGATGTTGCGGCGTGCCGCGGCCGGGAGAGGCATAGTTGATCTCGCCCGGTTTGCTGCGGGCGAGTGCGATCAGCTCCGCAAGTGTGCTGACGCCAAGCGTGGGATGAACGACGAGCGCCAAAGCGCCCGTGGCGATCTCGGCGATCGGCACGAAATCCTTCTGGGGATCGTAGGGGACCGTCGGATAGAGGCTCGCATTCATCACGAACGTATTGACGGTCACCAGCAGGTTCTGGCCATCGGGCGCCGTGCGCGCTGCGGCCTGCGTGCCGATATTGCCGCTGGCACCGGGCTTGTTCTCGACGATGACCGGGTGATTCCAGCGCTGCCGCAGTTCCTCGCGGAGAATGCGCGCGAGCAGGTCAGGCCCCGTACCCGGCGAGAAGGGTACGTTGAGCCGGATTGGTTGCTGCGACTGCCCGTGAGCGAGGCCGGGCATCGTGGGGACAACGGCCGCGGCGAGAATCCCCAGCACCCGACGGCGCGAATGCATGCCGTTTGCGGAATCGATCGCCACGCTTTTCTCCCATGATTGCCCACCAGCACGTCGGCCTGCGGACTTTTCTTTGTTAAAATCTCTTAATGTGAGATTATGAAGTATTATGCTGCTATCGCGCGCCAGTTCAAGGTTGATTCTGTCGCAGCGTGAAAAGTATCAGCTGCCCATACAGCCCAACACGGCCAGCGCGCCAAAACTGGAGCGAAGTCAGACCATGCGGCGTGAGGCATGAAGCCGAAGAACAGCCTGGAAAGGGTGCTTGCGGTCCTCGAGGTGTTTTCCGAGGAGCGGCTGGAATGGACGCTCGAGGATCTGATGCGCGAGCTCGGCTACAGCCGGCCGACGCTCTACCGCTATCTGAAGATCCTGAAAGACGCCGGCTTCCTGATGTCGACCCGCAACTCCGGCTTCACGCTGGGGCCGAAGGTCGTCGAGATGGATTACCTGACCCGCCGCTCCGACCCGCTGGTGCTGCTCGGCGCGCCTTACCTGAAACAGTTGACGAATGCCTATTCCTGCACCGCCATGGTCCTGCGCTGGTACGGCAACAAGATTCTTTGCGTTGCCTCCGAATCCTCCACCAAGAACCCGATCAGCTCCTATCCGCGCGGCCGGCCGATGCCGCTCGGGCGCGGCGCGATCGCGCGCTCGATCCTGGCGCTGCTGCCACGGCCGCGCCTGCTACCGCTGATCGAACGCAATCTCGCCGACCTGCGCGCGGTTGGGCTCGGCGACACCGCCGATGATGTGCTGAAAAGCCTGAGGAAGGTCCGCAAGGCCGGCTTTTGCGTCGCCTATGGCGAGGTCACGCCCGGCGCCGTCGGCATCGCGGCGCCCGTTGTCGACGACCGCGATTATCCGATCGCCAGCGTCTGCGTCACCATTGCCGGCAATCTGGTGACGGGCGCGCAGATCGATCAGATCGGCGCCGAGGTCCGGCGGGTGGCGGCGCAGATTTCGACCGATCAGGCGAACGGAAAAGACTGAAGAAAATCTCACATTACGAGATTTTTCTTGACTCCAGGCAGGACCTGTTCTCATTTTCGTCGCCCGCGCGCCAATCAGCCAATCGCAAGAAGCCAAATGAACATGCCCGCTGAATCAGCCACGCAAGTCGTCATTGTCGGGGGCGGACCGGTTGGGCTTGGTCTTGCGATCGACCTCGGCCAGCGCGGGGTCAACTGCGTTCTGGTCGAGCGCTACATCAGCCCGCAGCCGATCCCGAAGGGTCAAAACCTGACCCAGCGTACCCTTGAGCACTTTTACTTCTGGGGCGCGGAGGCGGAGCTTCGGGCGGCGCGGACGATTCCGCCCAACTACGGCATCGGCGGCATGACGTCCTACGGCACGCTGCTGAGTGGCTACCGGTATGACTGGCTGCAGCGCGAGCTGGTGCGGCCCTATTACTTCACCGACAACGAACGACTGCCGCAATACGCCACCGAGGCCGTGCTGCGGCAGCGATTGAGTCAGTTGCCGAACGTCGAGACTATTTATGGCTGGAGCGCTTCCGGCATCGCGCAGGACGCTGACGGCGTGCAGGTGGCGATCGCCGAGCGCAACAGCGATCGGCAGCGCGTGCTGCGGGCAGACTATGTGGTCGGCTGCGACGGCAGCCGCTCGCTGGTGCGGGAGGCTGCCGGGATTCCTCAGACCCTGACCGATCACGACCGGCTGATGGTGCTGCTGGTATTCCGCTCGACCGGCCTGCACAAATTGCTGGAGCGCTTTCCCAACAAGTCCTTCTACAATGTCCTGCATCCAGACCTGAAGGGTTACTGGAAGTTCTTCGGCCGCGTCGATCTCGGCACCACCTGGTTCTTCCACGCGCCGGTGCCGCTCGGCACGACGAAAGACAATTTCGATTTCCGCGGCCTCCTGCATGGCGCGGTCGGCGAGGAATTCGACGTCGCGTTCGAGCACATCGGCTTCTGGGACCTGCGCGTCGCGATCGCGGATCAATACCGAACGGGGCGCGTCTTCATCGCCGGCGACGCCGCGCACAGCCATCCGCCCTATGGCGGTTACGGCATCAACACCGGCCTCGAAGACGCCGCCAATCTCGGCTGGAAACTGGCGGCGGCGCTGCAAGGCTGGGCCGGACCGCGCCTGCTGGATTCCTACGGCGAGGAACGCCGCCCGGTGTTCGCATCCACCGCACAGGATTTCATCGAGAAGGCGATCGAAAGCGACCGGAAATTTTTAGGCAAATTCGATCCCGCGACCGACAAGGCTGCGTTCGAAGCCGAATGGCAGGCGCGCTCTTCCGGTGCGCGTTCGGAAGTGAATTCGTTCGAGCCGAATTACGAGGGCTCATCGATCGTCGCAGGCCCGCCTGGCGCCGCCTGCAGCGCGATCGGGTCGCATCAATTCGTGGCGCGCGCCGGCCATCATCTGGCGCCGCGCCAGCTTGCCTCGGGCCGCAATGTCTTCGAGGAACTGGGCGAAGGGTTTACGCTGCTGGATTTTGGCGCGCCGGAAACCGCCACTGCCTCGATCAGGCGCGCCGCCGAGGCCAGCGGCGTACCGCTCAAACTGGTCAGCGACGACAGCGCGGAAGCGCGGGAATTCTACGAGGCGGCGCTGGCGCTGGTCCGGCCCGATCAGTTTGTCGCCTGGGATTCGGACGGCGACGTGACAGACGCGGCCGGCATCATCCGTCGCGCGGTCGGCGGCCAGCCCTGACAGACCACGCAAGCTCTGTCGTCGAACAAGAACAGGCCGAAGGCCGACGAGGAACAAGGAGAAAGATGGTGAGCCGTCACAGTGCCGCGCATTATTTCCTCGAAGGTCTCGTCGACCTCGGCGTCGACTATATCTTCGCCAATCTCGGCACTGATCATGTCTCGCTGATCGAGGAGATCGCGCGCTGGGACCGCGAAGGCCGCAAGCATCCGGAAGTCATCCTCTGCCCGCACGAAATCGTCGCCGTTCACATGGCTGGCGGATACGCGCTGGCAACCGGCAGGGGACAGGCGGTGTTCGTGCATGTCGATGCCGGGACCGCCAACGCCTGCATGGCGATCCAGAACCTGTTTCGTTATCGGCTGCCGGTGATGCTGTTCGCCGGACGCGCGCCCTTCACGCTGCATGGCGAACTGACAGGTTCGCGCGACACCTATGTGCACTTCGTGCAGGATCCCTTCGACATCGCCAGCATCGTGCGGCCCTATGTCAAATGGGAGTATTCGCTGCCCTCCGGCGTCGTCGTCAAGGAAGCGCTCGCCCGCGCCGGCGCCTTCATGCATAGCGACCCGCCCGGGCCGGTCTACATGATGCTGCCGCGCGAGACGCTGGCCGAGGAATGGGACGAAGCGCAGATGCCGGCCTACAACCCCGCGCGCTATGGCGGCGTGGCGGCCGGCGGCATCGACCCTGCTCGCGTGGACGCCATCGCCACGCGATTGATGGCGGCGGAAAATCCGATCGCGCTGACGGCCTATCTCGGGCGCAATGCCGACGCGGTCGCGGCGCTGGAGCGCTTAGCACTTGCCTGCGGCATCCGGATCGCGGAGTTCAATTCGATCGATCTCAATGTTTCGCAGGATTCGCCGTGCTTCGCCGGTTTCGATCCGATGCCGCTACTGGAACAGGCCGATGTCGGGCTGTTGCTCGATACCGACGTGCCATTTGTGCCGCAGTATGCCAAGCGCGTCGAAGCGATCGACTGGATCCAGATCGACATCGATCCGTTGAAGTCGGATTTCCCGATGTGGGGATTCCCGACCGACATCAGGGTTCAGGGCGATTGCGCGACGGTGCTGCGGCAGGTGCTCGAAATGGTCGCTGCGCGCGCGGATGACACCTATCGCAAACGCGTCATCGACCGCATTACCGGCTGGAGCAGCGCCCGCGAGGCCGCAGGCAAGCGGCGCGCGGCCGCCGCCGCAAACAAGGGCGCGCCAGGGGCGATCAGCGCGCCATATTTGTTCGCGACCTTGAACGGCGCGCTGTCGCAGGACGATATCGTCGTCAACGAGGCAATCCGCAATGCGCCGCTGGTGCAGGAGCATATCCGCCGCACGCGGCCGGGGAGCTATGTCGGCCTCGCCGGCGGCGGGCTCGGCTTCAGCGGCGGCATGGCGCTGGGCCTGAAGCTGGCGCAGCCGGAGCGGCGCATCGTTCAGATCATCGGTGACGGCGGCTTTCATTTTTCCTCACCGGACTCGGTATTTGCCGTCGCCCAGCAATATCAAATTCCAATTATGACTGTGGTGCTCGACAATGGCGGCTGGCAGGCGGTCAAGTCGTCGGTGCAGCGGGTTTATCCGAAGGGCGTCGCCGCGGAGACCAATTCGTTTCAATCGCAACTGCGCTCGGGCCGGCAGGGCGAGCGGCGAAGCTTTTCCGATATCGGCCGCGCGTTCGGCGCGCACGGCGAATTCGTTAGCGATCCGGATGAACTCGCCGCGGCCATCGATCGCTGTCTCACCGCCGTCGACGGCGGGATCGCCGCTATCCTGCATGTCCAGATTACGCCGCTCTAGCGGCGCAGGTTTTGTTCGCGGTGCCGCCAAGAGCACTCACGAAATAATTGCCCAGGAGGAAACAAGATGACGACCCTTTGCCGCGTGACGCTCACCGTCTTCTGTTTGAGCTTGTTCGCTCACGTGCCCGCTGTTGCCCAGGTCGAATATCCGAACCGGCCGATTCGCATCGTCGTCGGTTTCACGCCGGGCGGCGGCAACGACATCATCGCGCGTGTCTTCGGGCAAAAACTGTCGGAAAGTCTCGGCCAGCCGGTCATCATCGAGAACAAGCCCGGTGCAGGCGCGATCCTCGCCACGGAATACGTCGCGCGATCGGCGCCCGACGGCTACACGCTGCTGGTCGGCGCCAGCGGCGCCATGGTGATCAATCCCGCCGTCTACGAGAAGCTGAATTACGACACGATGCGGGACTTCAAGCCGGTGTCCGAGCTCGGATCGTTTCCGCTGATCCTGATCGTCAACGCGAAATCATCGTTCAAATCGCTGGCCGACCTCGTCGCTTACGCAAAAGCCAATCCCGACAAGGCGAACTACTCAAGCTCCTCGGCCGCCTTCCAGCTCGCGACCGAGCTGTTCAAGCAGAAGACCGGCGTGCCGATGCAGATGATCCCCTACAAGGGGGCGAACGATTCCGTTACCGCTGTCATCTCGGGAGAAGTGACGGCGACCATCGCCGATGCCGGGCCGGTGACCAGCCAGGTCAATGGCGGCAATGCCCGCGCGCTGGCCGTTGCTGCACCGAAGCGGGCGGAGAGCTTGCCCGATGTCCCAACCATGAAGGAAGCCGGCGCCGACGTCGAAGCGGTGCTGTGGAGCGGCATTTTCGTGCCCGCGGCGACGCCGCCCGAAATTGTCGGTAAGCTGGAGGCCGAATTCATCCGCATTGCGCGGCTGCCCGAAATTGTCTCCCGCCTCAAATTGCTCAACATCGATTCGGTCGGCAATTCCTCGGAGGAGTTTTCGCGCATCATCGCGGCGGACCTTGAACGCTGGAAGGCGGTCGCGCGCGATGGCAACATCAAGATGGCCCAGTAGGACGTGTGCGTCGCATGACTGATTCGGTTGAGACTCAAGTACTGGTCGTTGGCGGAGGTCCGGTCGGACTGACGCTTGCGATGGATCTCGCCACGCGGGGAGTCCGCACGGTGGTTGCCGAACTGCGGCACAGGGGCGAGCCCCCGAGCGTGAAATGCAATCACGTCTCGGCGCGCTCCATGGAAATTTTCAGGCGGCTTGGCATCTCAAAGGCGATCCGGGAAGCCGGCCTGCCTGCGGACTACCCCAATGACGTTTCGTATCGCGTAAGCTTTGCCGGCAAGGAACTGTCGCGCATCCCTATTCCGTGCCGGCGCGATCGTTATACGGCCAGCGGAGGTCCCGACACCTGGTGGCCGACAGCAGAGCCTCCGCATCGGGTCAACCAGATCTACCTCGAACCGACGCTGTTCGCTCACGCCGAGACGATCGCCGGCCTCACCCTGCTCAATCGCGTTGAGATCAACGGTTTCGAACAAACGCCCGAGGGCGTGACCGCGCAAGGCATCCAGCTCGATAACAACCAGCCGATCACAATACGCGCCGACTTCCTCGTCGGATGCGATGGCGGACGATCGGCGATTCGCAGGGCGATCGGCGCCACGCTGTCCGGCACGGCCGAGGTTCAGCGCGTTCAATCGACCTATATCCGCGCGCCCTCGCTTCTCGCCAGGAGCCATCTGAAGCCGGCATGGGCCACGTTCTCGCTCAATCCCGTCCGCTCCGGAAACGTCTATGCCATCGACGGCCGCGAGACATGGCTGGTGCACAACTATCTCAAGCCGGGCGAACACGAGTTCGACTCTGTCGACCGGGATTGGGCGCTGCGGAAGATCCTCGGTGTCGGCGCCGATTTTTCATACGAGATACTTCGCAAGGAGGACTGGATCGGCCGCCGGCTGGTTGCGGATAAATTTCGTGAAGGCCGGGTGTTCATTTGCGGAGACGCAGCCCATCTGTGGGTGCCGATGGCGGGATACGGCATGAATGCCGGCATCGCCGATGCGGCCAATCTGGCCTGGCTGTTGGCCGCTCATCTGTCGGGCTGGGCTCCGGCTGGCATCCTCGACGCGCACGAGGCGGAACGCCTGCCCATTACCGAGCAGGTATCATTGTTTGCCATGAATCACGCGCTTTCGCTCTCGCGACAGAGAAGCGAAGTCCCTGATAATATCGATGCCGACGATGCGGCCGGTGAGCAGGCCAGGATGGCGCTGGGCAAACAGGCCTATGATCTGAATGTTCAGCAGTACTGCTGCGGCGGGCTGAATTTTGGATACTATTACGACAAGTCGCCGATCATCGCCTACGACGAAGCAACGCCACCGGCCTACGGCATGGCGGACTTCACGCCATCCACGGTGCCGGGTTGTCGCGTCCCGCACATCTGGCTGAACGATGGACGCTCGCTGTACGACGCGCTGGGGGCGGATTACACGCTGTTGCGCTTCGACACCGCTATTGATGTTTCGGACCTGATGTCGGAAGCGGCTCGCGTGCGGGTGCCGATCAAGCTGCTGGATGTGACGCCGAGTGAAGGTGGCGGTGTGTATGATCGTTCGCTGGTGCTGGCACGGCCTGACCAGCACGTGGCCTGGCGTGGCAACCACGCGCCGGAGAATTCTCGGCAGCTGGTGGCGTTGATTTCGGGGTGGCGAGCTTAGCTCGCCTTCGGAGCTAGAGCTTGAGCGCCGATCCGCCCATTAGCGCGGCAACGCATACCGCCGCAGGGTGGTATCGACGAGACGAGGCATTCACGTGAGTGGGAGTTCGGAAGCCGAACGAACTCCCGATGGCAGATCGCTGAAGATTCGAGGCGGAGTAAAGGCATCCCACTCCGCTCCATGGGGCTGGGGGCTTGAAAATGGAGCGGAGCTACTCGGGACACAACTAACGCCAACGACACGAACTTGCCGGGAGTTTCGGGCGCGCGGGAGGCAGAATCATGGAGTGCAC
>Ga0307500_10000336_pt1 | contig 16016 bp, 10 predicted proteins | sample 14_S_MG_FD_201362 | JGI IMG/M metagenome (GOLD analysis project Ga0307500, IMG submission 201362) | Soil microbial communities from Populus trichocarpa stands in riparian zone in the Pacific Northwest, United States - 14_S | ecosystem: Environmental > Terrestrial > Soil > Riparian zone > Trees... | reverse complement strand
GCTGGGGGCCGACTTCCACATCGGACTGGCGGCGTCCGAAGACGCGCGGGTGGCCGATCTGATCCCGCCGCCGACCGACACGCCGTTTCGCGGCACCCCGACCGAATTGCAGGCCAACGCGGCCAACCCCCAGGTCGACCCGTTGGTCACCCGCACCCGCGACTGGCGCGGCGCCGAGATCCCGGCCGGCGGCGGCACCGGCAACGCCCGCTCCATGGCCGAGATCCATGCCGTCCTCGCCAACGGCGGCGTCGCCAAGGGCAAGCGGCTCATGTCGGAGGCGGGCTGCCGCAGGGCGCTGGAGGCGCCGGCCCAGGGCCGGGACCTGATCCTCGACATACCGATCCGGTTCGGCCTCGGCTTCGCCGTCAGCGCCGGGCTGATGCCCAATCCCAATACCGTCTACTGGGGCGGCCTGGGCGGCTCACTGGTCATCATCGACATGGACGCCCGTACCACCCTCGCCTACGCCCCGAACAAGATGAGCGGCACCATCGGTGACCTGCGCGCCTTCGGCCCGGCGATGGCCATGTGGGAAGCGATGGGAGCCCTGTGACCAGCGCCCGGCCGTCCTAGGCGGTCCAGACGGCGGCGAATTGCAGCAGTTCCGGTCGGCGGTTGATCCCGAGCTTGCGGTAGATCTGGGTGAAGTGGAATTCCACCGCCCGCCTGCTCACCCCGAACGACCGGGCGATCGCGTCGTTGGTCTGGCCGGTCATCGCCAACGCCACCAGCCGGCGCTGGTGCGCGGTCAGCGACGCGGGCCCGAAGGCGGGACGCCGACCGTTGGCGCCGGCCGGCCGGGCGGCGGTCGGTTGCTCGTCCGCCGCTGGCACGCACCGCTTCTGGCCGGTGCCGGCGGATCGCGGCAGCACCTTGGCCAGCTGTGCCAGCTGGTCCGCGAGCGGACCGGATCCACGTTGCCGCACCAGGTCGAGCGCCTGGCCCAGCGAGTCGCCAGCCAGCGTGGCTGCCGGGCCGACGAGGATGCCGACCGCCTCCGCGGTGCACCTCTGCCGGTTGGCGACCACGCCGAGAACGAGCAACGCCTCGGCGAGCGCGGCCCGGTCGGCCGCCGCCCGGGCGTAGCCGACCTGCTCCTGCGCGAGTGTGGCGGCCGCGTCGCGGTCGCCCTGGGCGGCGTATCCGGCCGCGGCGGCGGCACGCCACCACGGGCTGACCGGACCGTTGCTCGCGCCGGCCTCGCAGCGGCGACCGGCCTCGACCAGATCGGCCACCGCCGCATCGGCCTCGCCGCCGGCGAACCGTATCCGCGCGCGGGCCCGCAGCACGTGGTCGTAGACCCAGCCGCCGGGCAGGCGCCCGTCGAGTTGCTCCCCGGCGAGCAGCGCCATGCCGTCCTGGTGCTGACCGCGTTCGGCGTGGCAGCCGGCGAGCACCGCCGTAGCGAGCACCCGAACCAGCCGGTGCCGACCGCCGCGCGCGCACGCCCGCGTCTGCAGCACCGTCCGGGCGCCCGCCGCCGCCGTCACGGGTTCCCCCGAGTCGTACTGGGCGACCGCGCACAGCGCCCGCGCCCACGCGGCCAACTGGCGCTGGCCGCGCCGGTCGGCCAGGGCGGCCTGCCGCTGGCCGAAGGCGACGAGCGGCTGGCTCGCTCCGACCCGGAGCAGCGCGGCGGCGGCGTTGCCGGCACCGGCGATCGCCTGGTCCTCGCCGAGGTCCGCACCGGCGAGGATGCCGTCGAGGGCTGCTACTGCCAGCGCGCACGCCTGCGGACGGGTGCGCGCGTCGAGGCTGAGCCGGACCGCGTCCACAGCGTGCAGGAGCGGCGCCAGGCGGGGCGGCACGGAGCCGCCCATCCGGTCGAGCAGCTGCTGCCGATCCGCGGCCAGGCCCGGGTCGTCCGCGGCCAGCCAGGTGCGCAGGGACAGCCGTTGCAGGCAGAGTTCGTCGGCGAGCCCCGGGTCCTGCGCCCGGACGCGAGCGATCGCATCGGCGAGCACGTCGACGGCCTCGCCCGCGGCGGGGCTGTCGAGCAGCGCACCGGCCAGCCGGAGCGCGCCGCGGGCGACCTCGGCCGGTCGGTCCAGGAGCGGAAGCGCGGCGCGCAGGTGCTCGATCGCCAGCGTTGGTTCCTGGTAGACCTCCACCGCACCCAGCTCGGCCAGGTACCGGGCCCGGGTCGACCGCTCGTGCGGCTCGGCGAGCAGCCTGCGCAGGGCCGGCACGGCCCGCTCGGGTTCGCCCTCGGCCAGCGCGGTCCGCGCCGCCGACCACAGCGTCTGTACCGCCCACTTCTCGCCGACCGGCGTGGCCGTCCGCACCAGGTGCGCGGTGATCTCCCAGGTCGGGGCGCACCGCTCGGACAACGCGCGGGCGGCCCGCACCCGGAGGTTGCCGCGCTCCCCGGCCGGCAGCGCGGACAGCACGGCCCGGCGGGTCAGCTCATGCCGGAGCGCCACCTGTTCGCCGATCGTCACGACGTCCATCCGGCCGAGCATGATCGTCGCCGCGACGGTGGTCGCGATCGGCAGCCCGGCCACCGCGGCCACCGTCTCGATGCTCGCCTCGCCGAGCAGTGCCACGTCGGTCGCCAGCTCGGCGAGGTTCGCCCCGGCCTGCGCCAGTCGCATCAGGATGGTCTCGCCGAGCTGCCGCGAGCCGCACCGCCGCAGGCTCCTGGCGGCATTCGCGGCAGCTGCCGCGTCCGCCGGCGACACGGTCTGCAGGATGTCCAGCAGCAGCAGTGGCACGCCATCGGTTTCGGCCAGGCACTGCGCGGTGAACGCGGCCGCCGGCTCGACCCCCAGCCGTTCTTCCACCAGCCGGGCGAACGATCCGGCGTCCAGACCGGACAGTCGCATCCGGGTGCCGTTCCGGAGCAGATTCCACGCCAGCTCCGTGCTGGGGGCGGGGATGTCCGGCGAGAGCGCGACCAGCACGATCAGCGGGAGCCGCTCCATCCGCCGGGACAGATGGATCAGCCAGCGGAGCGACGCTGGATCGGCCCACTGGGCGTCGTCGATCACGAGCAGGAGCGGCCCTTGCCGGGCGGCGTTGACGGTCAGCCAGTAGAGCGCGTGCAGGGCCGCACGCAGGTCCGGCGCAGCGGCCGGACCGTCCGGCGGGCAGCCGTCGATGTTGAGGATCTGATCGGCCGTCGCCGCCGCGCCGCGCAGCCAGGTTCGGCGATTCTCGTCCGAGCTGTCGTCAAGGGCCAACGCGAACAGCTGGCTGACCACCCCGAATGCGATGTCACACTCCGCGGTACTGCCACCTGCCCGCAGCACCCGCAGGCCGGATCGCTCCGCGGCGGCCGCCACTACCGACAGCAGAGCGGACTTGCCGATGCCCGGCGAACCTTCCACGACGACGAAGGACGAGGAGCCGGCCGCCGCCCCGGTCAGCCTTTCCGCCAGCGCGGACAGCTCCGGCTCGCGCCCGACGAGTTCGCCCGGCTCGGCCCCGGCGGCCCGGTCGACATCGGCCGACGGCGGTAGGTACGGCTGATACCGCGCTACCGGCCGCGGCCCGCCGCCCGCGCGATCGACCGCTGCCGCGGCCGTCGGAGAGTGGAAGGGCACCGTTGCCTCCATCCCGTTCGAGTTGGTTCTATTACTGGGCGACGCCGGCACGACGCTCGGGGTTCACCGCTGGATCGCTGAGCCCGCCGGCGGCCGTTGCCCGGCCGGCACGTCTGCCGGGTTACCGGGCCGGCTGCCGGTGATCGTGGTGGCGGCCGCCAGTGCGATGAGCTCTGCCACCGCCGCCGGCTGGGACACGTAGACGGCGTGGCTACCGGCGGCTTCGACGACGGTGCAGCCGGCCCGCTCGGACATGGCCCGCTGCGCCGGCGGCGGGATCATGCGATCGTCGCAGGCGACCAGGTACCAACTCGGCTTGATCCGCCACGCCGGCTCGGACACCATGCCGCGCAGGGCGCCGGTACCCCAGGGGAGCTGGGAGTCGGCCATGAACGCCGCGTCCTCGGGGAGCAGGTCGTCGGCGAACGACGCCGCGAACTTGGTCCGGTCGAGGAGCAGGAAACCGTCTTTGGGCGGCAGGATCGGCGGCACCGGCGCACCCGGGGGCGGGTCAGCGATGAGGGTGTGCACCGACTCGCCCTTGTCCGGAGCGAACGCGGCGATGTAGACGAGGGCCGCCACCTTGTCGTGGGTGCCAGCCTCGGTGATCACAGCGCCACCGTAGGAGTGGCCCACGAGAACCACCGGGCCGTCCTGGGCGTCGATCACGCGCCTGGTCGTGGCGACGTCGTCCTCGAGCGTGAGGGTTGCGTTCTGCACCACGCTGACCTGGTGGCCGTCCTGCTTGAGCAGGTCGTACACCCCCTGCCAGCCGGACCCGTCGACGAAGCCGCCGTGCACGAGAACGACGTTGACCGCCGCTGGGCTCGCGTCCATCGTGTGTGCCCTCTTCCTCGAAGCCTGACTGTGGTCAGTCGGTGACGCTAGCCCGGGCGGTGCGAGCCGGATTCAGTAAGATGACTGGTATCGGCCGGCGCTATCACGCCGGAGCCAGGGAATCAGGAATCCTCCGGGCCGCGTCCCGGGCCGCCGCCGCGACGCGCTTGCGGCGCCGGGCATCGCGCCGACCAGCCCGCGCGGAGCTGATCGTGACGTGCCGGCACAGCCGACCGCAGGTCAGCGCGGTGGTGGATCGGCGTCCTGCGTCGGCGGCGGCAGCGCGTCGCGCAGGGCGGCGCGCGAGGTGACGCCCAGCTTCGGGAAGATCTGGTACAGGTGGGAGCTGACGGTGCGGGCGGAGAGGAACAGCCGCTCGCCGATCTGCTTGTTGGTCAGCCCGGTCGCCGCGAGCTGCGCGATCTGGCGCTGTTGCGGGGTGAGCGCGGCCAGCCCCGGTCGGTCCGGCCGTTCGCGGTGCGCGCCGGTTGCCCGCAGCCCGTTGGCGGCCCGGGTGACCCACGGCTCGGCGCGCAGCCGCTCGAAGGCATCCACGGCCGCGCCGAGGTGTTCACGTGCCGCGGCCGGCGACTTGGCGCGCCGCAGCCGTTCGCCGTAGGCCAGCTGGATGCGGGCCAGGTCGAACGGCCACCGGTCGGCGTCCGGCGTGTGCAGGGCGAGTTCGAACAGGTCCCGGTGATCGTTGTCGGCTGCCGCCATCGCCGCCGCCCCGGCGGCGGTGAGCGCCAGTCGGGGCGACAGTTCGGCGACGCGCGCGGCGCGGACCGCCTCGACGTGGGCCGCCGCGTCACCCGGCCGACCGGAGTGGGCGGCGGCCTCGACCAGCTCCATGATCAGCCAGAGCGCGTTCGGGACGTGTGCGGCGAGTTGCCCGGCCGGACTGACCGCGGTCGCGTGCCGGTAGGCGGCGTCGAAGTCGCCCCGGGACAGGGCGGCGAGCGTCTTGACGTGCAAGACCGAGACGGTGACCGCGCCGACCCGTCGGGGGCCGGCCCAGTGCGCCATCTCGTCGGTCAGTTCCCGGCTCGTGTCGTGCTCGCCGCGGGCGCTGGCGACCAGCGCGCGCAGGAACAGGCCGGGCCACCTGATGAGACGGTAGTCATGCGCCTCGCACAGGGCGATGCCCTCCTCGGTCACCGCCAGCAGTTCGTCCCAGCGGCCGGCGAAGTAGGCGTCGTTGCCGAGCAGGAACAGCGCCTCGATCGCCGAGGTGACGGCGCCGCCTTCGCGACCGTGCCGGACGGTCCGCCACAGCGGGTCCCGGCAGTCACCGATGCGGTCCAGGTAGCTGGCGGCGATCGCGGTGCGCACGATGCGGGCCGGGCTGGTCTCGTTGCGCAGCCGGGCGATGGCGCCGTCGAGCCGGGGCAGGACCGGCCGGGCCAGGTGGGCGGGATCGCTGAAGGTCCGGCTGAGGATGGCCAGCAGCTGCGGCGGGCCCGGCCGGAGCCGGTCGACGGCGGTGTGGAACGCCGGCCACAGCTCTGGCCGCCCGCCGAAGAAGGCGACCATCAGCAGCGTGTACAGCGCTTCGATGAGCGTCTTGTTGCCGGCGTCGCCGGGTTCGGCCAGCGCTTCGATCGCCCCGGTGAGCAACCGGTGGGCGCTGTCGACATCGCCGTTCTCGTTGAGCAGGTGGTACGCGCCGGCGACGGCTCCGGCGAGGGCGCCGCCGTACTGCGGGTCGGCGCGCCGGGCCGCGTCCATCAGGGTCGGCACACTGCGGAGATCACCGGTGACGATCGCACCGAGGTAGGCGGCCTCGGCCAGCCGGTCGGCCCGCTCGGCGCCGCCGGGGCTCAGGTCGGCGGCACGGAGCAGCTCGGTGATCGCGCCGACCGAGTCGCCGCGGAACAGGTTGGTGTGGGCGACCTCCTGCAGCAGCGCCGCGACCTGCTCGTCCGGGCCCGTCGCGGCCTCGGCCAGGTGCCAGGCGCGGCGCTGCGGCTCCCCGTCCCGGCGCGCGGCGAGCAGCCGGTGCACCTGGCGGCGTTCGTCGCTGGTGGACAACTCGACGACGGCCGAGCGGATCAGCGGATGACGGAACGACAGCCGGGCAGCGGCCCGGTCGATGGACACCAGCCGGGTGCGCTCGGCCGGCGCGAGGTCGTCGACCTCGGCCCGTGCGCCGTCGGTGCGCAGGATGCGGAGGTCGCCGCTGCCGTCCAGCACGGCCAGCAGCAACACCTGCCGGGTCCGCTCCGGAAGGCCCTGGATGCGGCCGGCGAAGACCTGTTGCAGGCGCCGGGTCAGCGGCAACGTGTCGGGCAGCGTGCCGGGTGCGGCCGGCGCCGCCCGGCTGAGCGCCGCTGGAAGCTCCAACAGCGCGAGTGGATTGCCCCTGGCCTCGGCGAGCAGCCGTTGCTGCACGCGTGCCGTGAGAGCCGGGTAGCGGCTGGTCAGCAGAACCTTGGACGCCGCTTCGGACAGCGGTTCGAGGTCATGTGCGCGGATGCCGGAGCGGTCGACGAAGCCTCCGTCGTCCTTGCGGGCCGAGGCGAGAAACCCGATGCGGTGCCCGGTGAGCCGGCGGGCGATGAAACCGAAGACCGTCCCGCTGACCTGGTCGAGCCACGGCAGATCGTCGACGATCAGCACCAGCGGGGCGGTGGCCGCCGCGTGCATCAAGACCTCCAGAGCCGCGCTGGACACAATCAGCCGGTCCGACGGCGGCCCCACTGCCAGGCCGAGCGCGCTGGCCAGCGCGGCCCGCTGCGGCTCGCTCAACTCGGGAAGGTAGCTGAACAGCGGATACAGCAGCTGGTGCAGACCGGCGAAGCTCACGCTCGCCTCGAACTGGGCACCAGAAGCCCGCACCACCTGAGCGCCGATCGCCACCGCATACGGGGCCGCCGCGTCCAGCAGCGCGGTCTTGCCGACACCCGCGTCGCCAGACAGCAGGAGAGCATCGCCATGGGCAATCGCATGATCGACGAACGAACGCACCAACTCGATGTCGTGGTCGCGCCCGATCAAAGGCATTCCGGCGTCGTGTTTCCACGTCGGACCCGTGGTCGGCGGCACAATTCCGGCACCGGGGTCCACAGCCTCAGACATTACGCCGGGCCAGGCCAGGCGGTGGGCACGTCGATGAGACCTACACTTGACCGGCTGGCCGTGATACTCGCCGGCGGAGCACCGCAGGTGGAGTTGGTCCCGGCTGCCGAGCAGCCCGGGCAACCCCCCGCTCCGGATCGGGGGCACCGACATCCGGGTGCAGCCACTGACCCCGGGCTGATCGCACCGAGGCTGAGCGCCCCCCAGTGGGCTGGTACGACGGTTGGGCTGCGGGAAGGACATCAGGCGTGCCTGGCATGCGGAGAGACGCCGTGGTCATCGCCGCCGCGGTTGCCGTGCTCGTGGCCGCCGGGGGCACCGGCGTGGCGATGGTCAGGTCCCGCTTCACGGCCGACCCGGTGGCGGGCACCACGACCGACCCCGGCACCGGGACCGACCGCGGCCGCGCCGCGCCGGCACCGGTCGGCGCGGCGGCGGCGGCGGACACGGCCCGGAAGTTCCTCGGCTTCTGGGCGAGGGGGAAGCTGGCCGACGCGGCCGCGCTCACCGACGACCCGACCGGCGCCGAGGCCGGCCTCACGGACTGGACCGACGGGCTGCAGGCCAGCGCGGTCACGATCAGGCCGGGTGCCATCGGGCCGGCCGGGGTCAGGTTCACCGTGTCGCTGCGGGTCGGCACCGCCGGGGCCTGGCGGTACGCCTCCTCGCTGCAGGTGATCGGGGGCAGCGACGGCCCGCTGGTGCGCTGGGCGCCGGCCGTGCTGCACCCGAAGCTGACCGACGACACCGTGCTGCAGGTCGGCCAGGTCCCCGCCGGCACCGCCGCGCTGGTCGACCGCGACGGCCGGAAGCTGGCGCGCCACCCGAGCCTGATCGGGATCGTGGACAAGCTCGCTTCCGCCCAGCTCGGCCCGAGCGGGCATCCCGGGCAGGCCGTACAGCTCGCCGACCGGGTCAGCGGCGTGGCCAGGGCGACACTGGCCACGCTGGTGCCGCCGACCGCGGCCGCCCCGATCCCGACCACGTTCGACGCCACCATCCAGGACGCCGCGGAGAAGGTGACCGCGCCCCGGCCGCAGTCCGGGCTGGTCGTGCTGCAACCGTCCACCGGCGACATCCTCGCGATCGCGAACGCGCCGGCCACCGGCACCGACCGCGCCCTGCTGGCCCGGCTCGCACCCGGCTCCGCCATGAAGGTGATCACGGCGACCGCGCTGCTGGCGGCCGGCGTGACCCCGCCGCAGGTGGTGCCGTGCACGAACACGATCACCGTCAACGGCAAGACATTCCACAACGCCGAGGGCATCGTGTCCGGCGGCCTCACCCTGACCAACGACTTCGCCAGGTCGTGCAACACCGCGTTCATCAGCCTGCGGGACCGGATCGGCGACGACGCGCTGACCCGCACCGCGCGGGACGTGTACGGGCTGACCGGGTGGGACATCGGGCTCGGCGAGACGGTCGAGTACGGCTCGGTGCCGGTGCCGCCGGACGTCGTGACCAAGGCCGCCGACATGATCGGGCAGGGCACGGTCGGGATGAGCCCGCTGGCCATGGCCTCGGTCGCGGCGACGGTCCGGACCGGCACCTTCACCCAGCCGCGGCTGACGCCGAACGCGCCGCGGGTGCCGGCGGCCAGGTCGCTGCCGGCGGCCAGCGCGACCGCGCTGCGCGCGATGATGCGGCAGGTCGTGCTCACCGGCACCGCCAGCCGCACGCTCGGCGGCCTGCCCGGCCGGGTGTCCGCGAAGACCGGCACCGCCGAGACCGCCGGCCCCGACAACGGCTGGATCATCGGCTTCCGCGGCGACCTGGCCTTCGGCTGCCTGGTCGAGGGCGGCGGTCACGGCGCCGACTCGTGCGGGCCGCTCGTACACGACCTGCTGACCCGGATCTAGCCGCAAGGCCGTGTAGTTAGGGGTTTTGGGTGGTTGTCACGGGGGCGCGCCGGTGAGGATGTCGATGCCGATGGTGGCTTTGTAGGTGATTCGGTCGATGGCCGGGCCGCGGGCCTGGTATTTGGAGATGGCGCGTTTGACGATGCGGGGGCTGACGCGGACGCGGCGGGTGGGTAGGAGCGCGGCCAGGACGTGGCGGCCGATGGTGCCGACGAGGTCGATGGCGGTGTCTGCGATGACGTTGGCGGCTTGGATGACCTGGTCGCGGGCGGTCTGCCAGGCGATGGTGAAGCTGGCTCGGTCGGGGTCGGTGTCGGGTTGGGTGGCTGTGGCGTCGGCCATGGCGGTGCGCAGTAGTTGGTAGATCACGAGCAGGGCGTAGATCTCCTGGCCGACGCCGTCGGGGGTGCGGGCGCGTAGGACGCGGCCGCCGAGGATGGTCGATTTGAGTTCGAGGTAGGCCGTTTCGATCTCCCACCGCTGGTGGTAGAGCCGGACCAGTTCGGCGGCGGGGTAGCGGTGGTGGTCTAGCAGGGTGGTGGCCAGCCGGTAGAGGCCGGTGCGTCGTCCGGTGGTGGTGGACACGGTGATCTGGGCGTCTATGACGCGGACGGGCAGGGTGCCGAGCGTGGACAGGTAGGAGCCGTCGGGGTGGCGGGCCAGCACGGGGGTGTTGCGGCCGTTCTTGAGGCGGACCAGGACCTCGGCTCCGGTGTCGGCGATGTCGGCAAGCAGGCCGGCGGCGGCGAAGTTGCGGTCGGCCAGCAGGATCATCCCCGGGCGCAGGCTGCGGAGCAGGCCCGGGGCCCAGGTGGTCTCCCCGACCGTGGTCGGGCCGAACACCGCGTCGATCAGGGTCCGGGTGCCGCAGGCCACCAGGGCCACCAACCGGACCTGGGGGTAGCCGGTGCCGCCGTGGTTGCCGGCCTGTTTGACAAACCGCCGCAGCGTCGCCGGGGTGTCGGCCACGGTCAACGTGGTGCCGTCCACGGCGCAGACCAACAGACCCCGCCACCACGCCCCCGGCACCCGACCGACCGCCGCCGGACCGCGCAGCAGATCGAACAACCACCGCAACGGACCCACCCCCAGCCGCCGGCGGGCCTGCGCCAACGCCCCCGCCGTCGGCGTAGCGACCGGCAGACCGACCAGCCCGGCGGTCAGCTTGCGCCACACCCCCGGCCAGCCCACATCCGGGAACAGGCACCCGGCCAACACCAGGTAGACCACCACCCGCGACGGCAGATCCCGCACCCGCGACTGCACCACCCTGGCAGCGGCCACAGCCTCATCAACCATCTCGAAAGGCAACTGCCAGGTCAGCTCGCCGAGATGACCTGGCGCGTACCGGCCCCCGGCAACGGCGCCCGCACGCGTGATGACAGACTCGGAATCCAACGGAGTTCCTGTACTTCAGCGATCTTGGTCGACGCTGTTCTAACAGGAACTCCGTTGCCCGTTACAGCCAGCTTGACAACCCCACCCAACCCCTAACTACACGGCCTTGGATCTAGCCGCGGCCGGACCCCGGCGGGCCGGCCGTCCCGACGCCGTCGGCCCCGGCCGGATGACTCCTGCCGGTCTTCAGAATCCGACGGCTTCGCGGAGCAGCAGGACGGTGGCCCGCCCGGGGTGGGGCTCCGCGTTCAGGATGAGAATGCGGTTGAGGGCACTGGGCTGCCCGTAGACCCCCATGGCGCGCTCGCTCTCCAGCGGGAGGCAGTGGTGCTCGGCGCGGTGCAGCGCTGCGCTCAGGTCGGGCACCACCTTCTGCGCCCCGACGACCCAGATCACGCTGGCCGCGGCGCCCGCGTAGCCAGGCAGCTGGCTTCCGCTGGCCGAGGCGGCCACCAGCGAGCCGGTTTCGGTCACCGCGGCGACGCTGCCCACGATGACGTCGGGGCAGGAGAGCATCGCCCAGATCTCGCGCATCTGGGTGCCGCGGTCCATGGTCGTGCCGCGGGACCTGACCGACTCGTACCGCCCGCTGTCGTTGATGTCCGCGTCTATCCCGGACAGGCGGAGGGTCTCGCTGGCCCCGGTGAACACGCTGGCGCCCGCCGGAATCAGCTCGTTGACCCGGCTGCGCGCGGCCGCGGTGTCGTCGAGGATCTCGACGGTGAAATTGTGTGCCCGCAGCGCAGCACCCGCCCGCTCCAGCCGCTCCGCTGGCGCCGGGTCGGTGAACGAAGGGGTCGGAATCGAGGTCGTCACGGTGCCTCCTGGCTGGTCGGGTGGCAGGTCATCGCGAGCGGGTGGTGCCGTCCCGGGGAGCCGAGGTGGCTCCCGGCCGGGACCGTCCCGCTCGCTGGCTGATGTGTTCGTCTCGTCCGGTACGACAATCTGGGCCGACGGAATGTGAGGCCGGGCGCCGACCTCACGTTCCGGTGCGGTGTCTTGTCGAAGTGGTACGGGCAGCTGCGACCGAGGAGGGCCGGCGACACCCATGACCAACCAGTCCGGGCCAGGACCCGGCCGGCCCGATCCGGCCCTGAGCGTGATCATGAGCGAGCGGCGCCAGCTGATCAATCTCGCCTACCGGCTGCTCGGCTCGGTGGCCGAGGCCGAGGATGCCGTCCAGGAGACCTACGCCCGCTGGTACGCCATGTCCCCGCAGCAGCAGGAGGCCATCGACTCCCCCGGCGCCTGGCTCAGCAGGGTCGCCAGCCGCATCTGCCTCAACCTGCTCAGCTCAGCCCGGGCCCGGCGGGAGACCTACGTCGGCGAATGGATCCCCGAGCCGCTGCCCGAACGGACCGAGTGGATCACCGAGTGGTCCGGCGGCGCCACCATGGACCCGGCCGACCGGGTCACCCTCGACGAGTCGATCAACATGGCCTTCCTGGTCGTGCTCGAATCGATGACCCCGGCCGAGCGCGTCGCGTTCGTCCTGCACGACGTCTTCCGCTACCCCTTCGCCGAGGTGGCCGAGATCGTCGGCCGCAGCCCGGCGGCCTGCCGTCAACTGGCCTCCTCCGCCCGCCGCCGCATCCGTGCCGCGCGGGCTCGCACGCCCCCGACGGCCCGGCAGGCCGCCATCGTCAGGGACTTCAAGCTGGCCTGGGAAGCCAAGGACATCAACGCCCTCGTCGGCCTGCTCGACCCCGACGCCATAGCGATCGCCGACGGCGGCGGCCTGGCCAACGCGGTGGCCGATGCGGTCCAGGGCGGCGAACTGATCGCGTCCAGCTGCGTCGGTCTCCTCGGGCGGACACCCGGCCTGAGGATCCTGGAGCGCACCGTCAACGGTCAGCCCGGCCTGGTGACTCAGCAGGATGGCGGCACCGTCGCGGTGCTGGCCTTCGACATCGTCGGCGATCGGATCAGGCACATCTGGGCGATACTCAACCCCGAGAAGCTCCGGCCCTGGCTGACGGACTGACCCGCCTTCTGCTGGGCCCCAGCCCAGCCCGGTCGGCTTGCCGGTCGGTGGTGCCCGGCGTGCGATGATCGCGGCGTGCTGGATGGCCCTGGCCGGCCGGCGCCGATGGCCGCGGGCACTGAGCTGTTCGTCGCGCTGGGAGGTCGGCGCGGGGTCGGCGTGATCGTGGACGGCCTCTACGACCGGCTGGAGCGTGACCGCGAGCTGGCGCGGCTGTTCCGGAGCCGCCGGTCGGGTGAGCGGGAACGCCTGAAGGAGTTCTTCGAGACGATCTTCGGTGGCGAGGCGCGCGGGATTCGGGACGTCGGCATGCAGCGCCGGCACGTCCACCGGTTGATCTGCGCGGCCGAGTCCGGTCGATGGCTCGGGCACTTTGCCGCGTCGATGGGCGAGGCCGGTATCGCCGCCGGCGCGCAGGCCGCGGTCCTGGGCCTGCTGCGCGGACCGGCGGCTCGGCTGGTGAACGACGGCGCGCCGAAGCAGGTGCTCAGGCAGGCGATCGCGGCGGCGGGCGCGGGCGACCTGGATGCCGTCACGCGGCTCGCCGGGGAGCATCCCCGGCTCATCGATCAGCGCGGCGGCGACGGTGTCACGATGCTCTGGGCGGCGGCGCGGCGGGGACGCCAGCCGGTCGTCCGCTGGCTGGTCGACCGGGGTGCGGACGTGGAGATCCCCGGCTCGGCCGTACACGTGACCCAGGTGATGGTGTCGCCCTATTGCATCGCGGTGCGATCCCGCCGCGCCGGCGTGGCCCGGTACCTGCTCGAGCACGGAGCCCGGGTCGACGTGTTCTGCGCCGCGTTCCTCGGTGACCTCGACGCGCTGCGCGAGCACATCGCCGCGGGGCTGGTGAACGCGCAGTCCCCGCACGAGGACTTCCACCCCGTCACACCGTTGCACCACGCGGTCGACGGCGGGTCCACCGCCGCCACCACCCTGCTGCTGGACAGCGGAGCCGACGCCGGCAGCTGCGGCGGCCGGCTGCTCACCTCGGCGGCGCGGCAGGGCTCGATCGACCTGGTCCGCCTGCTGCTCGACCACGGCGCCCGGGCCGCCGACGCCGGGAGCCTCGGACCCGTCGGCACCGATCCGGCGATCGGCACGCTTCTCGTCGCGGCCGGGTTCGATCTGAACGCGCCCATCCGCGCTCAGGAGACACCGCTGACCATGGCCTGCCGCGCGGACAAGCGCGAACACGCCGAGACCGTCGCGGCCCTGCTGGACCTCGGCGCGGACCCGAACGCGCCGAACGCGAAGGGACGCCCCCCGCTGGCGATCGCCACCAGTGCCGGCTTCGACCGGACCATCGCGCTGCTGCGCGCCGCCGGAGCCCGCTGAACCCGCACCCGGGGCCGGCCTCGCCGGCTGGTCCGGCTGACAAAGGCGGCTGATCCGCACCGGCCAGCTTGTCATCGGTCACGAAGACGTGAGCGGGGCCGGCTGTAAGGCTCCATGCGCTCGCCCGGCCGCACCCGGCCTGGTGCCGTCCGCCCCGCCGGGGCCGGTTGGAAGGAGCGCAAGTATGCGAGCACGACTCAGCCGCCGCCTCGCCGCCGTGGCGGTGGCGGCCTCGATCGGCGCGGGGCTCACCGTGCAACCGGCCTACGCCGAGGTGCCGGCCACCCCGATCGTCAACCTCGGCTTCGCCGCGCTGAAACTCTTCAAGGGCCCCGCCGCGGGCGCCGACCTGGCGAAGGCCGTGGTGGAACTGATCAGGGCCGTCACCGCGGCCAAGGACCAGGTGCTCGTCCACCTCGACGCGCACGCCGCGGCCCGGGCGGTGGGCGAGGCCGAGGCGCTGTCCATCGAGATGCTCAGCTACAACACCATCGCCTCGGACGAGGACGTGCTGGCGATCTTCGTGATGGATGCCCTCCGAAGTGCTTCGCTGGACAAGGCCGAGCTCAACGCCACCACCGACCCGCGGTCCGCGGACCAGATCGGGCAGGCGCTGAACGTCGCCTACCTCTACGTGATGTCGACCATCCGGGACGCGGGCTACAGCACCGCATCGGTCCGCACGGCGCTGCAGGCCTACATAGCGGCGAACGAGACGATCCTGCAGCGGCTGGCGCCCAGCTGCTCGTCGACCGTACAGCCGAGTACATCGGACTGGCTCGTCATCACCCGGCACACCTGCGCCGGGGCGGACGGTACGACGCTCGAGCGGTCCGACATGCGCAACATCGTGACCGGCCAGTGGATCACACCGAAGGTCGACGTGGAGCAACTGAGGCTCGAGGCCGGCGCCAACTCCAGTTGGAACACCGCCCGGGTGCTGCTGCCCGATCTGCGGGCGGAGCTGGCGGGGCTGTAGCGCGGCGCCGGCCGGCGAAATGCGTCGACCGGCGGTGACCGACCAGCGGGGAAACCGACAACCCAGCCGGGAGGGCGGGACATGAGTGTGCGCGGGAAGTGGTCCGGGGTCAGACGTGGCCTGGTGGTGGTCACGGTGGCGGGTGCGCTGTGCCTGGCCGGCACCGGGACGCCGGCGCAGGCCGCGGCTCCGCGGGCGCGGCCGGACGCGGCGCCGACCGGGCCGGTCACGTCGGTGGTGGCGTTCGACTGGGTCAGTGCGGCCATCGCCGTGGTCGGTCTGCTGCGCAGTGGCGGCAACTCCGACGCGGCGGTACGGCAGGTGATGGCCGCGGTCGAGGCCGCCAGGACCGAGATCATCAACCACGTCGACCTGCTCGCCAGCGCCGAGGTACAGGCCTGCGTGGAGGCCGCCACGATCGAGTTCGCGAACATCGACCTGCTGCCGCGGACGGTCCTCATCCTGTGGGCGCAGGAGGCCACCCGGTGCGCGACGCTGACCACCGCGTTCGCCGGGGCGGTGGTGAGCAAACAGGCGGTGGACAACATCGGCTTCGTGGTCGGCTCGATCTACGCGATCGTGTTCGCCGCCCGCGCCCGGGCCGGCCTCACCGAAGGCATCAACCTCATCCTGCAGGACGAGATCACCGCGTACGAATGGGTGTACAGCAAGCTCGACTGGCCGGCGGCCGCTCCCGGTTCGTGTGTAGCGATCCGGATCGAGAACCGCGTCGACCACTACACCTGCACCGCCTACAACGGCGATATCGGCATGGCCACCAACACCAGGGCGGCGTGGTCTATAGCGGCCCGCAACACGAGCTTCCGGATCGCCAGGGACGCGCTGCCGCCGCTGCGGGCCGCGCTGACCGGCTGACCGGCGTCCGGCGGATCGTGGTGGTCGCTCGCAGCCATCCCGGTCCGCCGGGGCCGGCCACCGCGACGGGCAGCAGAAACCGTACAACTCGAGATGGGAGCGCCGGACGTGCGAACCAG
>Ga0307500_10000334_pt1 | contig 16036 bp, 16 predicted proteins | sample 14_S_MG_FD_201362 | JGI IMG/M metagenome (GOLD analysis project Ga0307500, IMG submission 201362) | Soil microbial communities from Populus trichocarpa stands in riparian zone in the Pacific Northwest, United States - 14_S | ecosystem: Environmental > Terrestrial > Soil > Riparian zone > Trees... | reverse complement strand
CACCGTTGACGCCGTACCCGGACATGCTGACGAAGTCCATGTTCCAGTTGTCGTCGGTCTGGAAGATCCCGTTGTGCGAGACCATGTGCAGCTTGATTCCGGTGACCGAGCAGGAACTGATCGACCAGTTCGGGTTCTGGAACGTGACGGTGACCGCGTGGCTGGAGCCGTTGCCGTACGGCCCCCAGAAGTGCTGCAACTCGATATCGCCGGCGGTGCTGGTCAGGAACGGCGTCACCTCGGAGTTGTCGCGCAGGTCGTCGCCGCCGGTGATGGTGTTGAAGGTGAACGCGCGCAGGCTGGTGCACGGGCCGACCGGCGCCGCGTCCGCCGGCGCCGCCAGCGCGCCGGCGGCCACGGTGGCCAGCGCCGTGGCGGTGAACGCGAGGGCGGCCCGCCGCAGGGATGGCAGTCGCATGGTGATCCCCCAAGGTCGTAGGTCCGGCGCGGGAGCCGCGCCGGCTACCAGGCTGGCCGGGGCGGACCACCTGCCACATCGTGAGGATCCGTGAGATTCGGCCGGCCGGCGGCTCAGCCGCCGAGGTAGCGCAGGACCGCGAGTACCCGGCGGTTGTCGGCGACCGCGCCGGTCAGGTCCAGCTTGGCCAGGATGTGCTGGATGTGCGTGCCCACCGTGTTCAGCGAGACGTACAGCAGGTCGGCGATGCCGCGGTCGCTGCGTCCCTCGGCCATCAGCGCCAGGATCTCCCGCTCCCGCCTGGTCAGCCGGGCCAGCGGATCGGGCCGGCGTGGCGCGTCCAGCAGCAGCCGGACGACGGCCGGGTCCAGCACGACCTGGCCGCAGCGCAGCCGGTGCAGCGCGTCGTCGAGGTGGCCGGCGTCGAGCACGCTGTCCTTCAGCAGGTAGCCGCAGCGCCGGTCGTCCACCAGCGTCAGCAGCGCGGTCGCGTACGCCGGCTCGACGTACTGGGAGAGCAGCAGGATCGGCAGTTCCGGATGCCCGGCCCGCAACGCCGCAGCCACCTGCAGGCCCTCGTCGGTGTGGCTGGGCGGCATCTTGATGTCCAGGATGGCGATGTCCGGGACGCTGGCCGCGACCAGCGGTGCGATCTCCTCGGCCCGCGCCGCCCGGCCGACCACCTGGTGCCCGCCGGCGGTCAGCAGCCGGGCCAGCCCCTCCCGGATCAGCCAGGTGTCGTCGGCGAGGACTACCCGCACCGGAACTCCGCCAGCAGGGTGGTGCCGGCCGGGCCGCTGCTGACCAGCAAGCTGCCGTCGAACGCCGCCACCCGCTCGGCCAGCCCAACCAGCCCGGTCCGCGCGGACGGGTGGCCGCCGGCCGACCCGCCGTCGCCGGCTCGGCCGGCGAGGTCGGTCGAGCCGGCGGGCTGGCCGGGGGTCACCGCGTCGGGCCGGGGCAGCCCGGCAACCGGCGGGACGCCGCCGGTTCCGTCGTCGCTCACCGTGACCCGCAGCCGGCCGTCCACGGTCTCCAGCCGGACCGACGCGCTGGCCGCGCCGGCGTGCTTGGCCACGTTCGCCAGCGCCTCGCTGATCACGAAGTACGCCGCCGCCTCCAGTTGCGGGCCGAGCCGGCCGGGCAGCGTGTCGGTGACCGAGACCGGCAGCGGCGCGCGCAGCGCCAGGCCGCGGGCGGCGGCGCCGAGGCCCTGCTCGGTGAGCACCGCCGGGTGGATGCCGCGGGCCAGCTCGCGCAGCTCGTCGATGGCGCCCTGCAGTTCCTGCCGGGCGGCCCGCAGCGCCGCGACGGTGGCCGGGTCGTCCCCGGCCGGGCAGGTCAGCAGCGCGAGCTTGGCGCTGAGCAGCCGCTGCTGGGCGCCGTCATGCAGGTCGCGTTCCAGCCGGCGGCGCTGGTCCAGGCCGGCCTCGAGCAGCCGGCGCCGGCCGGCCCGGGCCTCGGTGACCGCGCCGACCAGCAGCGGGTCGCGCAGCGCCCGCCGTACCCCGGCCGGGAGCGGCACGTCCGGCGCCCGGTCGATCAGCCGGACCAGCTCGGCGACCGTCGCGTAGCTCAGCCGTTCCCGCAACAGGCCGACCAGCAGCGCACCAGGCATCGCCAGCAGCGCCGCGTACTCCAGCGCGTAGGACAGCAGCCGGGGCGGGGTGGCCGGCCCGGTCGAGCCGGCCGCGGCCAGCACCGCCCCGGCCAGGAAGATCGCGACCAGCACCGCGCCGGTCCCGAGCGGGTAGGCCAGCGCGCGCCGGTCGGCCGCGCTGGCCCGCCGGACCCGCCGCGCCAGCAGCCAGACGTACCCCCCGGACAGCAGCAGCCAGCCGGTGTTCAGCAGCACCGAGGTGCCGGCGTCGGCGATCCCGGACCGGTCCACCGCGCAGGCCCAGCCGCATGCCGCGGTCAGCCGCTGCGCCTGCGCGGTGGCGAACCCGCCGACCATCGCGGCGTACCCGTAGCAGCCCGCCAGCAGCGCGCGCTCGGCGCGGGACCGCAGCCGCCCGGTCGGGTACGACAGCAGCAGTTGCGCCAGCACCGCGACCTGCACCGGATTGACCAGCCGGGCCAGCGTCGCGTCCGCGTCCACCCAGCCGGGGCCGGGGCCGAGGGCGAACCCGGCCGGCGCGTCCACCATGAAGACCAGGCCGGCCAGCTGCATGAGCCGACCGGCCCGCCGGTCCGGTCGGAGGATGGACGCGGCCAGCCCGGTCGCCGCCCAGGCCGCCGCGACCACCAACTCGCTGGCCCAGAACAGCGTCGACCGGTGCCCGGCGGCCAGCGCCACCGCGACGTCCAGCGCCGCGACGACGCCGGTCAGCCCGGCGGCAGCGCCGCACCAGACCCGCGCTGCCCCGGCGGTACGGCAGCCCGCCAGCACGCGACCCGGCATCCATCCCCCCGGATGCGTCCGCCCGACCGCCGGCCCGACCCGGCGGCAGCCACCGGATCATCAAACACGGCCGGTGCCGACATCGGTAACCAAACAGGCCCTAACCTGGCCACGTCGGCCCGTTCGGGCTACGGCTCTGACCGAACGGCCCGCGTCCGGGTCAGCGCCGGCGCCGTGGCCGTGGCCGGTAGTGCGCGGCGAGCACCCGATCGGTGAGCGCCCGGACCGCGTCGTGCTGCTCGGCCCAGGACCGCCAGACCGCCGCCGCCCACTCGTCCATCGCCCGGGCATGCCCGTCCACCGAGCCGGCCCGGACCCCGGCCTCGGCCACGTGCAGCACGGTCAGCGCCGCCGGCGGTGGCGGGGTGAACTCCGGCCAGGTGCCGTCCGGCCGGCCCATCCGCTGATGGATGTCGCGCACCTCGACGCCCGCTGTGCCCCGCTCCAGCGCCAGGTCCAGGCCGACCAGCGAGTAGCCGAGGTAGATCCGGCCGGTGGGCGCGCCGCCGTGCTGCGCGCCGTACGTGTCGACGGTCAGCTGATGGAACCGGCCGATCAGCGCCGGGTGCCGCAGCTCGAAACCGACCACCTCGGCATTGCACTGCCGGCACGCCGGGGACGCGTTCAGCGGCCGGTCCAGTTCACTGTGGACGGCCGGCAGCCGGACCGCGCAGCCCGGGCACACCGTCCACTCCGGACTCACGGCGGCTCCCGGGAAATCGGTTCGGCGGCTACCCGGGCCGAGCCTAGGGTCACCGGCATGCCGATCACGTACGAGTGGCGCGGGAGTTTCGCCAACATCGAGGTCAACACGCTGCACGCCGAGGGCTTCGAGCACCGACTGCTGGACGACGACTGGTGCGGCCAGGTCGAGCGGCACAGCCTCGGCTGGGTCTGCGCCCGGGACGGCGCCGACCTGGTCGGCTTCGTCAACGTCGCCTGGGACGGCGCCATCCACGCCTTCCTGCTCGACACGCTGGTCGCCGGCCCGGCCCGCCGGCACGGTGTCGGCGCGCAACTGGTCGCCGTGGCCGTGGCCGAGTCCCGCGCCGCCGGCTGCGAGTGGCTGCACGTCGACTTCGACACCGACCAACTTGCCACCTTCTACTTCGACCGCTGCGGTTTCACCCCGACCCGCGCCGGCCTGATCGCGCTACCACCGAGGTAGCCTGCGCCGGGTGCGGCTGGACTTCGACTGGTCCGACGACGGGCGGTACCACCAGTACTGCGCGCACTGCCACGCCGAGACGGTCAGCCGGGTGCTCGACCCGGACGGTCGGACCCACTACCGCTGCGCGACCTGCGGGCGCCGGCACGAGCGTTCGATCGTGCTCGACCCGGCGGTCCGCTGGTGGCTCGACGCGGACGGCGAGTACTGGCACGAGAGCGCCGGGGTCTTCGTCTTCGACGCCGCCGGGCGGTTGTTGCTGTTCGAGCGGACGCTCTACCCGTTCGCGCTGACCGTCCCGGCCGGACACGTCGACGCCGGCGAGGAACCCGCTGCCGCGGCGGCCCGCGAGCTGCGCGAAGAGGTTGGCCTGACCGTGGCCGCGCTCACCCCGCTCGGCCGTGACGACATCCCCGGCGACCGCTGCCGGCGCGGCTCCGACGCGCACCGCTGGCACTCCTACACCGTCCACCTCGACCGCCCGGCCCCACCGGTTCAGGTGACCGACGAGGGTCACCGTCCACAGTGGCGCACCATCCGCGACGCCCTCACCCGCGACCTGACCCACCCCGTCCGCCACCTGCTGACCCACTACCGCCCGGCACTACCCGACCCCGGCCGCCCACTCCCGCCCGGGTAGCGCCGCGGCACCGCACCCCACCGCCCAGTACCTCGGCCACCTTCCCGGCCACCTGGCCCGGCGTGATCAGCCGCATGCACGCGCCAGTGACCGGCTGGCGGCAGCGGTGGTAGCAGGGAGCGCAGGTCAGGGTGGGCCCGACCAGCCGATCCGCGGCGCTGAGTTCGAGCTCGCCGGCCGGCATCGGGCCGACCAACGCGACTACCGGCACCCGCTGCGCCCGGGCGGCGTGCAAGCCGAACGTGTCCGCCGTAACGACGGCCTGAAGCTGGCTGACGACCGCGAGATACTCGCCGATCCCGACGTCGCCAACGAATCGGACCCGACCGTTCACGGCGCAGCGGCGGCTCCGGATGCCGGCGGCGACTTCAGTACGCATGTCGCCGTCCGCCGGACCGGAGAGGATCACCACCCCATGGCGTCGGGCCAGCAGGCTGGCCAGCGCGCCCCAGCTCGCCGCCGGCCAGCGCTTCAGCCGACCCTGCCCGCTGCTGCCGACGTTCAGACCGACCACAGTGGACGGCGCGGTGCCATCGAAGGCGTCGGCGATGAGCTGCCGGCCGCCGGCGAGCACGCTCGGCGCCAGCGCGATGTCATAGTCCGGCGGGCCAACCAGGCCGACCGCCTCGAGCAGCACCTCCTGCATCGTCCCGGTGAACGAACCCCGGAATGCGTCGTCGATCTGCAGCCGCTGCAATCGGTGGGCATGTCCGGACGCGGCGACCAGCCGGCCCTGCGGGCTGCGGCTGAACCCGCCGACGCAGCGGCTGGCCGCACAGAGCTCCGCCGCCAGTGGGCTGATCTCGAAGTTCAGCAGGACGTCCAGTGACCGAGCGAGCGACGGCCCGGTGCCGGCGGCGAGATCGACCGGAAGCACCCCGGGCACGTGGCGGAGCAGCTCCGCGCCGCTCGCATGAGTGAACCAGTGCACCTCGGCCGCCGGATTCACCTGACGCAGCGCCCGGGTGATCGCCGTCGCCCGCAGATGGCTCCCCAGTCCGCCCATCTCGAGCAGTCCGATCCGGCCTGCGGTGCGCAGGACCTGGGGGTGGTACGGCCGGGCCGCGCGGCGAACCGGCAGCGCCGCAGTGGGGTGATAGGTCCGGCAACCGGCGCAGTTGGGCCGGTCGGCTGCCCGCTGCAGCGGGCACGGCTCGGAACCCAGCCAGTGCAGGCAGTCGGCGGCGAACGTGGCCGGCTGCCCGGGCAGACCGACCGTCAGTTCCGTCTTCCCCAGCCTGCTGGATCCCATCGTGATCAGCCCCTCCGGTTCGACCTGCCGCTGTACCCGGCGAGCAGACCGCGGCGGATGGTCCGGCCGACAGCCGGCTGGCGAGGTATGCACGCGACCTTGCGAGATATGCAAGGTTGATATGCAGGTCGCGGTGCGGTCCTTACGCTCTTCCTGGGGCGACAGCCGGAGTGGCCATGGATGCGATTTCACACCCGACAACGGCTGCTCGGGCCCGGTCGCCGGGTGAGGTAGTCCGGCTGGCGCGTACCACTCAGCGCATCACGCTGCAGGATCTGGGTGCGCGGTGCGGGTATTCGGCGTCGACGCTTTCCCGGCTGGAGCGGGGGAAACAGCCGTTGCGGGACGTCGTGGTGTTGCGGCGGCTGGCTGAGGAGTTGGGCATCCCGCCGGAGTTGCTCGGGATCGCGCCGGGCGGTCACGGACTCGCCGGTTCTGGTTCCGGAGCGTCCGCGGGGATGCCCGCTAGGGTGAGGGCCGACCTCGACGCGGGAGGCGGTGAGGGCCCGGTGCGCCGCCGTGAATTGCTCGCCGGTTTCGCCGGCTTGACTGCCGGCGCCGCGCTGCCGGGGCGGGATGCTCTTGCCGCGTCGTCCGGCCGGGAGGAGCTCGCCCGCGCCGTCGAGGGGGTGCTGTACGGGACGCGGTCCGTCGCCGGCCAGCCGTTGCCGCTGCCGGCGCTGCGGGCTGCGGTGGTCGCCGCTGGCCGGGACTACCAGGGCGCCGGCTACCGGCGGCTCGCGGCGGGTCTGCCGTCGCTGATCACCACCGCCGCCGCCACTCGGGAAGCGGCCACCGGCGCCGACCGGGCCAGCGCTGAGACGTTGCTCGCCGAGACGTACACGCTGGCCAGCCACCTGCTGGTGAAGGTGAATGACGACGGGCCGGCGTTGGTCGCGGCCGACCGCGCGGTGCAGGCCGCCGAGCGCGGCGACGACCCGCTCGTCCTTGCCGCCAGCCGCCGCGGCGTCGCGGCCGCGCTTCGGCGCACCGGTCGGCGGGAGGCCGCGCAGGCGCTGGTGATCACAGCGGCCGAGGCCATCGAACCGGCCCGGCAGGCGTCGGCGGAGCACCTGGCGGTGTACGGATCGCTGCTGTGCACGGCCGCGTACACCGCCGCCGCGGACGGCAACCGCTCGGCCGCGACCGACCTGATCGGCGCGGCCGCCGCCGTCGCCGGCCGGCTCGGTGTGGATGCCGATTTCCGGCACACCTCGTTCGGTCCGACCAACGTCGCGGTCTACCAGGTCGGCATCGCACAGGTGCTTGGCGACTGCGGCAGCGCCATCCAGCATGCCCGGACGGTCCACCCCGCTGCCCTGCCGACGTCCGAGCGGCGCGGGCGGTACTGGGTCGATGTCGCCCGGGCGTATCACCAGTGGGGCAAGCCGGAGCGGTGTCTCCGGGCGCTGCTGGTCGCTGAGCGGGCCGCGCCGGCGGACGTCCGGTACCGGCCGCCGGTACATCGGATGACCGTTGCCCTGCTGCGCGGCCCTGGCCGGCTGCCCGGGCTGCGTGAGTTCGCGGGGCGGATCGGCGTCCGGGGCTGAGCCAGGAGGCTGTTGCCGGGCTATGTTGCGGGGGTGTCGGACGGGGGGTACCGGCGGCGGTCGGCGCGAGTGCTGCTGGTGGACCGGGCCGAGCGGCTGCTGCTGTTCCGGTTCTTCAATGAGGAGCGGCCGCAGGACCGGGCGTCCTGGCTGGCGCCCGGGGGCGGGGTGAACCCGGGCGAGGAGTTGGCCCAGGCGGCGGCCCGGGAGTTGTGGGAAGAGATCGGATTGGTCGTGGCTGCGCCGGTGCTGGGGCCGGTGGTCGCGTTCACCAGCGGGTACGTCGACCTGGGTTGGGCGGTCGGGGTGTTCCGGGACGATTTCTTCTTCCTCCGGGTGGACGGGCACGAGGTGGACACCAGCCAGCTGGACGAGCGGGAGCGGCGGCAGCTGACCGGGCACCGCTGGTGGTCGGTCGAGGAGCTGGCCGGCACCGGGGAGCTGGTCTACCCGTTCGGGCTGGTCCCGCTGCTGACCGACCTGCTCGCCGGGCGGATCCCGGCCGTGCCGGTCCAGCTGCCCTGGCATCACTGACCCGCCGCGCGGCCCCGTCTCCGTCCGTTGTTCTGTGTCTGGGCTGAACTGATCATGTCTGACCATTGACTACAACATAAACAGACGTGATAGTGGTCGAAACACAGATGAGGTCGGGGTGAAACACAGATGTATGCGGAGGAACGACAGCAGGAGATCCTCCGTCGGGCCCGCGCCGACGGCCGGGTGGACGTCGTCCACCTGGCGGAGGAGCTGGCGGTCACCAGCGAGACGGTGCGCCGGGACCTGACCGTGCTGGAGCGGGCCGGCGTGGTTCGCCGGGTGCACGGCGGCGCGATCCCGATCGAGCGGCTCGGCTTCGAGCCCGCGCTGGCCGCCCGGGACACCGTGCTGACCGACGAGAAGGAGCGGATCGCGAAGGCCGCCGTGGCTGAACTCCCGGACGGTGGCGCGATCATCATCGACGCCGGTTCCACCACCGGCCGGCTGGTCGACGCACTGCCGGCCGACCGGGAGTTGACCGTGGTGGTCAACGCGCCACCGCTGGCCACCGCGCTGGCGATGCGGTCGAACGTCACGGTGATCATGCTTGGCGGCCGGGTGCGCGGCCGGACCCTGGCCACGGTGGACGACATGGCGCTGCTGCCACTGTCCCAGTTGCATGTGGACGTCGCCTTCATGGCCACCAACGGGCTGTCTGTCGAGTGTGGACTGACCACGCCCGATCCGGCCGAGGCCAGCGTGAAGCGGGCGATGATCGCGGCGGCCCGGCGCACCGTCCTGCTGGCCGATCACACCAAGGTCGGTACCGACTACCTGGCCCGGTTCGGCTCGCTGTCCGAAGTGGACCTTCTGGTCACGGACAGCGGCCTGGACGAGGACGTCGCGGACGAACTGGATCGGGCCGGCCTGCGGGTGGTGCGGGCGTGAGCGGGTGGGGAGCGCCGGAGGCCTGGCCGGGCCGGGCAGCGGGGCCCGGCCCGGCCAGCGATGGCGACCCCGAGCGGACCCAGCGCGGCGGCATCGTCACGCTCACCCTGAATCCCAGCCTGGACCGGGCGATCGAGGTGGACGAACTCGTCCGCGGCACCGTGATCCGGGCGGCGTCAGCCCGCCTCGACCCGGGCGGCAAAGGTGTGAACGTGTCCCGCGCGCTGCTGGCGAACGGGTACCCGTCCAGCGCGGTGGTGCCGTGCGGTGGCGAGGAGGGCCACCAACTCGTCCGGCTGCTGGCCGCCGAGGGGGTCAACCTGGTCGCGGTCCCGATCTCCGGCCGGACCCGGTCGAACCTCACGATCGCCGAGCCGGACGGCACCGTCACGAAGATCAACGAGCCGGGTGCGTCGCTGTCGGCGGTCGAGTTCGACGCGGTCGCCGAGGCCGTGCTCGCGGTCGCGGCCCCCGGCGGTTGGGTGGTCGGCTCCGGCCGCCTCCCGCCCGACCTGCCGGCCGACGTGTACGCCCGGCTCTGCCGCCGGTGCGCGGCCGGCCGGATCCGGGTCGCCGTCGACACCAGCGGGCCGGCGTTGCTGGCCGCGGTGGCGGCCGGCCCGGCGGTCGTGAAGCCGAACCGGGAGGAGCTGGCCGAAGCCGTCGGCGGCGCGATCGACAGCATCCAGGACGTTGTCGACGCGGCCCGCTGGCTGCGCTCCCGGGGCGCCGGCACCGTGCTGGTCAGCCTTGGCGCGGACGGGGCCGTGCTGGTCGAGGACGACGGCGTCACGGTCGGCGAATCGCCGGTGGTCGAGCCGCGCAGCACCGTCGGCGCCGGTGACGCGCTGCTGGCCGGGTTCCTCGCCCGCGGTGCCGCCGGCCCGGACGCGCTCGCCGAAGGGATGGCCTGGGGTGCCGCCGCGGTCCGGCTCCCCGGCAGCCGGATGCCCGGCCCGGCCGACATCCACCGCGACCTGATCCGTATCCACGCCCGGCCGGACCTGACCCGGGCCCTCGTCCCGATGAGTTAGCCCACCCCCGGGTCGCCGTGGCGGCGACCCCCGTCGGAGGAGTCCGCATGGCCACTCCCTACACACCAACAGTCCACGGGACTGGGATCAAGGCCACCATCCAACGCGTCGGCGGCCACCTGGCCGCGATGGTCATGCCGAACATCGGTGCGTTCATCGCGTGGGGCCTCATCACCGCCCTGTTCATCCCGACCGGCTGGCTGCCGAACGCACGTTTCGGCGCCCTGGTCGACCCGATCATCTTCGTGCTGCTGCCGGTGCTCATCGGCTACACCGGCGGCCGGGCGGTGCATGGCCAGCGCGGCGCGGTGGTCGCCGCGGTGGCCGTGATGGGCCTCGTGGTCGGTTCCGACGTGCCGATGTTCCTCGGCGCGATGATCGTCGGCCCGCTCACCGCGTACCTGCTCAAGCGCTTCGACCAGCTCATCGAGGACCGGATCCGGCCCGGCTTCGAGATGCTGGTCGACAACTTCTCGGCCGGCATCCTCGGCGGCGGGATGGCGGTCCTCGGGGTCTGGGTGATCGGCCCGGTGGTCCGGTGGGGCACCAACGGCGCCGGCAACGGGGTCGAGTGGCTGGTCAACCATCACCTGCTGCCGTTCGCCAGCGTGCTGATCGAGCCGGGCAAGGTGCTGTTCCTGAACAACGCGATCAACCACGGCGTGCTCGGGCCGCTGGGTGTGGCCGAGGCGGCCAACCACGGCAAGTCGATCCTGTTCATGCTCGAGTCCAACCCCGGCCCGGGCCTCGGCGTCCTGCTGGCCTACCTCCTGTTCGGCCCGCGGAAGCTCCGGCCCTCGGTGCCGGCCGCGATCATCATCCAGTTCTTCGGCGGCATCCACGAGATCTACTTCCCGTACGTGCTGATGAAGCCGCGGATGATCCTGGCCGCGATGGCCGGCGGCGCCGCGGGCATCCTCACCTTCATCGTCACCGGCGCCGGGCTCGTCGCCACGCCGGCACCGGGCAGCATTTTCGCCTACGCCGCCGAGACGCCGCGCGGTGGTTGGTTCGGCGTGTTCGCCGGGGTACTGGTCGCCGCGGGTGCCTCGTTCGCGGTCGGCTCGGCGCTGCTGGGCTTCGGCCGGTTCGCCGCGGCGGAGGAGGCGGCGGAGGCTGAGGTCGAGGCCGAGGCCGCCGCGCGCTCCGCGCCCGTACCGGCTCCGGCGCCGGCATCAGCTCCGGCCACCCGGCCGGTAACTCAGGAGGTCTAGGAACCGTGGCCAGCATCAACGGCAAGGACGTGCACAAGCTCGTGGTGGCGTGTGACGCCGGGATGGGCAGCAGCGTGATGCTGGCCAGCCAACTCCGCCGGCAGTTGAAGAAGTACGCGGTGACCGTGGAGCACACCCCGGTGAACACGATTCCGGCCGACGCCGACGTGGTGGTCTGCCACGCCGGCCTCGCCGACCGGGCCCGGGTCAGCGCGCCGGAGAAGGTGATCGTGCCGTTCCAGGTCTTCATCGGCGACCCGGCCGTCGCCGGGGTGGTCAGCGCGATCAAGGACGGTGGCGTCGTCAATGGCTGAGGCACTATCCGGCGGCGCGGTGGCCGATCTGCTCGACCACCGCGCCATTCGGCTGGCCGAACCGGCCACCGACCGGGATGACGCGATCCGCCGCTGCGGCCAGGCGCTGGTCGATGTCGGCGCGGTCGATCCGTCCTATGTGGACTCGATGCTGGCCCGGGAGCAGTCCATCTCCACCTATGTCGGGGAAGGCGTGGCGATTCCACACGGGACCCTCGCCGGCAAGGACGTGGTGCGCCGGGACGCGCTGTCGTTCCTCCGGTTCGCGACTGAAGTGGACTGGGACGGGAGCCCGGTGACGCTGGCGATCGGCATCGCCGCGGCCGGCAACGGGCACGTCGCGATCCTGTCCCAGCTGGCGCAGATCCTGCTCGACCCCGATCGTGCCCGCGGCCTGCGGGAAGCCACCGATGCCGACGAAGTGCTCCGGCTGCTGCAGCCGACCGACGAGGAGGACGAGCTGTGAAGGTCGCCCGATTCCACGCCCCTGGCGACGTCCGGGTCGAGGACGCACCCGAGCCGGTGGCCGGCCCGGGCGACGTGACGATCCGGGTCCGCAACTGCTCGACCTGCGGCACCGACGTGAAGATCTTCCGGTTCGGACACCACCACATCGTCCCGCCGCGGGTGATGGGGCACGAGATCGCCGGTGAGATCGTCTCGGTCGGCCCGGACGTCGCGGGCTGGCAGCCGGGGGACCGGATACAGGTGATCGCGGCGATCCCGTGTGGACAGTGTGACGAGTGCCGGCGCGGCCGGATGACGGTGTGCCCGAACCAGGAGTCGATGGGCTACCACTACGACGGCGGCTTCGCCGAATACATGCGGGTGCCGGCGAAGGTGCTCGCGGTAGACGGGCTGAACCGGATCCCGGCTGGCGTCTCGTACCCGGAGGCGTCGGTGACCGAGCCGCTGGCCTGTGTGCTGAACGGGCAGGAACTGGCCCGGGTCGGCGCCGGCGACGACGTGGTGGTGATCGGATCCGGGCCGATCGGCTGCCTGCACGTCCGGCTGGCCCGATCCCGCGGTGCCGCCCGGGTGTTCCTGGTGGAGAAGAACGCCGAACGGCTGCACGCCGCCGCCGAACTGGTCCGGCCCGACGCGGCGATCTGCGCGGACGAGGTCGACGTGGTGGACGAGGTGCGCAAGCTCACCGACGGCCGCGGGCCGGACGTGGTGATCGTGGCCGCCGCGTCCGGCGCGGCGCAGGAGCAGGCGATCGCGATGGCGGCCCGGCAGGGCCGGATCTCGTTCTTCGGCGGGCTGCCGAAGGACAACCCGATCATCTCGTGCGACTCGAACCTGGTGCACTACCGCGAGTTGACGATCGTCGGCGCGAACGGCTCCAGCCCGGCGCACAACGCGCGGGCGCTGGACCTGATCGCGACCGGTGCGGTGCCGGTGGCCGACCTGATCACCCACCGGCTGCCGCTGGACGAGGTGCTGGCAGCTTTCGACTTGGTCGCGCGCGGTGCGGCGATCAAGGTCACTATTGAGCCCTGACCGGTCCGCGCTGTCCAGAGTGGACCTTGGCACACCCGGAACCGGCAAGGAGGCTGCGATGGCTGAGCGTACGGTGGTCGTCCGATCGAGCAGCGGGCTGCACGCCCGGCCCGCGGCGATGTTCGTCCGGGCGGCCGGCAAGCAGCCGGCGGCGGTGAAGATCCGGCTCGGCGATGGCCCGGCGGTTGACGCCAGGTCGATGCTCTCGGTGCTCGCCCTCGGCGCCGGCTGCGGGGCCGAGGTGACGCTGCAGGCCGAGGGCGACGGCGCCGACGAGGCGGTGGCCGCCCTGGCCGACCTGCTGAGCCGCGACCTCGACGCCGAGGAGCCCGCAACCTCCTGACCCGGTCCTCGTTATTACCCATAGGTCACCACCGGACCGCCGCGTGAAGCGGCGGTCCGGTGGGTACCTGGGTGACGGCTGGACGCTGGCACGCGTAGCGCCATAGAGCCGTCCGCCACCGACAGTGAGCCGATCGGGCCTGACGTGGCTGATGCCAACGGGTCTGGTCGGATGGCTGTTTGCTTCGGATGATTGTCGCCGGGCATGTGCCCCGCTGGACTCCCGAGGCCTGTCGATCTTCTCAAGAAGCGAAGGCTAGTGCGCCTACCCAGCGCCTACAGGGCTTAAACCGGTGAAAAAAACAACTTGTTCATGACGGCACTCACTGCACGGGGTGACGTCCGGAAGCCAGTATTGGCTGGTCCGACCGCAGTAATCGCCGTGGGTCGGGGCAGCGTCCGTCGACCGGCCGTCATACGGCACCGGCGGACTGGCGGAAGGTGGGGATAGTGGTCGAGACGCGCACCGAGGCGCGCAGCCTCCAGGACGCGGACCAGATCAGCGAACTGCTCGTGCGGTTGGCCGGCAAGCACCGGGTGCCGGGCGCGCAGCTGGCCATTCACCATCGCGGCGAGACGGTCGCGGTGGAGATAGGCGAGCAGGCGACCGGGACCGGGCGTGCGGTGACCGCGGCGACCGCATTTCCGATCGGATCGGTGACCAAGGCATTCACCGCGACACTGGCGATGATCCTGGTCGCTGACGACGATCTCGACCTGAACGCGCCGGTCGGCGAGTACCTGCCGGAACTGGACGACCTGGGCGCCGAATGCACGGTCCGCCGCATCCTGAGCCACACGAGTGGGCTGACCGCCGACCCGCCGGTGGCCAACGAGGTAGGCAACTCGCTGCACCGCTACGTCACCGACTACTGCCGCCCGCAGAGCCTGCTGCAAGCGCCTGGCCTCGGATTTTCCTACTCGAACCTGGGCTATGTCACGGCCGGCCGGCTGGTCGAGGTCATCACCGGGATGACCTGGTGGGAAGCGATGGAGTCGATCCTGCTGCGGCCGCTGGGAATCGAGCCCGCGTTCGTCGGGGCCCAGATTCCGGCCCGGCGGCGGGTAGCCAGCGGGCATTCGGTCAACCCGGTCACCGGCCGGGCCCGGCCGGTGCAGCAGTCGCTGGCCCGGGCCGAGGCACCCGCCGGCGGGCTCGCGGTGAGCGCGTCCGACCTGGTCAGCCTGGGTCTGCTGCACGCCGACCCGGACGGCACGAGCCTGCTGCCGGCCCGTTGGGCCGAGCTGATGCGGCAACCGGTCGCCGGTGCCGAACCGTTCGGGCTGGCCGACGGCTGGGGCCTGGGGCTGGCGACATTCCGTGCCGGCGACACCGGCTGGGTCGGCCATGACGGCAACGGGAACGGCACCGCCTGCTATTTCCGGGTCGCGCCGGACAGCGGCTGGGCGATCGCGCTGACCAGCAATGCGAACACCGGATACGGCCTCTGGCAGGAGCTGCTGGCCGAACTCGGCCGCGCCGGCCTGCCGATCGGGCCGCACCGCGCCCGCGCCGCCACGGCGCCCATGCGCGCACCGCTGGCGTGTGCCGGCAGCTATGTCAACGGCGATGTCGAATACAAGGTGCTGGTCCTTTCCGACGGGCGGCTCGAACTGTCCTCGGACGGCGAACTGCTGGGTCAGGTCACCTGCGCCGAGGATCTCACCTTCCAACTGCATGACCCGGCGGCACCTGGGCAGGTATTCCACGGCCGGCTACTCCGGGACCGCTTCACCGGAATGATCGACGGAATCCAGCTCGGTGGCCGGCTGGCCCGCCGGGCCATGTCCGACCGGCAGCTGGCCGGCCGGCGGCTCACCGCCTGACCTCGACGGTCACCCCGAAAGTCCTCCTCGACGGCTCCCTTTGGGCTGCCCGTCGGCGTATCGACCTGCCTGAAAGGTGCGCGACTCCATGGTGGCCAGTGCGACGTATCCGCCCGTACCCGGCGGCTCCGACCCGGCGTTACCGGAATGGCCCGGCGAATGGCATGGCGCCGCGGTGGAGGTGCCCGGGCGGACCTTGGGCGAGTTGTTCGAGGCGCAGGTCGCGCGCACGCCGAATCGGCCGGCGGTGCTGTTCGACGGCGGATCGTTGACCTATTCCGAAGTAGACGCGGCGGCGAACCGGCTGGCCCGCTGGCTGATCCGATGCGGTGCGGGTCCGGAGCGGGTGGTCGCCCTGGCCCTGCCGCGGTCGGCGCAGATCATCGTGGCGATGCTCGCGGTGGCGAAGGCCGGCGCGGCCTACCTGCCCGTCGACCCGGCGTACCCGGCGGACCGGATCGCGTTCATGCTGGCCGACGCGGAACCGGTGCTGGTGCTGACGCTCGGTGGCCCGGTACCGGCCAGCCGCAGCGGCGTCATCGTGCTGGACGACCCGGCGACGGAGTCGATCCTGGCCGGGCTGCCGGCGCGGCCGGTGACCGACGCCGAGCGGCGGGCGCCGCTGCGGTTGGCGAACCCGGCGTATGTGATCTACACGTCCGGGTCGACGGGTCGGCCGAAGGGTGTGGTCGTCTCGCATGCCGGGCTGGCGAACTTCTCCGCCGCCGAGATCCAGCGGTACGTCGTGCACCCGGGCGACCGGGTGCTGGAGTTCTCGTCGCCGAGTTTCGACGCGTCGGTGCTGGAGCTGTGCATGTCGCTGCCGGCCGGTGCCGCGCTGGTGGTGCCGCCGCCGGGGCCGTTGCTGGGCGAGCACCTGGCCGACGTGCTGGACCGGTTCCAGGTCACCCACGCGCTGATCCCACCAGCGGCGCTCGCCACCGT
>Ga0307500_10000332_pt1 | contig 16068 bp, 20 predicted proteins | sample 14_S_MG_FD_201362 | JGI IMG/M metagenome (GOLD analysis project Ga0307500, IMG submission 201362) | Soil microbial communities from Populus trichocarpa stands in riparian zone in the Pacific Northwest, United States - 14_S | ecosystem: Environmental > Terrestrial > Soil > Riparian zone > Trees... | reverse complement strand
AAGCCTACGAGGGTGAGGTCATGGACCTCTTCTTCACCGAGTTCGTCATGCAGTGAGCTGACCACCGGATGTCTCAGGGCGGTGACCGATTGGACGATGGGTAGCGGCATGATGACGTCGCAGCCACCGGCCGGCGGTGCCCGCGCCGGTCGGGCGACCCGCCGCAGCAAAGCGGATGGTCCGCTGCTGTACGACTTCCGCCGGCCGATGAAGCTGTCGCGCGAGTACGTCCGGCGGCTGCAGATCGTCTACGAGACCTTCGCCCGGCGGTACGGCACGCTGCTGACCTCGACGCTGCGGGTCGTGTCGCACGTGTCGCTGGTCTCGATCGAGCAGCTGACCTACGACGAGTACATCACCTCGCTGTCCAACCAGACGATGCTCGCACTGGTCACGCTGGACCCGCTGCCGGGCACCGCGGTGCTGGAATTCTCGCTGAGCGCCGCGATGGCCAGCCTCGACCACATGCTCGGCGGCCGCGGCGGGGAGCAGCCGCAGCGACCGCTCACCGACATCGAGGAGCCGCTGCTGCGCCGGCTGCTCGACCGCGTCCTGGACGAGCTGCGGTTCGCCTACGAGCCGATCGTCGCCATCACCCCGCAGCTGGGCGCCATCGAGTACAACCCCCAGTTCGCGCAGGCCGGTGCGCCATCGGACGCGGTCGTGGTGGCGTCCTTCGAGCTCAAGATCGGTGACCTGGAATCGGTCGCGACCTTCTGCCTGCCGCTGACCTCGATCTACAGCAAGCTGGACGCGGACAGCGACATCACCTACACCACGGCGCAGCGGGAGGCCCGGGAGCTCGCGCACAGCCGGATGGCGGCCAGCCTGGAGGACACCCCGGTCGAGGTGTCCGTCCGGTTCACGCCGCGCACGATGCGACCCACCGACCTGGCCGGGCTGCGGCCCGGCGACGTGGTCCAGCTGGAGCATCCGGTGAGCGCGCCGCTGGACGTGATGGTGGCCGGCGTGACGTTCGCGTACGCCGTGCCCGGCAACCAGGGCTCGCGGCTGGCCTGCCTGGTGGTCCCCCCGCCGAAGGAGCCCAACGCCCCATGACCGCGCCCTCACCGGCCGGCCGGCCGGTTGCGCAGCCCCTCAGCGCGGTTCCGGACGACGGTCCGCTCGCGGAGGCAGCGGTGGCGGCACGTGCGCTCGCGGCCGCGCTGCCGGCCGGCACCACACTCACCGCCGGGGCGCCGACCCGGGACCGGCCGATCGCTCCGGCCGGCCAGGCCGCCTGCGCGCACTTCGGCGGCGTCACCTCGGGCGAGGTGGTGGTGGTCGTCGGGCAGGACCTGATCGACGCGCTGCGGAACAGCCCGATGGGCCAGCTGGACCTGGCCCAGGCGGTGCAGCCGGCGCTGGAGGCCGCGGTGGGCACGTTCGGGCCGGTGGTGGTCGACCCGGCGACCGTGCTGGAGTCGACCGCGGCGCTGGAGGCGATGGCGACCACCGGCGCCGCGATCTACGTCCCGCTGCTGGACGGCGAGACGGTACGGGCGATGCTGGCGTTGATCGTCGGCGGCAAACCGGCCGGCGCCCCGGCGGCCGCCGCGACGGCCAGCCGCCGGGCCGTGCCGCCGACCACCACCCGCAGCGGCCTGGACCTGCTGCACGACGTCGAGATGGAGGTCACCGCCGAGCTCGGCCGGACCCGGATGACCGTGCGGGAACTGCTCTCGCTGACCCCCGGCACGATCGTCGAGCTGGACCGGGCCGCCGGCAGCCCGGCCGACCTGCTGGTCAACGGCCGGCCGATCGCCAGCGGTGAGGTGGTCATCATCGACGAGAACTTCGGCCTGCGGATCACCGACATCGCCGGCCCGAGTGAGCGGTAGGGCGCCGCCGTGCTGGAACTGGTGCTGCGGATCACCTTCTCGCTGCTGCTCGTGCTAGCACTGATGTGGGGCGTGGCCCGGTTGGCCCGCCGGCCGCTGGCCCGCCGCGCCGACGCGACAATCGCGCTGCTGGCCCGGCAGCAGCTCAGCCGCGGCTCCTCGGTGGCGGTGCTGCGGGTGCTGGACCGGGCACTGGTGCTCGGCGTCACCGACCAGCACATCACGCTGCTCGGCGAGGCCGACCCGGCGCAGTTCGCCCGACCGGCGCTGCCGGACCACCGGGTGCCGCTACCGGTGGACGAACTGAACAGCCTGATCCGCACCGACCGCCGGTTCTGGCCCAGGGCACTGGACTACGTCCGCGATCGGACCGGGCGATACCGGTGAGCGAAGACGCCGCGTTTGGCGCGCAGCGCCGCGAACTGGAGACACAATGAGCGGCCGGCTGGCCTGGGCGCTGCTCCCGGCCGGACTGCTGCTGGGTGCGGCCCTGTTCCTGGTGCTGCCGCCCGGTCATGCCGGCGCGACCGGCCGACCGGTGACCCGCCCGGTCATGCCGCCGGTGGCGGCGGAGCCGGTGCTGGCCGCGGCGCCCACCCCGCCACCGCGACCGGCCGGACCGTCCGGCCCGGCCACGCCCTCGCCGACGCCGTCCGGATCGGTGTCGGTGAACGTGAACGGGATCAGCAAGCCGAGCACCTCGATCGTCATCCTGCTCGCCCTGACCGTGCTGTCGGTGGCGCCGGCGCTGCTGCTGCTGTGTACCGCCTTCACCAAGGTGTTCGTGGTGCTCAGCATCACCCGCAACGCGCTCGGGCTGACCAGCGTGCCGCCGAACCAGGTGATCGCCGGGTTGGCGCTGTTCATCAGCTTGTTCATCATGTCGCCGGTACTCACCGAGATGAACAAGCTCGGCGTGCAGCCGTACCTGAACGGGCAGAAGAGCCAGGCGCAGGCGTTCAACGACGGCATCGTCCCGCTGCGCACCTTCATGCTGAAGCACACCCGGCCGGACGAGATCGCGCTGCTGACCAAAGTGGCCAACCAGCCGCTACCAAAGACCCCCCAGGCGGTGCCACTGTCCACTTTGGTGCCGGCGTTCGCGCTGTCCGAACTGCGCGCCGCGCTGATCATCGGGTTCGCCATCTACGTGCCGTTCCTGGTGATCGACATGGTGGTGTCCGCGTCGCTCATGTCGCTGGGCATGATGATGCTGCCGCCGATCACCGTGTCGCTGCCGTTCAAGTTGCTGCTGTTCGTTCTGGCCAACGGTTGGGGCCTGGTGGTCACCGCCCTGGTCGCCAGCTACCACTGATCGGCGCGCGGGGGGATCCGATGACCGACACCGCAGTCATTCACATCGGGCTGCAGGCGATGATGATCGCCGCGAAACTGGGCGCGCCGGTGCTGCTGACCGCGCTGCTGGTGGGCTTCGCCGTCTCGCTGTTCCAGTCGGTGACGCAGATCCAGGAGGTCACGCTCTCGTTCGTGCCGAAGGCGATCGCGGTCGGCATCGCGCTGCTGCTCACCGGCAACTGGATGCTGCACGAGATGGTCTCGTTCACCACCGCGCTGTACGCCCAGATCCCGAACCTGCTCGGCTGACCGGTGGACGGACCGTTGTCGCTGCAGATCGCGGAGCCGCAGCTGATCGCGCTGCTGCTCGCCTCGGTGCGCGCGGCGGCCTGGCTGGTGATCTGCCCGCCGTTCAGCTACCGGGCGATCCCGGGCCCGGCGAAGGCGTTGCTGTCGGTCGCCATCGCGCTGCCGATCGCCCCGCGGCTGACCGGCCAGCTACCCGCCGACACGGCGCCGGCGCTGCTGTTCAGCGCGGCCCAACAGGCGTTCGTCGGGTTCGCGCTGGGGTTCGTCACCGCCCTGCTGTTCGCCGCCGTACAGAGCGCCGGCGACCTGGTGGACCTGTTCGGCGGCTTCTCGGTCGCGTTCGCCTTCGACCCGCTGGCCCAGACCGGGAACTCGGTGTTCGGCCGGTTCTACGGGCTGCTGGCGAGCACCCTGCTGTTCGCCACCGACGGGCACCAGCTGGTGCTGCGCGGGTTCACCCAGTCATACCAGGCACTGCCGCTGGATCAGGGGCTCGCGATGAGCGAGCTGGCCCGGGTGCTGACGACCGGGCTGAACCAGCTGTTCCTGGCCGCCGTGCAGATCGCTGGCCCGCTGATCGCGGTGCTGTTCCTGGCCGACCTCGGGCTCGGCCTGCTGTCCCGGGCGGCGCCGGCGCTGAACGCGTTCTCGCTCGGTTTCCCGGCCAAGATCCTGCTCACCCTGAGCCTGGCCGGCTTCGGCCTGCTGCTGCTGCCGCAGGCGGTCAGCAGCCTGGTCGACCAGGCCGTCCGGGCGGTCGTCGGGCTGGCCGGCCAGTGACCGCAGTGCCCCGTCGCGGGCGGAGGTGGGCGCGCTGAGCGGCGAGAAGTCCGAGAAACCCACCCCGAGGAAACTGCGCGAGGCCCGCCGCGAGGGCCGGATCGCGCGCTCACCTGACCTCGGCGCCTGGGCCGGGATCCTGGTCGCCAGCCTGCTGCTGCCGCTGGCGGCCCGGCGGCTGATCTCGGCGAGCACCGACCTGCTGATCCGGGTGCGTGCCGTCATCGCCGACCCGGATCCGGCCGCCGCGCGGGCGCTGCTCCGCCATGCCGGGCTGGCCATCGTGCTGGCCGCGGCCCCGCTGGCCGGGACGCTGATGCTGGTCGGCATGGTCGCCGCGATCGTCCAGGGTGGGCTGCACCCGGCCACCAAGATGCTCAAGCCCAAGGCCAGCCGGCTGAACCCGCTCGCCGGGTTCAAACGCACCTTCGGCACCCAGGCGCTCTGGGAGGCGGCGAAGGTGGTGCTCAAGACCGTGGTGATCGGCCTGGTGATGTACCTGTCGGTGCGCCGGCTGATACCGCTGCTGCTGGGCGGCGGGACACTGCCGCTGGCCGTGGTGCTCGGCGCCGTGCGGAGCGCGGCGATGACGCTGTTCCAGACCGCCGCGTACGCCGGCCTGGTGCTGGCCGCGGCGGACTACGCGTTCATCCGGCGGAAGCTGAACAAGCAGCTGAAGATGACGAAGCAGGAGGTGAAGGACGAACACCGGCAGTCCGAAGGCGACCCGAACCTGCGCAGCGCGATCCGGTCCCGGCAGCTGGCGATGAGCCGCAGCCGGATGATGGCGAACCTGCCGCAGGCGGACGTGGTGGTGGTGAACCCGGCACACGTCGCGGTCGCGTTGCGGTACGAGCCGGGCCGGGGTGCGCCGACCGTGGTGGCCAAGGGCGCCGGCACCATCGCCGCCCGGATCCGCGAGGTGGCCACCGAGCACCGCATCCCGCTGATCGAGGACGTGCCGCTGGCCCGCGCCCTGTTCACGGCGTGCGAGGTGGGCCAGGAGATCCCGGGCGAGCTCTACGCGGCGGTGGCCCGGGTGCTGGCATTCGTGCTGACGTTGCGGGCCCGGGGCTCGGCCGCCGGGCTGCACCGCCCGCGCGCCCTGCCGGCCGGGCAAGGTCCATAGTGGACCTGCCGGGCCGGAGTCAGTCCGAAGTGGACTCAGCCGGCGCGGGCGTCGAGGCCGGGGCGGAGGCCGGGGCCGGGGCCGGGGCCGGGGCTGGGGCCGGGGCCGGGGCCGGGGCCGGGGCGGATGTCTGGGCGAGGGTGAGCAGCGTGCTGAGCGCCTGCTCGGCCAGCTCGGTGGACGAGGCGGCCTCCAGGTTGACCCGCTGCAGCTCGCGCCAGACCTCCTCGCGGTGCACCTGGATCGACCGCGGCGCCCGGATACCGAGCCGGATCACGTCCCCCCGGACATCGAGCACGGTGACGACCACGTCGTCACCGATACACACGCTCTCGCCGGCCCGCCGACTCAGGACCAGCATTCAGACCGCCACCAATGGCGCGCGCAATGGGAACTCCTCGTGCAGCAGGACCTGGGCGGCCCGACGGCTGACCCGGTCTACCACGATCGGCGCCAGCAGGTTCACCGTCGCCTCCGCGGCGGAGGTTCCCGCGCTGACCACCAGCAGCACCACCAGCCGGTCGGCGGCGTGCACGTCCAGCAGGTCGAGCGTGTCGTCGTCGATCTCGGGTGCGTAGTCGGGGAAGAACGGTATCGGCGCGATCACCAGGAACCGCACCGACGGGTCGTCCAGCGACCGCAGCACGTACAGCAGCCCGTCGTCGGCCACCCTGGTCAGCACGTACCGGAAGTGCTCCGGGAAGCCCGGAACCGGCCGGACGAACTGGATGATCGGCAGATCGTCGGTCTCAGTGCTCATCACGGCCGGCATCGGACTAGCGCAGGAAGTCTTGCAGCGACGGCTGGATCACCCTCGCGGCGGCGCCCAGTGCCACCTGGTACGCCACCTGCTGCAACTGCAACTCCATGATGGCCTTCGGCAGGTCGACATCCTCCACATCGGACAGACTCGCCCGCAGTTGGTCGGTGCGCTCGGTACCCGCCTGGCCTAGTTGCACGAGCTGATTGTACCGAGCGCCGACGTCGGACAGCTGCGATTGCAGCAGCTTCGACGCCGTGTCGATCAGGTCCAGGTCGTTGCCCAGCGCGGCCGGGTTGGTCCGCAGGTCGGTGGAGACCTGGGCCAGCACGGCGAACAGCTGCGTCGGGCCGGTGCCGTAGGTGCTCGCCGCGGGCGAGTCCACCCGCACCTTGATGCCCGCACCGGCGCTGCGCAGCACCTGCCCGGTATCGCCGGCATAGTTGCCGTTCTGGTCGAACGCGGTGCTGCCGGTGGTGGTACCGCCGAACACCGGCCGGTCCAGGTACTTCGTGTTCGCCAGGCCGATCAACGACTCCCGCAGCCGGTCCACCTCCCCGGCCAGCGCCTCGCGTGCGGTCTGGTCGGACGAGCCGGTGGACCGCCCGGTCAGCGCCTGCTCGCGGGCCCGGTGCACCAGCTCCATGGACGCGGTCAGCGCGCTGTCCACGGTGTTCAACCAGCCCTTGCCGTCGTCAGTGTTGCGGCTGTACTGCTGCAACTGGCGCAGGTCGCCGCGGATCTGCATGGCGACGATCGTGCCGGTCGGTGAGTCGGACGGTCGGGAAATCATCCGGCCGCTGGACAACTGCTCCTGCAGCGCGCCGAGTCGGTTCAGATTGGCCTGCAGTCCGCGCATCGTGGCGTCCGCCAACGAGCGCTCGGTGACCCGCATCGAGGTGAGCATCAGTGTCTCCAATTGACCGGCGGTAGCCGGCTCAGATCATGTTGATCAGGGTACCCAGCATGCTGTCCACTGTGGACACGACCCGGGCGGCCGCTTCGTACCCGCGCTGGTACATGAGCATGTTCGTCATCTCCTCGTCCAGGCTGACCCCGGACACCGCGGCCACCCCGGCGGCGGCGGTCTCGCTCAGCGAGGCCTGGACGGCGGCCCGCTGGTTCACGCTGGCCGTGATGACCCCGAGGTTGGCCACCAGCTGGCGGTACGTCAGGTCGGCGCCGCCGGGCAGGCTGACCAGCCCGGCCATCGCGTCGGCGTTGCCACCGTCCCGGCTGGCGCCGGGCGTGCTGGCCGCGGCAACCAGAGCCGGATCGGTGATGGCGACCCGGATGGCGCCCGCCGTGCTGCCGGTGAAGAACGGCCCGCCGGCGGTGCCGGACAGGTCGTAGCCGGCGCCGTGCTGGGTGTTCACGCTGTTCGCCAGCGTCGCGGCGATCTGGTCCAGCTGGGCGGAGTAGTACGGCACGGTCGTGGTGAGCGAGTGCAGCACCGAACTGACCTGCCCGGACGGAAGGATGGCCGGCGTACCGGTGTCCTGCCACTGCAGGCCCACCGGCGAGCTCGCCTGGTTGTCCAGCGCCCGCGCGCCGGTGACGGTCAGGTTGCGCACGGTCTGCCCGCTGACCAGGGCCGCGCCGCCGAGCAGCACATCCACCGCGCCGTTGTCCTGGCGCAGCGCCCGGGCCCCGGTCAGGTCGGCCAGGTGCAGTACGAGTTGGTCGCGCTGGTCGGCCAGCTCGTTGGCGGACACGCCGGCACCGCTCGCCCGCACCACCGCCTGGTTCAGGTGCGCGATCTGGGCCCCGGTGGCGTTGACGTCGGCGGTCAGCGCCTCCAGCTGGTCCCGGGTGGCGGTGAACAGGGTGTCCAGCCCGTTGTGCCGGCTGTTGAGGCTGTTGGCGGTCGTCGCCGCCTGCCGCAGCAGCGCGTTGCGGGTGGCCAGATCGCCCGGGTTGTTGCCGACGTCCTCCCAGGCGCCCCACATGTCGGCCAGCTGCGCCTGCAGGCCCTGGTCGCCCGGTTCGCTGACCAGCTGTTCGAGCTGGCCGTACAGCTGGTGCTCGTTGTTCAGGTACCCGGACGCCGCCCGCTCGGAGTGGTTGCGGGCGTCCAGGAAGGCGTCCCGCAGCCGGCTGATGTCGGCGACCATCACCCCGTCGCCGGGGCCGCGGTAGGCGGACCAGAGGGCCGGCACGGCGGTGCCGCCGAGCGACACCAGGTCGGCCCGCTGCCGGCTGTAGCCCGGGGTGTTGGCGTTCGCGATGTTCTGCGCGGCCACGTCCAGGGCACGGCGGTTCGCGGTCAGCGCGGTCAGCGCGGTGGATAGTCCGGAGAAGTTGCTGGCCATTTACATCGCCTCATCCAGGAGCCGGACCGACGGCGCGTCGGCGGTGGTACCGCCGTCCCGCCCGTAGGTCTCCAGCGAACCGGTAACAGTGAGCATGGCCTCGCGCGCGGTGCGCTGGCCGGTGGTGAGCAGGTCGCGGTTGGCCTCGGCGAGCGCGGTGATCTCCGCGGTAAGCGCCAGGAACGCCCTGCGATGCTCGCGGAGCAGGTCCGACCAGGGCGAGCCGGCCGAGTCGGCGAGCTGGGTCAGGCTGGGGTTCGGTGGCAGCCCGAGGCCGGGGGCCACCGCGGCCACCTCGGTCGCCCGCAGCAGTTCGGTCTGCCGGATCCGATCGAGCACGATCTCGACCTCGCGGGTGGCGTGGCCCAGCCAGCGGGTTCGGCCAGCGGCCAGCACCAACTGCTCCTCCTCGAGCTTGAACAGGAGCAACTCCAGGCTCTCCCGTTCCCGCCAGAGGATGTTGGCCACCTCCGCCAGTCCCATCGGTCCCTCCACTGTGGTCAGTCCAATGTGGTCAGTTCGGTCGTAGGCACACCGCCCGATGCTTCATGGATCGGCATCGGCCCGCCGTGGCTGAGGACTTCGACACGCCGGGACCCGGATCTCGCAACTGATTAGCAATCTCCGGGCTCCGGTTCGCGCACCCGTCCCAGCCGAGGCTCCCTATTGCCCAACCGGTTCCGCCGCCGGAAACCAGGCAGCCGACCACAGGAAGGTGCCCCTCTGTGACGACCACCACGGCCGCCGGAACCACCCCCCGAACCCTCGACACCCTGATCCGCGAGCACCTGCCGCTGGTCGGACACCACGTCCGTGAGTTGCTCAACCGGGTTCCGGCGCACGTGAACCGGGACGACCTCGTCTCCGCCGGCATGATCGCGCTGGTCACCGCGGCCCGGTCCTACGACCCGACCCGCGGGATCCCGTTCGGACGGTTCGCCTCGGCCCGGATCAAGGGCGGGTTGCTGGACGAGCTGCGCGGCCTGGACTGGGCCAGCCGCTCGGTGCGCACCCGAGCCCGCCGGCTGGACAACGTGCAGCAGGAACTGACCGCGGCGCTCGGCCGCACCCCGACCAGCAGCGAGTTGGCGCAGGCGCTGGGTGTCTCGGTGGACGAGATCGACGCGGTCGAGGAGGACGTGCAGCGCGCCGTCGTGCTGAGCCTGCAGGGGTTCGCCGCCGGCACCGCGGAGGACGCGGTGGCCGAGCAGGGCCCCGGCCCGGAGGAACTGCTGCTGCACCGGGAGCGCCTCGGCTACCTGACCGACGCGATCGCCGCACTGCCCGACCGGCTCCGGCTGGTGGTGACCGGCTACTACCTGCGGGAGCGCCCGATGGCTGAACTGGCCGTGGAACTGGGCGTGTCCGAGTCGCGCATCTCGCAGCTCGGCGCCGAGGCGCTGACCCTGCTGCGGGACGGCATGAACGCGCAGCTCGATCCCGAACTGGTCGGCAGCCAGCGCCGGCCGGACGGCTGCATCGCGCGCCGCCGGCAGGCTTACTACACCGAAATCGCCACCCGGGGCGATCTACGCACCCGGCTGGAGGCCAGCGACCAGCATGGCCTCCCGGTGGCCAGGACGGCCTAGCCGGCGGAAGCCAGCCGGCGGCACGGACGGCCCCGCAGTTTCGCTCAGCTTCCCCACCAGTCAACCGACTGTAGGGGTAACCGGACCACGGAAGGTCCGGGGACCGGACCCGATTTCAAGGAGGAAATTACCATGGGTCTTCGTATCAATCAGAACATTGCGGCAGCCAACGCCTACCGCAACCTGTCCACAACCGACGGTCAGATGCAGAAGTCGCTGGAGAAGCTCTCCTCCGGATTCCGCATCAACCGGGCCGCCGACGACGCTGCTGGCCTGTCCATCAGCGAGGGGCTGCGCGGGCAGATCGGTGGCCTGAAGGTCGCCGTTCGCAACGCGCAGGACGGCATCAGTGTCGTGCAGACAGCTGAAGGTGCGCTCACCGAGACGCACGCCATTCTTCAGCGTATGCGCGACCTGGCCGTGCAGGCATCCAACGGTGGTTCTCAGGACTCCGCGGCACACTCCGCGGCTGACACCGAGTTCGGTCAGCTCAACGACGAGCTGGACCGGATCGCCAACACCACCGCGTTCGGCACCCAGAAGCTGCTCGACGGGTCTTTCGGTTCGTCGGTCAGCACCACCGGCACGATCACCGTGTCCGCCAACAACACGTTGACCACCGCCGGGGTCGAGGCATTCGCCCTGACCTACTCCAAGACCGGCGTGGCCGTGCCGGTCACCGGTTCGGTGTCGCTCGCGGCGCAGACCGGTGACACCTCGGCGCAGTACCAGACCGCGTTGCAGGCGGCGGTCGACGTCGTCTCCGTCGCCGGCGGCGGCGCGGCTGGCGACGTCGCGGTGAAGGTCAACGACACCGGCGACGGCGTCTGGAAGGTCACCTTGCAGTCCAGTGTGGCCAGCTCGCTGACCACGGTGGCCAACGTCAACCTCGGCATCACCGCCGTGACCGGGCAGCTTTCGACCGGTGCCGGCGGCACGTTCCAGGTCGGCGCGAACAACAACTCCAACGAGCGGATCAGCGTCGCCATCTCCAAGATGGACTCGGTGACGCTCGGCACGGGGGCCGTCTCGCTGACCAGCACCACGAACGCGCAGGCCGCTCTTACGGCGGTCGACACCGCGATCAGCAACGTTTCCACTACCCGTGGAACGCTGGGTGCGTACCAGAACCGGTTCGAGCACACCATCAACAACCTCAACGTCACGGTTGAGAACCTGTCCGCGTCGGAGTCGCGTATCCGCGACACCGACATGGCCTCGGAGATGGTGCAGTTCACGAAGTCGTCGATCCTGGCCCAGGCCGGTACGGCGATGCTCGCGCAAGCCAACCAGGCACCGCAGTCGGTGCTGCAGCTCCTGCGCGGCTAGCAAGCACCGGGCTGGGGGTGGCCGACGCGCCACCCCGGCCATCCCCGGCCCGGCTCCACAATGGACGACCGGCAGTAGCGAACGGACGCAACGATGACCAGTAGCGTTGACGGCCTCATCAGCGGCCTGAACACCACCCAACTGATCTCCCAGCTCATGCAGGTCGAAGCACAGTCCCAGACGACCCTGAAGAGCAAGGTCAAGACCGAGCAGACGGCGATCACCGCCTACCAGGCGGTCAACTCGAAGCTCGCCGCGCTGCAGACCGCCGCCGAAAAGCTGACCAAGCCGGCTACCTGGCAGGCGGTCACGGCCACCTCCTCGTCCACCGCGGTGGTCGCCACCGCCGCCGCCGGCACGGCCGCCGGCGGCAGCACCTTCGACGTCACCAAGCTGGCCCGGGCGCACATCGTGACCCTCACCGGCAGCATGGCCGGCGGCCTGGACGTCAGCACCGGTGGTGGCCCGACGGTGCACATCGTGATCACCAGCGACACGCTCGCCGGGGTCGCGGCCGCCATCAACGCGTCCTCGCTGGGCCTGCGGGCCAGCGTGATCACCACGGACTCCGGTTCGCTGCTGCAGGTGGCGGCCAGCCATACCGGCTTCGCGGCCGCCTTCGTGATCACCGGTACCGCGAGCCCGCCGAACGTGGCGGTGCAGGGCACCGACGCACAGGTCACGATCGGCGACCCGCTCGCCGGCGGCTACACCGCCAGCAGCGCGACCAACACGTTCACCGATGTGGTGCCGGGGGTGACATTCACCGCGACCCAGACAGCCAGCAACGTCACCATCTCGATCGCGCCGGATGCCGCCAAGATCGCCGACAACATGCAGGCCCTGGTGGACGCCACCAATGCGGCGATGACCGAGATCGGCACCCGGACCGCGTACGACGCGACATCGAAGACGCCCGCGGCGCTGACCGGCAACTTCACCGTCCGGCAACTGGAGCAGAACATGCTCAGTTCGATCAGCAACGGGCAGACCGGCTACGGCAGCTTCACCCAGCTCGGGGTCAGCCTGAGCCGGGACGGCACACTCAGCTTCGACCGGACCGCGTTCCTCGCCGCTTACCAAGCCGATCCGGTGACGACCCAGTCCGCGGTCGCCGGCGGGCTGGCCACCGCACTGCAGTCGGTGGCGAAGAAGGCGACCGACCCGACCACCGGCTCGGTCACGCTGGCCATCCAGAGCCGCAACGACTCTGTCCGCAGCCTGAATAACGCGATCGGCGACTGGGACGTCCGGCTGCAGACCCGGCAGGGAGCCCTGCAGCGGCAGTACTCCCACCTCGAGGTCGCCCTCGGTCAGCTCAAGAACCAGTCGGCCTGGCTCTCCGGGCAGATCGCCAGCCTGCCCAGCGCAGGGTGACGATGACGTCGGCTACGGCCGCGATGCAGGCCCGCTACCTGGCCGACGCGGTCACCACCGTGTCGCCCGGGCAGCTCATCGTGATGCTCTACGACCGTCTCGTGCTCGACCTCATCCGGGCCGAGACCGCCCTGCGCGACGGCGACCGGACCCGCGGCGCGGAAAGGCTGCTGCACGCTCAGGAGATCCTCCTGGAGCTGCGGGCCAGCCTGGACGTGACCGCCTGGTCCGGCGCTCCCGGGCTGGCCAAGCTGTACAGCTTCCTGGTCACCGAACTGATCGGCGCCAACGTGCGCCGGGATCCCGACCGGGTGGCCCGGTGCCGCGGCCTGGTCGAGCCACTGCGCGATGCCTGGCGGGAGGCCGTACACACGGCCCAGCCGGAGCCGGTCGCGGTCCGGGTCGGATGACCTGTGTGCACCGCCGGACCGGCACCCGGGGTGCCAGCGGCCGCCGCGCCCGCGGGCGGGCCAGCGTGAGCGGGGACCGGCCCGGGGCCTGGGTCGCGGTGCTGGACGCGCTCGAACTCAAGGTCGCCGCGACCGAGGCCATGTTGGCCGACTGCCAACTGGGCCGGGACCTGCCCACCGTCGATCCCTGGTCGCCACCGCGCGGGCTCGGCCCGCTGCCGGTGGAGCTCCAGCCGCGCGCGGACGCGATCCTGACCCGCCAACTGGCGGTGGCCACCGCGGTGGCGCGGGCAGCGGCGAGTGCCCGGCAGCAGGCCGTGGTCGCGTTCCGGCTGCAGACCGGCCGGGACGCCGTCCCCGCCTACCTCGACCAGGCGCTGTAGCGCCGCCGCCGGCCGGCGGATCGCACCCGGCCGCGCACCGAACCGCTCCGGAAACCCTCAGCCGGCCGGGCCGCCGGCCGATGACCAGAGGTGGAGCACGGAAGCTCGCCCCGGTTGCCAGGGAACGGCAGAACCACACCGTTGAAGGAGCCGCGTCCCGTGTTGGACGACATCGCCTCCGCCACCGAGCACATCGCGCTGGACGCACTCGCCGCCCGGCAGCGGGTGATCGCCAACAACATGTCGAACATCCAGACGCCGGGCTTCGCCGCCGGCCGGCTGACCTTCGAGGATTCGCTGCGTTCGGCCCTGCAGGATGGCACCCCGGACCAGACCACGGCCCGGATGGCCATCTCGCTGGAACCGACCCGGCTGGACGGCAACAACGTGAACCTCGACCACGAAACTCTGTCCAATGTGGACACAAACTTGCGCTACAACCTGATGCTGCGGGCGTTGGACAGCAAGTACGGCCTGCTGCACCACGTGATCAGCGGCGGTTCCTGATGGCCATCTTCGGCGCGATCGGCATCGCCGGCACCGGCCTGACCGTCTATCGCAAGTGGATGGACGCGGTGTCGGACAACATCGCCAACCTGAACACGGTCGCGCCGACCAGCGGCCCGGCATTCCAGGCCCGGTACGTGATCGCGCAGTCGGTGCCGGCCACCTCCGGCGCCGGGGTACAGGTCGGCGGCGCGGTGTTCGGCCCGGCCACCGGCCGGCTGACCTACCAGCCCGACCACCCGCTGGCCGACGCGGAAGGCTACGTCCGCTACCCGGACATCGACCTGAGCAGCCAGATGACCCAGCTGATCATGGCTCAGCGCGGCTACCAGGCCAATCTCGCCGTGGTCGATCGTGCCCACGACGCGTACAGCGCAGCCCTCGAACTAGGGAGGTCCGCATGACGATCGCAGCCGTGGGCCCGATCACCATCCCGGTTGTCCCGCCGATCACCCGACCGTCGACAGCCGAGAACGACATGACTCAGGGCAACTTCGCCGCGCAGGTCGGACAGGGCCTGAACACGCTGCAGCAGGCCCAGACCAAGGCCGACGACCTGGCCGTGCAGGCCGCCACCGGTGACCTGCTCGACGTGCACGACTACATGATCGCGGCCACCGAGGCCAGCCTCACCACCCAGCTCACCGTCGCGGTCCGTAACAAGGCGGTGGACGCGTTCAACGAGATCATGCGGATGCAGGCATGATGCAGGGATTCAGCACGGCCGGCCGGCGGGTGCTCGACGGGTTCGCCCGGTTCACCCCCGGGCAGAAGGCCGCCACCATCTGCACCGTGCTGGTCCTGGCCATCGGCGGCTTCTTCTTCGCGAACTGGGCGGCACAGCCGTCGTTCGCCCCGCTGTACAGCAACCTGTCCGGTGCCGACGCATCGGCCATTGTGGACAAGTTGACCGCCGGCGGCACCCCGCACCGGTTGGCCGACGGCGGCCAGACCGTGCTGGTCCCGCAGGACAAGGTGTACGACCTGCGGCTGGCGATGAGCAGCGCCGGACTGCCCGCCGGCAAGGACACCGGCTACGCGCTGCTGGACAAGCAGGGTGTCACCACCTCGGAGTTCATGCAGCACGTCGGCTACCAGCGGGCGCTGGAGGGCGAGCTGGCCAGCACGATCGGCGCGATCGACGGGGTCAACAGCGCGACCGTGCACCTGGCCATGCCGCAGAAGGACGTGTTCACCGACGACCAGCAGAAGACGACCGCGTCGGTGCTGGTGGCCACCGGGCAGGGCACCACGCTGTCCGCCGACCAGGTGCAGGCGATCGTGCACCTGGTCTCGTCCAGCGTGGTCGGGCTGTCGCCGAACCAGGTGACGGTGGCCGACGCGACCGGCCGGGTGCTGTCCGCCGGCGGCGGAGCGCCCACTATGGACAGTTACAGCGGCTCCGGCGGTACCGCGTCCGGGGCGCAGCAGACGCTGGCTTTCGAGCAACGGGTGAACGTCTCACTGCAGCAGATGCTGGATCAGGTGGTCGGCCCCGGGCACTCGGCGGTGAAGATCTCGGCGGATCTGAACTTCGACCAGACCAGCACCAAGTCGGAGACCTACGTCGCCAACACGAAGTCGCCGCCGTTGTCCGAGACATCGACCAGCGAAACCTATACCGGCAACGGCCTGCCCGGCATCGGCACCGCCGCGGGCGTGCTCGGGCCGGACAACATCCAGGTCCCCATCGGAGCCAACGTGGCCAGCAGCAACACCGGAACCAGCGGTACCAACGCCGCCGGTAAGTACGCCAAGACCAGCAGCACCAAGGACAACGCGGTCGGTGTGGTGACGCAGACCGTGCTGGCCGCACCCGGCGGGGTCCGCCGGCTCAGCGTGGCGGTGCTGCTCGACAGCACCACGGCGTCCAAAGTGGACAAGGCCGCGCTGGAGCAGCTGGTGGCGAACGCGGTCGGCCTGAACACCAAGCGCGGAGACACGATGGCGGTCACCGCGCTGCCGTTCGACGCCGCCGCGGCCGCGGCGGCCAAATCGGCGCTCGACTCGGCGGGGAAGACCGACCAGCGCAACCAGCTGCTGGCC
>Ga0307500_10000330_pt1 | contig 16160 bp, 13 predicted proteins | sample 14_S_MG_FD_201362 | JGI IMG/M metagenome (GOLD analysis project Ga0307500, IMG submission 201362) | Soil microbial communities from Populus trichocarpa stands in riparian zone in the Pacific Northwest, United States - 14_S | ecosystem: Environmental > Terrestrial > Soil > Riparian zone > Trees... | reverse complement strand
GATCTCCGGCCAGCGCAAGACCCTCTCCCGGCTCGGCATCTACTTCGACCGCGTCTTCTTCGAGTCCGACTTCCTGCCCGAGGTGGTCGAGCTGACCGAGCTCGGCCTGCGGGAGGGGACGCTCGAGCGGCGTCCCGACGGCACCGTCGTCTACATGACCGGCCGCGAGGAGCTCGAGGAGATGCCGTTGGTGCGCTCCGACGGCGTCCCCACCCAGCACATGCGCGCGCTCGCCTACTGGCTCGCCGCCCCGGAGCTGGCGGGGACGACCTCGCTGCAGATCTGCGGCCAGGAGTGGGTCGCCCACATCACCTGCCGGCGCCAGCTGATGGCCGCGCTGGTGCACACCGACAGCGGCAACGGCTTCCACCCCTACCACGACGTCTTCCACGGCATGGTCGCCCGCGAAAAAGAGAAGGTCTCCTCGAGCAAGCAGGACGCGCTGCTGATCGACCATCTGGTGGAGTGGATCGACGAGCAGCTCGAGCAGGACCCGGACCTGGCCAAGACGCGCGAGGCTCACCCCAATCCCGATCGCGTCCCCTCGCAGGTGGCGCTCGGCTACTTCCTCCTGCCCCCGGCGAACAAGCGAATCGAGTTCGAGCCCGCCCGCCTGCTCGCCGAGGGGGACGCGCTGGGCTGGGACCTGTCCCGCGCCCGCGCCCGCGACCACGACGGCGCAACGACGACGGCTGAGCCGGCGCTCGACCCGGAGTACCGCTTCGCCGTCGTCCAGGCGGAGACCTACGGTCGCATGGTCGGACGCGCGTCGCGCGACTTCGACGTCTCGCCGCTGGCCCGCTGGGCCTCGCACCTGGCCCGCTGGCGGCTGGAGGAAGAGCGGGGGCCGCACACGCGTCGCGTCGTCAACTCGACGCTCGATCGGGCCGCCCTCGGCCTCGGATTGGAGGAGGCAGCCGCATGAGGACCCTGCTGGTCGACAACCACGACTCCTACACCTACAACGTCTTCCACCTGCTGGCCGGCGTCAGCGGCGAAGAGCCGATCGTCGTCGACAACGACGCGGTCTCCTGGCGGGCGCTCTCCCGCTGGGACTTCGACGCGATCGTCCTCTCCCCCGGCCCCGGCAGCCCCGCGCGCTGGCACGACTTCTGCGTCTGCAACGACATCCTCCGCTACAGCGAGATCCCGGTGCTAGGCATCTGCCTCGGCCACCAGGGACTCGGCCACCTGCTCAACGGCAAGGTCTCGAGCGCGCCCGAGGCGATGCACGGACGGCTCAGCCGGATCCACCACGAGGACACCGGCCTCTTCGCCGGCATCCCGCAGGACTTCCCCGTCGTCCGCTACCACTCGCTTGCGATCACCGACATGGGTCCCGACGGGCACGTCACCGCCTGGGCCGACGACGGCGTGGTGATGGGGATCGAACACCGCCAGCGGCCGATGTGGGGCGTCCAGTTCCACCCGGAGTCGGTGGCGACCGAGCACGGCGCGCGCCTGGTCGAGAACTTCTACGGCCTCGCCCGGCGGCTGCGCTCGCCACGCTGGCGCGGGGCCAAGCGCCCGCCGGCCGCCACCGGCGACGATGCGCGGTCGAGGTTTGACTCCGATAGCGGTTCAAACCTCTACCGCGCACGAGAGGGGCGCGTCGGCGAGAGCGAGCTGCGGCTGCGCACGCTGCCCGGCGAGCCGTCCACCGAGGCGCTCTTCGAACGGCTCTTCGGCGACGCCGAGCACGCCTTCTGGCTCGACAGCGCCGACGCGCCGACGCGCCTGGCGCAGCGCTCCTTCCTCGGCACCAGCGCCGGCGCGACCCGCTGCGTGCTCGAATACGACGTCGAGTCCGGCGCGGCGACCCGTCATGGCGCCGACTCGACGAGCGAGCTGCGCGCCTCGATCTTCGACTTGCTCGATCGCGAGCTAGCGGGGCATGCGATCGAGCCACCACCAGCCGACCTCCCGCCCGGACTGATGGGCGGCTTCGTCGGCTATCTCGGCTACGAGCTAAAGGCGGACTGCGGCTCGCCGAACGTGCATCGGTCGGACATGCCCGATGCCGTGATGATGCTCGCCAACCGCCTCGTCGCCGTCGATCACGTGCGTAGACGGACGCACCTGGTTGCGCTCTGCCACGGCGACGAGGCGGAGGCCGAGAGCTGGCTCGACGAAGCGCAAGCGGCGGTGCAGGAGATCATCGCCGAGCCGCCCGAGCCGGCGTCGCCGCGCGCCCTGCTCGAGGGTCCCGAAGCCGGGCACGTCGGCTTCCGCTGCGGCCGCGGCCGCGAGCAGTACCTCGCCGACATCGCCCGCAGCCAGGCCGAACTGGCCGCCGGAGAGTCCTACGAGGTCTGCCTCACCGACCAGATCTCAACCGACGCCAGCCCCGACCCCTTCGACCTCTACCGGCTGCTGCGGCGCCGCAACCCCGCGCCCTTCGCCGCCTACCTGAAGCTCGGCGAGATGGCGGTGGTCAGCTCCTCGCCGGAGCGCTTCCTCTCGGTCGACCGCGAGCGTCGGGTCGAGGCGCGCCCGATCAAGGGGACCAGCTCGCGCTCCGAGGACCCGGTGCGCGACGGGGCGCTGCGGGCCGAGCTGACCGAAGACGAGAAGACCTACGCCGAGCACCTGATGATCGTCGACCTGCTGCGCAACGACCTCGGCCGCGTCTGCGAGGTCGGCAGCGTCGGCGTGCCGGAGTTGATGATCGTCGAGGACTACGCGACCGTGCACCAGCTGATCTCGACCGTGAGCGGCATGCTCGACGCCGAGCGCACGGCCGCCGAATGTGCCCGCGCCTGCTTCCCCGGCGGCTCGATGACCGGCGCGCCGAAGGAGCGCACGATGGAGATCATCGACGACCTCGAGGACGAAGCGCGCGGCGTCTACTCGGGGGCGATCGGCTGGTTTGGCATCGACGGGGCGATGGACCTGAGCATCGTCATCCGCACGATCGTGATGCGCCCGGGCCGCACGACGATCGGCGCCGGCGGGGCGATCGTGATGCAGTCCGACCCCGAGGACGAGTTCGACGAGATCCTGCTCAAGGCGCGGGCGCCGATGGCGACGATCGCCGAGGCGGTGACCGGGCGCCGCGACCCCGAGGCCTGGTCAGTCGAGCTCGAGCCGCAGTCCGAGGCAGCCGCGGCATGAGCGTTCGGGTCGCCACGGCCGACGACGCGCCGGCCGTGGCGGAGGCGGTCGAAGCGCTGCTGATCGAGCTCGGCGGCGAGCGCCCCTCGGTGGACGACCTGCGTGAGGCGGCGCGCCGCCTCGCCGAGAGCCCCGAGACGGGGGCGCTGCTGGTCGCCGAGGACGACGGCCGGGTGGTCGGTGTGCTCGCGGCGAGCTGGCAGTTCGCGCTCCACGTGCCGGGGCGCTACGGCACGATCCAGGATCTCTGGGTCCACCCCGAGTGGCGCAGCCGCGAGCTCGGGCGCGAGCTGATCGGCGCCCTGGTTCGCAAGGCGAGCGAGGCGGGCGTGCCGCGCCTGGAGGTCGGCCTGCCGCAGGAGAGCTTCGCCCAGCTCGGGGCGACTGAACGCTTCTACCGGGCCAACGACTTCAAGCCGCTAGGGCCGCGCATGCGGAGGCTGCTGCGATGAGCGCCGAGCTGCTGATGGTCGAGCAGCGCGGCGGCCACCGCGACGGCGCGCCCTGGATCCTCGAAGGAGGGCGCCGGCTGCCCGGCATGGACAGCCAGCGGCGGATCGCCGAGCTGCGCAACGGACTCGTCTGCCACGCCGGCGTGCGCCCGGTCGACGCCGAAGCGGCGACCGATCAGGTCGAGCGGACGCTCGCCGAGCTGCACGAGCGCGATTACCTGGAGACGCTGAGGGAGGTCAGCTCCGAAGAGCCGGTGGTGATGCCCGAGCTCTCCGCGCCCGGCCTGCCCCCCGACGTGCCGGTCAGCGCCGGCCTCGTCGCCGCCGCCCACGAGGGCGTGCGCACGGCGATCAGCGCCGCGACGCACCTGCTCGAGGGCGCCCGCTTTGCCTACGCGCTCTGCCGCCCGCCCGGTCACCACGCCGGCCCGGGCTGGTTCGCCGGCTACTGCTACCTCAACTCCGCGGCGGCGGCGGCGCTGACCCTGCGCGACGGCGGCCTCGGCCCGGTCGGCATCCTCGACCTCGACCTGCATTATCCGAACGGGACGGCGGCGATCGTCGCCGGGCTTGACGACGTCCGCCTGCACTCGCTGCACGCCTGGCCGGTGACCAACGTCGCCGCCGGCACGGTGACGCCGACGAACGAGCGGGAGCGGGTGGTCGAGTTCACCGGCAGCCCCGGCGCCACCACCTATCTGGACGCCGTGCGGCGCTCGATCGAGTCGCTCGGCGAGGACTGCGAGGCGCTCGTCGTCTCGCTCGGCTACGACACGGTCGAGGGCGACCCGCACGGCGGCTGGGCTTTCTCGCCGACGATCTTCGCCCAGGTCGGCCGCCTGCTGGCGGCCTCCGAGCGGCCGGTTTGCGTCGTCCAGGAGGGCGGCTACGCGCTGCGCGCGCTGGCCGCCTGCAGCTACGCCTTCGCCGCCGGCCTGCTCGACCAGGAGCGTGACGGCCCCGTCGAGGCGGTGATGGTATGAGCCAGAACGGCCTCGAGCCATACCGCCGGCGCCTCGACGGGCTCGACGACGAGATCGCCCGCCTGCTCGGCGAGCGCTTCGAGGTCTGCCGGGAGATCGCTCGCTACAAGCTTGTTCACGACATTCCGATGATGCAGCCGCACCGGGTCGACGCGGTGCGCGCCCGCTACCTGGCGCGCGGCGCCGAGGCGGAGCTGCCGGAGGAGTTCACGGGCGAGCTCTTCGAGATCTTGATCGCCGCCACCTGCAAGGAGGAGGACGAGCTGATGGCGGCGCTGGAGGCTTCCTCAGAGGGTGGGGACGCATGAAGGGAAGCGGGAGATCCACGGGACCGGGGAGCGGCGCGGGGCTGCCCCCCGGCCCGCGCATGCCGAGCGCGCTGCAGGCGGTCGGCTGGGCGACCCGCCCCTACCCCTTCATGAAGCGCTGCCAGGAACGCTTCGGCGACACCTTCACCCTGCGCATCCTGCACTCGGGCACCTGGGTCTTCCTCTGCGACCCCGCCGACGTGAAAGCCGTCTTCACCGCGCCGGCCGGCAACCTCGGCGTCGCCCTCGCCAACCCGCTGCTCCTGCCGGTGCTCGGGCCACGCTCGGTGATGCTGTTGGAGGAACCGGGGCACATGACGCGGCGGCGGACGATGCTGCCCCCCTTCCACGGACAGCGGATGGGCACCGACGCGGAGATGATGGCCGCGGTGACGCGCGAGGTGGTTCACAGCTGGCCGGCGGGCGAGCCGTTCGAGCTCTGGCCGCACATGCAGGCGATCACCCAGGAGGTCATCATGCGCTCGGTCTTCGGCCCCGAGGAAGCGCCGCGGCTCGACCATCTGCGCGGCGTCCTGCACCGGCTCACCGCGGCGCTCAACGAGCCCGGCCGGCTGCGCACCGCGGCGGCGCTGGGGCCGCGCTGGCTGGCCCGCAGCGGCGGCTTCCGCGCCGCGATGGCGCCGGTCGAAGCGGCGCTGCTGGAGGAGGTCGACAGGCGCCGGCGCGCCGGCGAGAACGGCCGCAAGGACATCGTCTCGATCCTGATCGACGCCCGCCACGAGGACGGCTCGCCGCTCAGCGAGCGCGAGCTGCGCGACGAACTGATGACCCTGCTCACCGACGGCCCGACCTCCTCGTCGCTCGCCTGGGTGTTCGAGCGGCTGCTGCGCCACCCCGAGAAGCTGCGCCGCCTGCAGGAGGAGGTCTGGGCGGGCGAGGAGGACGCCTACATGGACGCCGTGGTGAAAGAGACGCTGCGGCTCTGCCCACCGGTGCCGGTCGTAGTCCGCCGCCTGCTCGAGTCGATGGAGCTGGGCGGCTACGAGCTGCCGGCGGGGACGGTGGTCGCGCCCTGCGTCTACCTGATCCACCGCAACGAGGAGCTCTACCCCCAGCCGCGCCACTTCCTGCCCGAGCGCTTCCTCGACCAGCCGCCCGGCACCTACACCTGGATCCCCTTCGGCGGCGGCACGCGTCGCTGCCTCGCCGCCAGCTACGCCGAACTGGAGATGAAGCGGGTGCTGCGCACGGTGCTGAGCGAGGTCGAGCTGCGCCCGGCGGGCAGCGACTCCGAGCGAGCGCGGCGCAGCGCGATCTCCTTCAGCCCCGACAAGCGCGCACGCGTCGTCGCCGAGCCGCGCAGGCTCGTCCCCGTCCCCGTCCTCGAGCCGAGCGAGCCATGGCAGCCGACTCCGATCTACTCGTAGTCGGCGCCGGCGCCAAGGCCGCCGGGATCGCGACCAAGGTGCACGCCTTCAACCGGCTCGGCCTGGGGCCGTTCTCGCTGAAGATCGTCGAGGGGACCGAGGTCGCAGCCTCCTGGAAGGGGCGCAACGGGATGACCTCGGGCGAGGAGCCGCTGGCGGTGACGCCGATCAAGGACATCGGCTTCCCCTACCAGAGCTGGCGCGAGTTCGGCGAGGCGGGCGAGGCGATCGACGGCGAGGCGATGCAGCTCTCCTGGCAGGGCTACATGGTCTCGCGGCGGCGCTACGCGCGCTGGATCGACGCCGGCTCGCCCTCGGTTCGCCACCGCGACTACGGCGAGTACCTGACCTGGGTGCTCGGCCGCGCCGACGAGGGCATCGCCCACGTCGAGGGACGGGTGACGCGGGTGACGCTGGAGGACGACGAGCGCTGGGCGGTCGAGGTCGAGGAGGCCGGCGGGGGCGCCTCGCGGCACACCGCCGCGGCGCTGGTGCTGACCGGGCCCGGCGTCCACCGGGCCTTCCCGCACGAGCCGGGCATCGCCGGCAGGGTCTTTCACTGCGACAGCAGGCGCGAGGAGTTCGCCGAGCTGCCGGAGGACGGCGATTGCGACGTGGCGATCGTCGGCGGCGGCGAGAGCGCACTCAGCTGCATGATGTTCCTGCGCGGCTTCCGCCCGCACTGCCGCTTCACGGTCTACACGCCGATGCTGCCGATGAGCCGTGGTGAGAGCTTCCTCGAGAACCGCGTCTTCTCCAATCCCGACGAGGTCGAATGGACGGCGCTCGACCAGACCACGCGGCGCGATTTCGTCAAGCACTCCGACCGCGGCGTCTTCGACCCGCCGAGCCTCGCAGCGATCGCCTACGACGATCGCTGCCGCTTCGTCACCGGGCGGATCACCGACGTCGCGGCGACCCGCAAAGGGGCGGGCGTACGGCTGCGCCACGAGTCGCCCGAAGGCATCGTCGGGCCGGAGCACGACTACGTCGTCAACTGCACCGGCTTCGACCTGCTCACGCAGCTGCGCGAGCTCTTCCCGGCGCAGACGCGGGCGGAGATCGAGGCCCGCGTCGGGCCGCTCTGGGACACGCCGGCGGGCACCGAGGTGCCGATCGGCCGCCACCTCGAGCTGCGCGGCATGCAGCCGAGGGTCCACATCCCCGGCCTCGCCGGCCTCAGCCAGGGCCCGGGGTTCGCCAACCTCGGCGCCTTGGGACTGCTCTCCAACCGGGTCCTGCAGCCGCTGCTCGCCGAGCGTCAGCCGGACCTCAAAATGGCTCAAATATCAGTTAATACTTGACAGGTTTTTGTCTATCAAATAGGGTCACGTGATGATGGAGGGAACCGGCGGGCGGGGGTACGGTCGAGTTGCCTTGGCACTCCTCGCCGCGATCGCCGCGATCACGCTGGCGGCGGGCTGTGGAAGCGACTCCTCGGCCAAGCCGATCAGCTTCAACGGGAACGCATATCCGAACGGCGACGCGGCGAACACCCGCAACGCCAGCGGCCCGATCGAGTCCTCGACCGTGAGCGAACTCGAAACCGCCTGGACCCTGCCGCTGACCGCGGAAAGCAGCTTCGGCGCCTACGCCTCCACCCCGGCCGTGAGCGGCGGGGTGCTCTACTCGCAGGACCTGGAGTCGAACGTGCAGGCGATCAACCTCGAAAGCGGCGATGTGCTCTGGACGAAAAAATACGAATTCGCCGACCAGGGCCCGAACGGCGTGATCGCCGCCGACGGCCGCGTCTACGGGGGGACGCCCACGTCGGCCTTCGCGCTCGACCAGAAGACCGGCAAGCAGCTCTGGACCGTGCAGCTGACGCGCAATGAAAAAGAAGGCATCGACATGGCGCCCGGCTACGCCGACGGCATGGTCTTCATCTCGACCGTGCCGTGGAACGCCGGCTCCTACTACGAAGGCGGCGGGGTCGGCACGCTCTGGGCGCTGGACGCGAAGACCGGAAAGAAGCTCTGGCACTTCGACACCGTCCCGAAAAGCCTCTGGGGCAATCCGAAGATCAACTCCGGCGGCGGCCTCTGGTACACGCCGGCCTTCGACGGGAAGGGCTCAATGTACTTCGGAGTGGGGAATCCGGCGCCGTTCCCGGGCGCCCCGGGTGCGCCCTGGGGCTCGAGCCGCCCGGGGCCCAACCTCTACACCGACTCGATCGTGAAGATGGACGCGAAGACCGGCAAGATGGACTGGTACTTCCAGCTTACGCCGCACGACCTCTACGACTGGGACCTGCAGGGCCCGCCGATGCTCATCGACTCGGGCGGCCGCGAACTCGTGCTCGCCGCCGGCAAGTCGGGCTTCGTGATCGCCCTCGATGCCGAGACCGGCAAGCTGGTGTGGAAGCGTGAGGTCGGTAGGCACAACGGCCACGACGAAGACGGGGCGCTGGCGATGCAGGGGGACATCGCGAAGCTGAAGCCGCCGTTCTCGATCTTCCCCGGGACGCTCGGCGGGGTGATCGCGCCGATGTCGACCGACGGCACGCACGTCTTCGTCCCGGTGGTGAACCACCCGGTGACGGTCGCCTCCGGCGAAAAAATCGAAGAAACCAGCCCGGAAAACGCCGGCGAAGTGGTCGCGCTGGACGTGAAGGACGGCTCGATCGCCTGGAAGCACGAATTCCCCACCGCGCCCGCCTTCGGGGCGACCACGGTGAGCAACGACGTGGTCTTCGCCACGACCTTCGACGGCGAGGTCCACGCGTTCGAAGCCTCGTCCGGCCGCCAGCTCTGGCAGGAACAGCTGCCGGCGGGCAGCAACGCCGGCGTCACCATCGCCGGCGACACGGTGGTCGCACCCGCCGGCATCGCCTCCGCCGAAGGACAGACGCCGGAGATCGTCGCCTACCGCCTCGGCGGCTGACCCGGCAGGCCGCGACCTCCCTCGGGGCAAGCCGAGCAGCGGGTGGGTCAGCGCTGACGGCCGGCCTGGCCGAGGTTCCCTAACCTCCGGCCACGTGCCCACCGCCGGCGAGCGCCTCCCCCGCATCGACGAGCACTCGATCGACATCGAGGCCGGCGCCGAGGCGGTCTGGGGAGCGCTGCTGCGGGTGGTCGAGGGCTCGTTCGGCTCACCCCGGACGGGCCGGATCGCGGGCCTGCTCGGCTGCGCCGACGTCACCGCGTCCGGCCCTCGGCCGCTCGACGCCGGCTCGACCCTTCCGGGCTTCCACGTCGAGGCGGCCGAGCCGGGGCGGGAGCTGGCGCTGGCAGGCAGCCACCGCTTCTCCGAGTACGCGCTGATCTTCCGGCTCGACGGGGCGAACAGCGGCCGAACCCGCCTGCGAGCGGAGACGAGGGCGGTCTTCCCAGGCGTCAGCGGCGCCGTCTACCGGGCCCTGGTGATCGGCACCCGCGGTCATGTGGTGGTCACCCGTCGCCTGCTGAGCGCCGTCGCGCGGCGCGTATAGCCTGCGGCGCGATGAGCTGGGGAGCGCTGCTGCGCAGCAGGAAGGTCTGGGTTTGGGCCGCCGTCTGGCTGCTCAGCCGCTTCCTGATCGTCGCCCACGTCGGCTTCTGGAACGACGCGATCGGGCCGCAGTGGGAAGACGTCTCGATCTTCGGCGTCTGGTCCGAAGAACTGGGCGTCCACCACGTCCTGCCCAACGAAGAAGCCTGGCAGTACCCCCCGGGAGCGGCGCTGCTGCTGGTCCTGCCGCGGATCGGCTGGGCGGCGTTCGGCTACGACTTCGTCGCGACGATGCTGATCATCGACCTGATCGGGCTCGTCCTGCTGGCCCGCCTCGGGCAGCGTGAAGGCAGCGACGCCGGCGTCTGGGTCTGGCTGCTGGCGATGCCGATGCTGCGGGCGCTGCCGGTGCTGCGCTTCGACATGGCGCCGACCGTGCTGGCGATCGGCGCGCTGCTGCTCATCCACCGCCGCCCGACCTGGTTCGGCGCGCTCGCCGGGCTCGGCGCGACGATCAAGGCCTGGCCGATCGCGCTGCTCTTCGGCGAGTGGGACCGCGGCCGGCTGCTGCGCGCCTGCGCCGGCGCGGCGGCCGCGATCGCGCTGGTCTTCGCGATCTCGGCGATCGCCTTCGACGGCAACCAACTCAACTTCCTCGAGGAAGAGAACGGGCGCGGTTTGCAGGTCGAAGCCGTCGCCAGCCTGCCCTGGCACCTGCGCCAGTACGTCACCGGCCAGGAACTCGACGCCGGGCTGCGCTACCGGGCCTGGGAGATCGAAGACCATGGCGCCGACGTGACCGCCGATGTGCTCAAGTGGCTCTCATTGGCAGCGCTGATCGGCGCCGGCTTCTGGTGGCTGGCGCGCAGCCGCGCCATCCGCCGTGGCCGCGAAGCGCTCGCCGACGCGACTTCGTCTTCACCGTGGTCCTGCTGCTGCTCGTCACCAGCCGCGTGCTCAGCCCCCAGTACATGATCTGGATGCTCGGGCTCGCCGCGGTCGTGCTCAGCTCCGGCCGGAGCCGCCTCAGGCGGCCCGCCTGGACCGTCGTCGCGGCGGCCGTCCTCACCACCAGCGCCTACGGCCCGATGGGCGCCTACGGCACCACCTACGCGATCTACGGCTCTCCCTTCATCATGCTGATCCGCAACCTCGCCCTGCTCGCCGCCACCGTCGACGCGACGGTGGCGATGGTCCGCCTGTTGCGCGAGCGACGTGAAAACGCCGAGCCGCTCGTCGAGCCGGCGGCGGCGCAAACGGGCTAAGCGGACTGCGCCTCGAGGGTTCGCTTCACCGTCTCGATCCCGCGCTCCATCAATCCGTCCGTCGTCTCGGCCAACTGGTCCGGCAGCAGGTCGGCAACCCAGACGAAGCGCGTCGCGCCGTCGCCGTCGGCGAGCACCTGCGCCGCGCCGTTGTGGTGGGTGTAGGGGCCCTCGACGATCGACCAGACCAGCCGGCGATCCTCGTCGCTGGAGCTGATCAGGCGCTCGCGCGCGACCGCCTCGTTGAAGAAGGTCACGATCCGGTCCCCGCCGTCGATCCGGGTGTCGACGACGAAGCCCGGCACGAGGCGCTCGTGCAGCGCCCCCCAGTCGCGCAGCGCGTCCCAGACCAGCTCGGGCGCCGCCTCGATCGTCCTTTCCTTCCGAATCGATGCCATCGGTTTCCCTTCCTCGTCGGTGGAGTCGCCAGAGGATGCCCTGTCGCGCGCCGTGCCGCTTGGACATTCGTGCTCATCTGGGACACTGCGGCGCATGCTCAGCGCCCAGACCGTCCTGCGAGACGACGAGCTGGAGATCGCCGACGTCGCCTGCCGCCACGGCCGCGGTCGCGGCGCCACCGAGCTTGCCGGCGGGCGCAGCAGCATCTGCTTCGTGCGCCGCGGCTGCTTCGCGAGGACCGGGCACGCGGGCGAGGACCTGCTCGACCCCTTCTCGGTCTTCTTCGTCGGCGCGGGCGAGGAGCAGCGCTACGACCACCCGCACGACGGCGGCGACGACTGCACCGCCTTCTTCCTCGACGACGAGCTGCTGGCCTCGCTCTGGGGCGGCGACCCGACCTTGCCTTCCGCGCCCTTGCACGGCGCTCCCGAGCTGGACCTCGAGCACCGCCTGCTGCTGGCGGCGGCGCGAGGGGGCGGCCCCGCCGAGGCGCTGGCCGAGCGCGCGATCCTGCTGATCGCCGGGGTGCTCGAGCTCAGCGACCGCTCGCGGGCGGGGGCGGGACGGCCGTCGCCAAGCCAGAGCCACGAGGCGCTTGCGGCGAAGGCGCGGGAATCGCTCGCCGCCGACCCCGACCAGTCGCTGCCCGAGCTGTCCCGTTCCCTGGCGACCTCACCGCACCACCTGAGCCGGATCTTCCGCGCAGTCACCGGCCACACGATCTCCCGCCACCGCATGCGCCTGCGAGCCCGCGCCGCGCTCGAGCGCCTGGCCGATGGCGAGCAGAACCTCTCCCGCCTCGCCGCCGAGCTCGGCTTCGCCGACCAGAGCCACCTCTGCCGGGTGGTCCGCGCAGAGACCGGCTCCACCCCCGCCGCCCTGCGCGCCGCCCTCGGGAAGCGGATGACCTCGACTCCCTACGATCTTGGATATGCCCCTGTTCGGCCAGGAACACGTCGAGCGCTATCGCGCGACGGACGGCGCGGAGGGTCACGATTGGCGGGGAACGCAGACCCTGCTGCTCACCACCACCGGTCGTAGGTCGGGCCAGCAGCGCACCGCGCCGCTGATCTACGCCCCCCACGGCGACGCGTACGCCGTGGTTGCCTCGAAAGGCGGCTCCGACGCCCCGCCCGCCTGGTACCTCAACCTCAGCGACGACCCTGAGGTCGAAGTCCAGGTCAAGGCCGACCGCTTCAAGGCGAAAGCCCGCACGGCGAGCGCCGGGGAGAAGGCGGAGATCTGGCCGACGATGGTCGCCGAGTGGCCCGACTACGACGCCTATCAGCAGAGAACCGAGCGCGAGATTCCCGTGGTCGTGCTCGAGCGCCTCTGAGACGCGCAGTCGCTCAGCCGGTCACTTGGCCAGAAGCCTGGCTGCTCAACCTCGAGGCGAAGCCGGAGGTGGAGATCCAGGGTCGGGCGCGAGCGGCAGAAGGAGCGAAACCTCCCGCCGACCCCGGTCGTCGTCATCACGCCGGCCTGAGCGTCGCTCCCATGTGGACGCAGGCGGCTGTCAGCTCCACAGCTGACGGGCTCAACCGACCGCGTCGGCCCACTCGCTGAGGCGGCTCGCGAATTGAGGGGTCGCCGCGTCGACCTCGACGATCGCATCGGCGGGAACGTTCGCCTTGTGGGCGGCGGCCATGATCGCTTCGGGCGAGGGTGCCTCGTAGAGGCAGTAGGTGCGGCGCCGATCGGCGCTGAGGAAGGAGAACAGCCAGCGGACTCCCTCGCCGCCGTTGATCTCCTCGATCAACTCGACGTCGTCGTCGCTGAGGTCCAGCTGATCGGCAAAGTTACGCTCGATCACATAGAGAGCCATTGGCTGATCGTAGCGGGGATTTCGGCCTACCGGGAAGCGAGCCCGTGCCGATGCGCGTAGGACGCGGCCTCGGTGCGGTTCGCGGACTCGGTCTTGCGCAGGATGCTGCGGATGTGGTTGGCCGCGGTGTGCTCGCTGATCGAGAGCCTGCCGCCGATCTCGCGGTTGCTGAGGCCCTCCGCGACGAGCGCCAGGATCTGCACCTCGCGCGGCGAGAGGCTGTCGGGCAGGTCGACCGCGACCGCGACCGCGCCGATTCCGAGGCCACGGATCTTCCCGAGCAGTCCCTCCATCCCGATCTGCTCGGCCAGGGCGGTGGCCTCGCCGAGCAGCTTCCCGGCCCGCTCGCGGCTTCCGGCCCCACGGCCAAGCAGAAAGCGACCGTACTCGTATGCGGTGTGCGCCAGCCAGGTCGATGCGCCCATCTGCCTATTCAGGTCCATCGCCCGCTCGAAGTGCTCCTCCGCGCGCGTCGGCTTCTTCAGCGTGGCGGCGAGCATGCCCAGATAGCGATCGGCTGCGCCGTAGCAGGCCACCAGGTGGCCGATCATCACGTTGGTGCCGGCCAGCGACTCCAGCTCCGGGTAGACGATCGCCGCCATCGTCTCGTCGTCGAGCGCCGCGCAGGCGTCGGCCAAGTAGACGAGCGCCGCCGTCCACAGCGAGGTCCGGAAGCCGTCGATGCCCTGGGCGGCGAGGGCGGCCAGTTCTCGCCTTGCCTCGCGCTCCATTCCGAGCTCGGCCAGGACTGCTACGAGCCCGGGGCGCCACGGCCCCTCACGGTCGACGGTTCCGGCGAGGATCCTCATCGCCGGCGCCAACTCGGCCAGTCGCCCCTGCTCGCGACGAAGACCGAACATCTGAATGCCGTGGGTGCCGGATGCGTCGCGTCCGATCAGCAGCCGGCCCCATTCGCGCGAGCGCTCCGCCATCGCTTCGCTTTCCGCGAGGTTCCCCTGGCAGAGGGCGATTGCCGAGCCGTAGTGCTCGGCCACGTGGTTCATGAACGGCTGCGCCGTCCGCTCGGCCATCTCTCGCTGCGCCGCGACCTCGGCCCGGGCGGAATCGAGGTCGCACAGGGCGACGAACGTCGGCACCCGCCAGGCCATCGCCTCAGTCTGGGTCTCGGTGTCCCCCATCTCCTCCGCGAGGTCCCGCGCCTCGGTCAGCATCGCCAGGATCTCCTCGAGCGCGGTCGTCCCGCGTGCCCAGTAGGACCGAATCAGCACCCGCGCCAGCACCCTGCGGTCGCCGTGCTCCCTTGCCAGCGCGACCGCGTTGCCGCGCACGATCGCGCCCCGCTCCGGCTCGCCCGCGAAGCTGAGCCCGCGGGCGAGCCCCGCAAGCAGGCCGATCCGCAGCTCCTCATCCCCCTCGCCGACCGCGGTCAACGCCTCCTCGAGCAGCTCGATCGAGACCCGGCTCGCGATTCCGGGCCGCCAGCAAGCCTCCTCGTAGCCGATCGCCGCCCGCGCCAGCAGCTCAGCGCTCTCGAGCCGGCGGGCGATCTCCGCCGCCGCCACGAAGGCTTCTTGCGCATCGGTCGCCTTGCCCGCCCGGTGGCTGGCCGAGCCGAGCTCGAGCAGAACGCCGGCCCGCTCGGCCTCGTCATCGATCCCGATCCCGATCGCGGTCCGCAACCGCATCCCGGCATCGTCGAAGGCGAGCGCGGCGCTCGCGGCGCTCGCGGCGCGAAGGTTGTAGTCGACGGCCCGCTCGGTCCCACCGAACGGCGCCGCCGCGCCGAAGTGATGGGCGAGGTCCGCGAGCGCGCGGTCGGGGGCGCCGCCGGCGCGCTCGAGCTCCTCCCCGACGCGCAGGTGCAGCTCTGCCCGCCGGAGCCGCGAAAGCCGATCGTAGAGCGCCCTCCGCACGATCTCGTGGGTGAAGCGACAGGCGAGCCGCTGCGAGCGCAGCTCCTCGATCATGCCGCTTCCCACCGCCTCCTCGAGAGCAACGCGCAGATCGGCCTCGCTGAGGCCGGCGGCGCGGCGGATCGGCTCGAGCTCGAACTCGGGCCCGGCGACGGCGGCCAGCTCGAGCAGATCCGTGGTCTTCGGGGCGAGGCGCGAGAGCCGCTGGCCGACCACCTCGTGGACGCTTTCGGGCGTCCCTAGCTCGCTCAACGGCCGGGTCACCCTCACCTTTCCCCCGCTGACCTCGACGATCCCGGTCTCGACCAAGGCGCGCCAGAGCTCGCAGACGAGAAAGGCGTTGCCGCCGGTGAGGTCGTGGATCGTGTCCGCGAGCTCGCCCAGCTCAGCGTCGGGATCGCTGCCGGCGGCGCGGCTGACCAGGTCGGAGACCTCCGCCCCGGAGAGGCCCGAGAGCCGCATTCGCACGACGTCCTCGGCACGGCGCAGGTCGGCGAGCGTCTCAGCCAGTCCCGCGGGCACGTCGGCCTCGGTGTCGCGAAAGGTCGCAAGGAGCAGCAACCGGCCGGCGGCGGAGCGCGCGAGGTGCCGCAGCATCAGCAGCGTCGGGGCATCGGCCCAATGCCCGTCCTCGAGCACCACCAGCACCGGCCGGCCCCGACTCACGTTCTCGAGCAGGTCCGCCACCGCGGTGTGGAGGCGGTGGCGCTCGGTGTCGGGGTCGGCCTCGACCGGCTCGGGCAGCTCGCCGACGCGGGAGGGCAAATCGGGCAGCAGACGCGTCAGCTCGCCGCCCCCGGTGCCGAGAGCAGCACCCAGCTCGGCAGGATCGGTCACTCGCACGAGCTGATCGAGGGCCTCGACGAAGGGTCGGTAAGGAGTCCGAACCGCCGCGTCGCAGGCCCCGCAGAGAACCAGCACGCCTTCGGCGGCGGCCTCGGCGGCGAACTCTCGCGTCAGCCGGCTCTTGCCGGCGCCGGGCTCGCCCGCGAGCAGCGCCACGCGGCGACCCTCGCCTGCGGCACGCGGCATCAGGGTCCGCAGCTTCTCCAGCTCGGCCGCGCGCCCAACAAAGGGGGAGATCGAGGTTTGCCGGAGCGAGCCCGGGAGCTCCGGGATCTCT
>Ga0307500_10000329_pt1 | contig 16165 bp, 14 predicted proteins | sample 14_S_MG_FD_201362 | JGI IMG/M metagenome (GOLD analysis project Ga0307500, IMG submission 201362) | Soil microbial communities from Populus trichocarpa stands in riparian zone in the Pacific Northwest, United States - 14_S | ecosystem: Environmental > Terrestrial > Soil > Riparian zone > Trees... | reverse complement strand
GCGGATGCCGTTCTCGTAGAACAGCTTCGCCACCACCTCCAGCACGACCGCTCGGGTGTCTTCGGCACGCCGGTAGCGCCGCTTGGCATGATCAGCCACGGGCCAATACTAGGGAACGTTCCACATTTTGACAATGACGAGGAACGCCCCCTATCTTCATCGCGTGACCGCACCGAGCAGCCCGTACGCAGGTGTCCGTCCGCTAGGCAGCACGCCGCCCACTGAGGAGGTCCGATGACCAGTCCACCAATGACCAGGGCGCCGGCCAGGCCGGGAGCGGCGCTCGCGCTCCTGCTCGCCGCAGCGCTGCTGGCCGGGCTCGACTTCATGATCATGAACGTCGCCCTGCCGGCGATCAAGGATGATCTCGGGTTCACGCCCGAAGATCTGCAGTGGGTGATCAGCGCCTACGCGCTGGCACTGGGCGGTTTCCTGCTGCTCGGCGGCCGGCTGGCCGACCTGTTCGGGCCGCGCCGGCTGTTCGTCGGCGGATTTGCGATCCTCACCGTTGCGTCGCTGGTCGGCGGCCTGGTCGCGAACGGGGTCGTGCTGATCCTGGCCCGTGCGGTGCAGGGTTTCGGCGCGGCGTTGCTGACCCCGGCCGCACTGGCACTGATCGCGTACATGTTCGCCGAGGGCGCCGAGCGGAACCGGGCGATGGGGCTGTTCGCCGCGATGCAGGCGGTCGGCGCCACCACCGGCCTGATCGCCGGCGGCCTGCTGGTCGATGGCCCGGGTTGGCAGTGGGTGATGCTGGCGAACGTGCCGCTCGGCCTGGCCGCGCTGGTGCTCGGCCCGGCCCTGCTGCCCGAGCGGCAGGACCGGGACACCACCCAGGGGTTCGACCTGGTCGGCGCGATCCTGGTCACCGCGTCACTGGTGGTGCTCCTGTACGCGGTGGTCACGGCCAACCAGCACGGTTGGGCCTCCGCGACCACGCTGCTGCTGTTCGCCGCGGCGGCGGTCGGGCTCGCCCTGTTCGTCGTGGTCGAGCACCGGGTCGAGCACCCGCTGATGCCGCTGGACTACCTGTCCCGACTCGACCTCGCCGGGTCGAACCTGGTGGCGTTCCTGCTGACCGCCTCGGCCTGGTCGCTGTTCTTCATGCTGACGCTGCACATGCAGGTCGTCCGCGGCTGGAGCGCCATCGAGTGCGGCGCGGCGTACATCCCGATGGGCGTGGGCATCTTCCTGATCGCCCGGTTCGTCAGCCCGATCGCGATCGGCAGGGTCGGCGCCCGGCTGACGCTGGGCACGGCGCTGACCCTCAACGCCGTGGCACTGGCCTGGCTGGGTACCCAGATGGTCCTGCAGAGCAACTACTGGTCGAACCTGCTGGCGCCGATGGTGCTCCTCGCCATCGCGAACGGGCTCGCCAACTCGACCGCGATCGTGGCCGCGCTGCAGGGCGTTCCCGGGCACGAGCAGGGCTTGGCGTCCGGGCTGGTGGTGACCGCACTGCAGGTCGGCGGGGCGTTCGGGGTGGCGATCCTGGTCTCCGTGTCGACCGCGGTCACCGGCGACTCGACCAGCCTGCAGTCGATCAACGACGGCTACCAGCACGCCATCTACACCGGTGCCGGGCTGTCCGTGCTGGGCGCGGCCGTGGCCTTCGCCCTGGCCGCCGCCGGTCGCCGGCGGGGCGCCGCCACCGGCGGCGGTGCGGCCGACTCGGGGGCCGGCCTGACGACCCCGGCGGAGGCGTCCGCGTAGCGCCTGCCAGCTCGGTCCGAGGCCCCGCGACAACCCTTCCGACCCTGGTCGGTCGGGCGGCGGGGCCTCGGCCCGGAATCGCTATTCGTGGACATGACAAGGTCTCGCCGAATTCCGCTCGGACGCGATTTCCGGGGTTACGTTGCCCTGGCATCGGTGTGGCCCGCGCTGAGCGTCGTGATCGCCGTCCGGAGCCGGACGCAGTGCGTCCTGAATTGGATTTGCCGGGTCGACACCGGTGCATTCCCGGCCGCCCTGAATCCGATAGGAGTACGCATGACCGCAACGCCGGAAGAACTCAGCACCGAGAAGCCCGGCACGGACCCGGACGTTGTCCAGCCGGCCCGACCCAGATCGGCCCGGTGGCCGGCCTGGGTGCCGCCGTGGTGGCTCGTCCTGCTCGCCATCTATTCCGCCGGCTTCGCGATCTGGGGGGCCTACCGGTACGTCACGCTGAACCCGAAGCTCGCCCGGAATGTGCCCCGCCCGGACGTCCCTGAGCACTACTCACTGGTCGCCGCACACGTCCTCGCCGGCGCTGTGGCAATGTCTTTGTGCTGGCTTCAGGTCTGGCCCTGGCTGCGTGACAACCATCCCCGCATTCACCGCCGGATCGGCCTGACCTACCTGTTCGCCGGCGTCTTCCCGGCCGGGCTGCTGGCCTTCCCGGTCGCGATCCTGACCACGGCCGGCCAGGCGGTGCGGGCGGCGCTGTTCACCCTCGCGGTGGGCTGGCTGTTCGTCTCGGTGGCCGGGTTCCGGGCCGCCCTGCGCGGCCGGTACGACCTGCACCGGCGCTGGATGCTGCGCAGTGTGGCGCTCACCACCTCGATCATCACGCTGCGGCTGATCTACTACTCGTTCCACTTCCTGACCACGCACACCCTGCGGCACACGTACGAGAACCAGCCGCGGCTGGTGGTGACCGAGGCCTACTCGACATCCATCTGGCTGTCGATCGCGCTGCACCTCGTGTTCGTCGAGTGGGTGCTGCTCCGCCCGCGCCGTCGCCGCCCGGTCGCCCGCCGGCCGATCACGGCGTCCACGGGCCGCGCGGCACTCTGACCCGGCAGGCGCCGGCCCACACCGTCCCGGGCCGGCGCCGTCAAACCCGTCGCGCCCGGCTGATTGCAGGCAGCCGGGCGCGACGGGTTTGCGCGGTGTCAGACGTCGGTCAGCCGGATCCCGGCGTGCGCGCGGTACCTGCGGTTCACCGCGATCAGGTTCGCGGTCAGCGCCTCGACCTGTCCGGCGTTGCGCAGCCGGCCGGCGTGCACGCCACGGACGCCCGGAATCGCCCCGGCCAGTTCCTGGACGACGCCGACCGCGGCCCGGTCGTCGCCGAGTACCAGCACGTCGCAGTCCAGCTGCGGGATGTCCGGGTCGGCCAGCAGCACCGCGCTGAGGTGGTGGAACGCGGCCACGACGCGGCTGTCCGGCAGCAGCGCGGCGGCCTGTTCGGCGGCACTGCCGTCGGCCACCGGCAGCCGGTACGGCCCGTGGTCGTCGAAGCCGATCGGGTTGGCGCAGTCCACGACGATCTTGCCGGCCAGCCGGCCCCGCAGCGGGCGGAGCAGGTCGGCGTGCCCGGCGTACGGAACCACGACCACGGCGATGTCGGACTCATCGCACACCGATCCGGTATCGCCCCCGGTGCAGTCCGAGCCGGGGACGCCGGCGCTGAGCTCGGCGGCGACCAGCCGGGCGCGGCCGGCGTCCCGCGAGCCGATCCGCAGCCGCAGGCCGGCCGCCGCCCACCGCCGGGCCAGCCCGCGGCCCTGCTCGCCGGTGCCGCCGAGGAGACCGACGGTGAGCGTACGGAGGTCGACCACCGGCCCGTGTTCGGCCGCCCCGTTCCGCCCCGCCACCGGGCCCGGCCCGGTCACCTCCGCGGTCATGAGGTGGCCTCCAGGGTGAGCACCGCGGCGAGCGCCAGCGGGTGCGGAGCGGAGCGGGGGAGGCCGCCGGGAAGCCCGGTCATGGCCGCCCGCCCCGGTGCCGGCGGCGGTGCCGCGCCGGGTCAGTCATCGCCGAACCCGGTGCTGCGACTGACCGTCTCCCACCGCGCCATCTCCTGCAACTGCCGGTCGAGCTTGCCCCGGATGACCTCCAGGCCGTCGGCGCCGAGGACCAGCCGCAGCGGCGGAGCCGGTTCGTCGACGACGCGCAGGATCGCCTGCGCGGCCCGGGCCGGGTCACCGGGCTGCCGCCCGTCGATCGTCTCGAACAGGTCGCGGAACTCGTTGATCGTCGAGTCGTAGTCGACGATCGGCGTGGTGTGCCGCATGGATCGGCCGGCCCAGTTCGTGCGGAAGTTGCCCGGCTCCACGATCGTCACCTTCACGTCGATCGCGGCGGCCTCCGCGGCCAGCGCCTCGGAGAAGCCTTCCAGCGCGAACTTGGTCGCGGTGTACCAGGCCAGTCCGGGTGCGCCGGCCTGGCCGGCGACCGACGAGATCGTGATGATGTGGCCACTGCGCTGCTTGCGCAGTACCGGCAGGGCCGCCCGGGTGACGTCGAAGACGCCGAACACGTTGACTTCGAACTGGTCGCGGATCTGCTCGTCGGTCGCCTCCTCGACGCCGCCGAACAGTCCGTAGCCGGCGTTGTTGACGACGACGTCGATCCCGCCGAACTCCTCCACCGCGGTGTCCACCGCCGACCGCACCTGCTCCGGGCGGGTGACGTCCACCGGAACCAGGCGGACCCGCTCCGGTGCTGCCAGGGCGAGGGCGGAGTTCGCCTCCGGATGCCGCAGGGCCGCCACCAGGCTGTCGCCGCGGGCGACGACCGCCTCGGCGAGTGCCCGGCCGAAGCCGGTGGAGGTGCCGGTGATCAGCCAGACCCGGCCGGCTGCTGCAGAGTTGCTCATCGCGTGCCTTCCTCGGGTGGGGACGGGTCAGCCGTTCTGGTCCGGTACCGGGCCGGCGATGATGGCGGTCTGCCGCCAGATCTTGCCGTCGCGCAGCACGAGCGTGCCGTAGGTCTTCACGGCGTTGCCGCCGATCGACATGTCCGCCTCGTAGCTGATGACGTCGTCGCTGGCCTGCAGCGCGACGAGATTCAGCGTCTGCGGCCGCAGGGCGAGGTACTCGCCGAGCATCGTGCGCAGCTCCGCCTTGCCGCGGCCGACCGCGTCGAAGCGCACCAGCACCGCGTCGTCGCGGTAGTTGGACAGGACGCCCTCCAGGTCGTTGTGGTGCAGTGCCTCGACCTGCCGGTCGAACAGCGCCAGCAGGTCGTTGCGGGTGGTGGTCATGCGGGTCCTTCCGGTAGGTGGGAACAGCGGGGGGTGCGACCTGCCGCGCCGCCGGGGCCGCGGGCCCCGGTGGCGCGGAGGAAGTCGGTCAGCGGCTGGCCCGGTAGTGGTGGATGAGCGAGACCGCCATCGCGCCCTCGCCGACGCCGGACGCGACCCGCTTGATCGAGTGCGCCCGTACGTCGCCGGCCGCGAACACGCCGGGCGCGCTCGTCTCCAGCGGCAGGGGCGGGCGCTGCAACGGCCACCGGGCCGGTGCGGCGGCCAGCAGGTCCGGGCCGGTCAACACGAACCCGTGCCGATCCCGCGCGACGCGCTCGCCCAGCCACTCGGTGCGCGGCCGGGCGCCGATGAAGGTGAACAGGAATCGGGCCGGCAGCGTACGGGTCCGTCCGGTCGCGTCGTCGCACACCTCGATGCGCTCCAGCCCGTCGCCGCCGCCGAGCCCGATGACGCGGGTGTGCAGCAGCACCTCGATGTTCGGGGTGCGCCCGATCTCGTCGACCAGGTAGTGCGACATCGACGCGGCGAGCACGTCGCCGCGAACGAGCAGGGTGACCCGCGCGGCCTGGCGGGCGAAGTAGATCGCGGCCTGCCCGGCCGAGTTGGCCGCGCCGACGAGGTACACGTGGTCGCCGGCGCACAGGCCGGCCTCGGTGATCGCGGCGCCGTAGTAGAGACCGACGCCCTCGAACCGGTCCGCGCCGGGTACCTCCAGCCGGTTGTACGCGACCCCGGTGGCCAGCAGTACGGCCTCGGCGCTCAGCTCGACCCCGCTGTCCAGCGTGATCACATGCACCGGGTCCTGATGGCGCAGGCCGACCGCGGCGGTGGGGGAGAGGATCTCGGCGCCGAGTCGGCGCGCCTGCGCCACCGCCCGGCGCGCGAGGTCGGAGCCGGAGATCCCGCTCGGGAAGCCCAGGTAGTTCTCGATGCGGCTGGACGTGCCGGCCTGGCCGCCCGGCACGTCGGCGTCGACCAGCAGCGTGGAAAGCCCCTCGGACGCGCCGTAGACCCCGGCGGCCAGCCCGGCCGGCCCGCCACCGACGACGATCAGGTCGTAGTGCGGGCGGGTCGCGGTGCCGGTGATGCCCAGCCGGAGCGCGAGTTCGGCGCTCGTCGGCGCCGCGAGGAAGTCACCCTCCGGGAACACCACCATCGGCAGCCGGGGCCGGCCGGCCTGCTGGACCAGCTCCGCCGCGTCCGGGCTGCGCTCGACATCCTCGAACCGGTACGGCTGCTGGTTGCGGGCCAGGAAGTCGCGCAACAGGTGCGCGCCGGCGGACACCGAGTGGTCGATCAGCCGGATTCCGCCGTACCTAGGGCGGTGCGCGGCGGTCCAGTCCGCAAGCAGATCGTCGAGCACCGGGTAGAGCCGCTCCTCGGCGGGCTCCCACGGCTTGATCAGGTAGTGGTCCAGCCGCACCCGGTTGATCGCGGCGACCGCGGCGTCGGTGTCCGCGTACGCGGTGAGCATGACCCGGCGCGCGGCCGGGAAGTACTCGATCGCCCGCTCGAGGAACTCGACGCCGGTCAGCCTCGGCATCCGCTGGTCGACCAGGAGCAGCGCGACATCCTCGCGCCGGCCTTCGAGCGTCCCGAGCAGGCCCAGCGCCTCGTCCGGGTCGAGCGAACCGACGACCCGGTACTCCTCGCCGTACCGCTCCCGAAGGTCGGCCCACACCGCGCGCAGCACCTGCGGGTCGTCGTCGACGCAGAACAGCACCGGCCGGCTGGTCACCGGTACCGCGGCTCGCCGCGCCGCGGCCCCCGGTTGCCCGGCGCGGGGCTGGGCGGCCGCTGGTGCCCGGTCCGGCGCGTCGGCTGAACGGGCAGTTTCGAGGTCGGTCACGGAATTGAGTTTGCTGCGCCGCCCAGCCTGGCCGTCGATAGCCGGGTATGCAGCGTCAAGTCATTTCCACCTGCGTGCGGACAATGGGCAGTCGCGCTCTTCTCCGCCACTATTCCGGCGACTTTCCGGCCGACTTGACCAGGTCGCCACCCGACCTGATGGAATAGGTTCATGAGCGGCGGGTGATGCCCCTCCGACGCGGCGTCCGTCACGCCGCGCCGGCCGGTGTGCGACGAAGACGCCGCCCGGCTGTGGCCCTCGCCAACTCTGCCGGTGTATCCAGGAGGACCCCGAGCGCGGCCCGGCGACGGCAGCACCTGATTGCGCATTCACCAGCGGCGCGCGGGTCCACCGTCCCGGCCTGCTCGACGGGCCCTGCCGGGTCCGCCGCTCCGGCGCCCGGCCGGACAGAGCCGGGCAGCGCGGCAGCGTCGACGACGGCCAGGTCGGCCGGGAGCAGGTCGGCCATCGGGCGGTCCAGCAGGCGGGCTACTGGCGCCTCACGTCACCGGCCCTCTACCGGTACAAAGACCGCGACCTTCGGTGCTGCCGCGGCTGCAGAGCAGGCGCTCTGCGCCGGCTGAGTGGGCTTGTCGATGTCAGATCAGCGAGTGCACCTCGGTCTGGACCTCGTCGTCTCGGCCGGTGTATGTGCGGATGCTGATCGTGTCGCAGCGCTCGGCACACCAGGCCCGCGCCTCGTCGAGGCTGAGGTCGGCTGGGCCATCCCAGTGGTACAGGGTGGTTGCGGCCGGTTTCGGCATCCATTCGATGTGGGCCGCGTACCGTTGCACCGGCGATGGGCCGGTGCCGTCTGGGCCGACATACCCGTGGCCCAGTTTGGGCAATGGCAAGGTGCTGGGCCGGCCGGCCCGATCGGCGTGCGCCAGCAGTAGTGGGTCGGGTGTTGAATCAACCGCGATCCATGGCCGGAAGGCCCAGCCCGCTGGCCGATCGTGATCGCGGGGATCTGGTCGCTGCAGCTCCTGGTCGGTCAGGCCCCCGGCGGCGATCAACCGCCGGAGCTTGGCCGGCACGAAGATCTCCGCGCCCGGCGGGCATCGGTAGAAGGTGTCGCCGATGAACAAGCGGTCCTGCCCGTTGCTGGACCAGACGCCGTCGCCACCGGCGACCTCCACCCCGACGACTGATCCGTCGTCGGACCATAGGAACCGCAGCCGGCCTGGCTGTTCGAGGTCGACTCCGTGGAAGTAGTCGCCGGTGACGACGGGTCCGCTATACATCTACGTTGAATCTCCTTCGCCGAAGCCGGGGTAGTATACTCCGCTGTCATCTTTTGTGAAGTCCAGTGAGTCATACCAGCCGCTTGTCGCCGGCGAGTATGTCGGTACGGTCATACTCCACAGAAATGCGATATCATAATTGCTCTTGTCTTGGATGAATATGTTGCTGAAGGTGAAGGTTGCAGTGGTCCCAACTGGTACTGGGTGCGTAAAGGCCCGCCACTCTTCGCCGCAGCCCCCTTGTAGGAAGCCCTTCTCGTCGCACGAGATGTCGACCTGGGGCGTTGCCGGTTCGGTGGCGTCCTTGAGCCAGATACTTGCGGATATGTTTCTGATCTGGCTGCCACTGAAGTTGAAACTCGCCTGGACAGCGACGGTGCCTGCATACTGACAGGTCCCGCCGGGTCCGATAACGCAGGTGTCGTACTCCAAATCTCGGCCAAATGTGCTTCTGGAGAGCTGCCAGCCGTAATAGCGCCCGTCTCCAGCACCTGGACTGGTGGTGAATCCGTAACCGCTCGGCGCAGCCGACGACGCAACCCTCGTGGCTCGGGCGACCCGTTGCGCGGTCACCGCCCGATCGACTAGTTGCACGGCCTCCTGCGCGGAACGAGCGTGTCGAGCCGCGTCAAGGCACGTGGCCTTCGGCGCCATGCAGGTGAATTTGTCACCGGACTGGACGGTGTCGGAGGCTGCTGCGCCCGTCCCAGGCGCAGACAACACTGACAACACTGTCAGACCGGCCATAATGGCGATTCGGCTACCTCTAAATCGCATAATCCACCTCTCAGTCAAATCCACCGATACGAGCACCTTACCGGTGGGTGGGAATCGCGCAAGTCGAGGGTTGGCAACTGTAAGCGACATATATCACTCTTTAACATATATAATGAGATTAATCGTATAATCGGCCCATCGAATTGCGTCGACACACCAGGCAACCGCGACAGCCGCGGTCGGAGTGGAAGTCGCATCCGGCTGGCCGCGGCCGCTGTCGATGGCCGCTGCTGACGCGTCAGTAGCCCGGCGCGCACGCAGGTGCTCGGCGATCTGCCCCAGCCGATGACCACGCGGATCCCCAGGTCGTTGCGAGGTAACCCTGATGGTCGGCATCGTCCGGCTGTTATGGCAAGGGCGGGTCGGCCGGCGGGCGGATTGAGGTCTCGCCCGCACCAGTCGGACGAGGCGGCGCCGTCAGATCGGCCGACATCCATTCCGGCTGCCACGTCATCCCGAACGCCGGAGGCGTCGTGTGTGAAGCCGCCTCGACTGAGCCCGCAGGCGCCACACCTGGTACGACAACCGTCGCTACCGGCGGCGGCCACGCCGTTAGCGCGTCCTGACTACGAGGGTGACGAAGGTGAGGGTGCTGGGGCCGGCGTGGCCGGTGATCCGCCAGCAGCCATTGGTCGGGAACGTGACGCCGGTCGCCTGGAAGCCGGTGTCGCCGTAGCCGTCGGGTACGTCAGTGCGCAGCCCGGGCGCCGCCGCGTCCAGTCGCTGGCCGGTGATCGTCAGCCGCCCGCGGGTTGCCCGCCACCAGCCGAACTTCGTCGAGACGGACCCGTCGGCCTGGACCGACTCCGGGTCGGCGTCGATCACGCCGCCGGGCCAGAGGCCGCCGACCCAGAGCGCCCCGTTGCCGTACGAGGCACCCCAGCCGAAGAAGGCGTCCGGTGACACTCCCCGGGGGCCGGTCGGGCTCGGCCGGGTCACCGGGCAGCTGCCGGTGCTGGGCGGGGCGGCAGCCGGGCCGGGGGCGGACGGGCTGCCGGTGCCGGCGGGGGCGGTGCCGCCGGACCGGCAGCCCGGCAGCGGCAGGACCAGCGCGGCGGCCGTGACCGCGGCCGCGATCCGTCGTCCCGTCATGGTGCTGGTACACCGCTCAGGTTCGCGGGGTTCCGGCCGCGGTCCGGCCTCAGCGGTATTCGGCGATGCGGGGGCGGAGGCCGAGAGTGGCACTGGCGGCGGCGAGCGTCATCAGGGCGGCGAGACCGATCGGCGCGGCGTCGAGGGCGGTCGCGGCCCCGGCTGCCGCGGCGGCGTAGCGGGCGTTCGAGTCGGCGATGGCGCGGCCCAGGGCGGAGTCGACCACGCCGGCCAGGGTTGCCGATGCCGCGGGGCTGCCGCCGACCGATGCGGCCACCGCCTGGGCGTAGCGGCCGCTGTCGTCCAGGCCGCGTACGGTGCGGTGGGCGGCGGCCCAGCTGGTGCGCGCGGCCGCCGCGGTCTCGACCGCCTGGCGGGTGTCCGGGTGGCCGGCGACGGCTGAGCCGGCGCGGGCGAGCAGGCCGTCCAAGGTGGACATCGTGCCGCCGAAGTGCGCCTCGAACGCGTCGGGGCCGGCCCGCCCGATCAGCGTGAGCTCCTCGTCGCCGCGCGCCTGCAGGGCGGCGATCCGGGCCTGGGCGAGCAGGTCGAGCGGTGCCGCGCCGTCCCGCCGGGCGGTGTCGGAGCGCGAGCCGGCGGTGGCGGTCGCGATCGCGAGCCAGGCCAGCGCGGCGGCCGCGGCGAGCGACCCGGCGAGCAGCCCGGGGTTGAGGACCCGGTGGGTACGCCGGAAGAGGTGGACCTGGGTGCCGGCGAGCCCGGCCAGCACGATCGCGGCGAGCGCGATGCCCGCCCACGGCGTGGACCGGCCGCCGGCCTGCGCGGCCGCCACCCGCGCCCGCGCCACCTCGTAGAGCTGCTGGGCGGCCGGGAGCAGAACGTCGCGGTTGAGGTGGGACGCCTGCCGCAGGTACGCGGCCCCGACCGGCACGCCCTGCCGGTTGTAGACCCGGGCCGTCTCGACCAGGCCGGTGTAGACCGGCAGCGCGTCCACGATCGTCGCGATCGCGGCGGCACTGCGGGCATCGGGCGCGCCGGCGGCGGCCGTGGTCAGCGCCGCCGTCGTACGGGCCAGGTCGTCCCGGTACCGGGCCAGGGTGGCGGACGGCTCGGCGCCGCCGGCCAGGAACGCCCCGGCCGTGGTCGCGTCCGCGTCGGACAGCGCCTGGTACGCGTCGAGGGCCGCGGTGACCAGTTCGCTGTCCCGCCCGGCCGCCTCCCGCAGCAGCGCCTGCCGGTGCGCCGCGGCGGTGGCCCCGACCACCCCGGTCAGCCCGGCCAGCAGCACCAGCCCGGCGAGCATCGCCATCAGCCGTCGCGGCGAGTCCCGCGGCACCGGGACCCGCATCAGCCGAGGTACCGTGCGGCCGGCGGCGCCGGCACCACCGGGTCCAGACCGGTCAGCCAGCGGACGTACTCGGCCCGCCACCGGCCGTCGGCCCGCATCCGCTCCAGCACCCCGTTCACGAACCGGATCAGGTCCGGCTGGCTGCGCCGGACCGCGAACCCGTGCGGCTCGTCGGTGAACCGCGGCCCGCGCACCACCGTCGTCGGGTCCTGCGCGACCAGCCCGAGCAGCACGCTGTCGGTGGTGGAGATCGCGTCCGCGTACCCCTGCTGCAGCAGCACCAGGCAATCGGTCCAGTCCACGACCGCCACCGGGATCGGCGCCGGTCGCTGGCCGGCGATCGTGTTGATCGAGGTGGTGCCGGTCGGCGCGCACACCTTGGCGCCGCCGAGGTCGGCGATCGACCGGTACGGGCTGCCCCGGCGGACCATGATCTTCTGCCCGGAGTCGAAGTAGTCGGTGCTCATCGCGACCTGCTGCAGCCGGTCGCAGGTGATCGTCATCGAGTCCGCGACCAGGTCGACCCGGCCGCTGTTCAGCGACGAGATCCGGTCCGCCGAGGAGATCGCCCGGAACTGCACCTTGTCCGGGTCGCCCAGCATCGCCGCCGCGATCGCGTGCACGAAGTCGATGTCGAACCCGGCCAGCTCGCCGTCGCGGATGAAGCCGAACAGGTTCTTGTTCTGGTCCACCCCCGCGATCAGGTATCCGCGCGCCGCGATCCGCGCCATCGTGCTGCCCGCCGGCATCCGCCCCGGCGCCGGCATCCGGGCCGGCGGCCGCAGGCTCGCCCGTGGGTCGCAGTCCGGCGCCGGCACCGCGGCCGGGATCCGGGCTGGATCCTGGACCCCGGGCGGCAGCGCGACCACCGGCCGGGCGGCCCGCGCCGACGTGACCGGGGCGCCGCCGCAGCCGGCGAGCCCCGCCGCCACCGCGACCAGAACGACCCGGAAAACCCATCCCCGCCTCATATCGCCGATCGTAGGCGGGGTTCAGGCCTCCCATCCGTTTCAGTCGTGCCCGACCGGGACGGCCGACGCGCGGTCAGACGTGCGTCGCGGTCACGACGTCGGGCCCGGCGAGGTTCGGCTCGGCCGCCGCGGCCGGCAGGAACCGGCCGACCAGGCCCCGCCACAGGCCGCCGCCGACCAGGCCGCCGATGAGCGGCGCGACGATCGGTATGTACCAGTAGAAGTTGCCGTACTGGTCCCGCATCGCCTCGCCGTACCCGGTGAGGAACGACGCCAGCCGCGGGCCGAAGTCGCGGGCCGGGTTGATCGCGTAGCCGGCGTCGGTGCCCCACGCCATCCCGATCCCGACCACGAGCAGGCCGATCACCACCGGAGCCAGGTTGGCCAGCGGCGGGTTGTTCCGGGACTCGACCAGCGCGAAGATCACGAACACCAGGATCGCGGTGCCGATGACCTGGTCCCGGAACGCGCCCCACTCGCTGACCGGCAGCGCTCCGTTGCCCGGCAGGGTGGAGAACACCGTCTGGGTCTTGATCGTGTTGCCGGGGTCGGCCTTCGCCAGCACCTCGCTGTAGTTCCACCGGACCAGCAGCGCGGCGACGAACGCACCGAGGGTCTGCGCGAGCGCGAACGGGGCCACCTTGCGCCACTGGAAACCGGCGAACGCGGCCAGCGCGACCGTGAGGGCCGGGTTGAGGTGCGCGCCGCTGACCCGGCCGGCGACGTACATGCCGAGCGTCGCGCCCAGGCCCCAGGCCCAGGCGATGCTGTCGTGGTCGCCGATGCCGCCGGCGGCCACCTGCGCCACGACGCCGAGACCGATCAGGATCAGGATCATCGTCCCGGCGAACTCCGCCGCGAGCTCCGGGAGCATCGAGGGTCGCCTGCCGATATCCGCCACGTGTGCTCCTGCCCTGGGCCGCGCACACCGAGGGGCGCGAGACGGTTGCGACCTCCCGGCCGGCCGAGAGGTCGCTGTCAGCTGTGCGCGACGCTAGGCAGGCCGAGATCACGCGTCAACGAACACTCGCCGACAATGCCCGTCCGCCGGGGATAGCGCCCGGCCGGCACCGTTGCTGGCCGCGGGCCACTGTCGCCGTCCGATGCGGCGCGTCATCGGCAAGGTGCGTGACGGGTTTGCGGGGGTGCGGGGTTGTGGTCTGGCCGGTTGTGCGCGCGCCGGGCTGATGGGTGCAGGTGTGCGGGCGGCCTAGCGTGGGCCCGCATGGGGCGGGTGCTGATGCTCAGTGATGATCCGCAGGTGGTGCGGGCGGCCGGGGACATAGGAGTGGACCTGACCGTCGTCTGCGGGGCGGGGCAGCGGGATTTCGGGATGGTGGCGATTCCGGACGGCACCCGCCAGGTGTTCGTCCAGGACTCGGTCGGGTTGGAGTCGGTGCTGTTCGGGCTGTACCGGGCCGGGGTGGATCCGGCCGGGTTCGACGCGATCTATTCAACTGACGAGGGTGGCGTCGTCACGGCCGCGGCACTCGGGCATTCCTTCGGGGTGCGGGCGATCGAGCCGCGGGTGGCGGCGTTGTTCCGGGACAAGTCACTGGCGAAGGCGGCGCTGCGGGCGGCCGGTATCGAGGCGGCCGACTTCCGGGTGATCGAGGACATCGTCGAGTTCCCGGACGACTATGCGTTGCCGTTCCGGCCTGCGGTGCTCAAGCCGGTCGCCGGCGGGGCGACGTACCGGACCTACGTGGTGCACACCGAGGCCGAGCTGCGCGCGGTAGTCGCCCGGGAGCGCGACGACAAGCGGCACCGGGCGTACATCCTGGAAGAGTTCATGCCGGGCGACGAATGGCATGTCGACGGTGTGATGTTCGGCGGCGAGTTGCGGTTCGTCAGCGTCGGGTCGTACCAGAAGACCTGCCTGACCACGCTGGCCGAGAACGACTGGCTGCGGACGTTCAGCTTCGACCCGGTGCACGACGCCGACGTCTACGAGCGGGTGACGCCGCTGGCCGAGCGGGTGTTGCGGACGCTCGGGCTGGACAGCGGCGTGTTCCACATGGAGCTGTTCCACGACCGGGAGAGCGGGCGGCTGGCGTTCGGCGAGTGCGCGGCCCGGCGCGGCGGTGGGCTGATCGAGGAGCAGGTGTTCCGCAAGTTCGGGGTCAGCCTGGCCGAGGCGGCCCTGCGGTGCGCGCTCGGGGTGGCGCCGGTGATCGAGCCGGTGCGCCGGCCCGAGGCGGTCGGCAGCGTCTACCTGCCGTACACGAGCGGGGTGCTGCTCGCCACGCCGTCGGCGGAGGATCTGATCGCGCTGCCGAACGTCGAGTACGCGCTGGTCGAGTGGCCGATCGGGTTCACCACGCCGATGATGAAGAGCACGATCAACAAGGTGGGTCAGGTGCTGCTCACCGCCGGCTCGCGGGCCGAGCTGCTGCGCCGCGCTACGGAGATCGTCGGCTGGTTCGCCGAGCGGACGATCATCGTGCCGCCGAAGGCGACCGCCCGCCAGCTACGCGAGTGGTACGCGCGGGTCGCCCCGGACGGCGGCCGAGCGGCCGCGGCGTGGAAGAACGGCAGCCGGGTCGGCTAGGCCATGTCTGCCAACCCTTCGGGCGAAGCGCGGGTTTCGGTAGCGGACCGGATCGGGTTGATCCGGTCGACGCTGGTGCCGTTTCCGGCGGCGGCCGGTGGGGTGCATCGGGACCGGTTCGGGCGGTTGGTCGAGAGGTACGGCGCCGACGCGGTGTTCGGGTACCTGCGGCGGCGACGGATCACGCATGCGGCGCTGGTGAGCCACGGCGACCACCCGGCGGTGGCCGACGACAGCGGGCCGTTCTGGTTGTTCCGGCAGGCCGGGTCGGCGATCCGGGAGGTGCATCGACGCGAGCTACCGCGGTTGGCCGCGGCGTTCGCGGCGCGCGGGGTGCCGCTGATCGCGTTCAAGGGGCTGATGCTGGACCTGGCGCTGGGCAACACCGACGCCCCGACCCTGGGCGGGGATATCGACCTGCTGGTCCAGCGGGACACCCTGCCGGCGGCCCGGGATGTCATGGCGTCGCTCGGCTACGAGGTGGACCTGCGGGTCGAGAGCGGGCGGGTGCGGCGGATGCCGGCGCGGCTGACCCGGCTGACCGAGGGGTCGATCTATTCGTACGGGCAGTGCCAGCCGTACGACCGGCTGGTGGCGGTGCCGGAGCTGGACCCGCTGGCGGACCGGGTCCGGGCGCTGCTGCCGGCGAACTTCTGCCTGCTGGACGGGCGGCTGCAGCTGAAGCTCTCGGTCGACCTGCACTACAGCCTGAACCTGCTGGCCGACGACGCCGGCCTGCGGGTGAAGCCCGGCGAGGACGCCTGGTGGGCCGCCCCGCGGACGGTGCCGGTCGACGGCACGCCGGTGCGGACGCTCGGCGACGAGGTGCTGCCCTGGGTGCTGCTGCACCGGCTGTACGTGGACGCGATGGTGCTGCAGGAGACGACCATCAAGACGCTCTGCCACCTCAAGCTGCTGCACGCGTACGGGCGCTTGGACGTCGGGCACGTCCGCGCGGCGGCCCGGCGCTACCCGTATCTGGCGCCGTCGCTGCACTACGCGCTGCGGGCCGCCGACCAGCTCTGCGAGCTGGGCCTCGACCGCACCGGGCTGGCCGAGCCGGCGGAGCTGCGGGCGGCGCACGCGCCGACCATGAACGTCGGTGACTGCCTGCCCACCCTGCTCGATCTCGGCGTCGGGTTCGAGCTGGCCGATTCCGGCGGCGACGACGCCGAACTGACCGTCCGGGTCGGGTGAGGGAACGATGGTGGATCCGTGGTCCCGCTGCTCGCCGGCCGACCGGGCGGTGATCGAGGGCTTGCAGGGTCGGGTGGAACCGGTCGCGCCGGATGAGTTGATCGAGCGGCTGCACCGCCGGTACGCGGCCGGCGGCGCCGAGGTCGCGGTGGTCGACCGGGGCCGGGAGTGGACGTACGCGCAGCTGGGCGAGTGGGTGC
>Ga0307500_10000328_pt1 | contig 16173 bp, 17 predicted proteins | sample 14_S_MG_FD_201362 | JGI IMG/M metagenome (GOLD analysis project Ga0307500, IMG submission 201362) | Soil microbial communities from Populus trichocarpa stands in riparian zone in the Pacific Northwest, United States - 14_S | ecosystem: Environmental > Terrestrial > Soil > Riparian zone > Trees... | reverse complement strand
AGCCCGTTCCAGATGCCAGCGGCCCGTCCAGCCGGGACGGGCCGCTACTGCAGGTCCCGCGGCGTAGCGGCTCCAGCCGTCAGGAATAGTCGGTCGGGTCCCGGACGCGTTCGTACGCGGACTTGTCGAGCCAGTGGCACCACAGCGCGCGGCCGGCGATGCTCAGTCGAGGGCTGTGTCGGTTGGCACCGCTCCAGGCGGCGACTTCCGCGCGCGGGCCGCCGGTATTGGTCATGGACGAGACTACTTCCAGCGCGGGCTTCAAGTCGGTGTCGGTCGACATCAGAATTCCCACGTCGTACTCATCGCGTACGGCCATGAGCGCGAAATCGATCGCGAGGGCTACGTCGATCCCCTTCTCCTGTGGGCGTTCGCCCGGCGCGGAGGTATGCGGCCAGCCGCGTGGGTACAGCAGGGTTCGCAGGATCAACGCCACCTGCGGATGCGCCCACGCCGTGTGCTGGTGACGGCTGGCCGAGTAGCCCTTCGGATCGCGGGTGGCGTCCGGCTGGCCGCGGTAGACGCGCACCTCGCGCAGTTCACGGTCGAACGGGCTGTCCTCCGCCAGATGTTGAGCAAGAGGGAGTGGACTTATCTGGCCGTCATGGTGCCGACCAGCGTCACCATGGAAAAGCGTTCGAGCATTGCGGTAGACATTTTGGTAATCAATGAAGACAACGACGCGCGCCGCCACCGCGCAAACTCCTTCGAGCGAAGAAATAATAATCCCCGCCAGTGCAACCGGGGACGTATCCGCGGCCGGACGGCGGGGAGCAGTGATGCAAGTATGCATCTTTGGCGGGGCGCCTGTCAAATTGGTGGCGGCGCCCCGCCTGCGGTGGTTAGGGGCGGGGGTCGGCTGGGCGGCCGGCCAGTTCGCGGTGGGTGTCGGTCTCGAGCTCGTCCGGCGGCGGCGGTTCCTCGATGGGGGCGAAGAAGCCGCGGACGCGGCGGCTGGCGCCGGCCACCCGGTTCAGTTTCTTCGGGATCGGGGTGGCGGCGTACTGCAGGACGCCGTGGCCGTGCTCGTCCACCGGGCCGAGTGGCTGGTGGACCTCGATGTACGCGCCGTTCGGCAGCCGTTTGATGATGCCCGTCTCGACCCCGTGCTCCAGCACCTCGCGGTCGTGCCGTTGCAGGCCCAGGCAGATCCGGTACGCGACCAGGTAGGCGATGGGCGGCACCACGATCACGCCGATGCGGCCGATCCAGGTCATCGCGTTCAGGCTGATGTCGAACTTGGCGGCGATCACGTCGTTGCCGCCGGAGATCCAGAGCACCAGGTAGAACCCGATCGCCATGGCGCCCAGCGCGGTGCGTACCGGCACGTCGCGGGGCCGCTGCAGGAGGTTGTGCCGGGCGGTGTCACCGGTCAGCCGGGCTTCGATGAACGGGTACATCGCCAGCAGCGTGAACAGGATCCCGGGCATCACGATCGCCGGCCAGACCAGCGGCGAGAGCGTGTGGTCCCAGAGCCGGATCTCCCAGGACGGGAACAACCGGGTCGAGCCGTCCAGGAAGCCGACGTACCAGTCCGGCTGGGAGCCGGCGCTGACCTGGGACGGGTTGTACGGGCCGTACAGCCAGATCGGGTTGACCTGGAACAGGCCGCCGAGCAGCGCCAGGATGGCGAAGACCAGCGCGAAGAACCCGCCGGCCTTGGCTCCGTAGATCGGGAAGACCCGCTCGCCGACGACGTTGCGCTCGGTCCGCCCCGGACCGGGGAACTGGGTGTGCTTCTGCCGCACCACCAGGGCCAGGTGCAGCGCGATCAACGCCAGGATGATCCCCGGTATCAGCAGCACATGGATGATGTAGAACCGGCCGATGATCTCGGTGCCCGGGAAGTCACCGCCGAACACCGCGAACGCCGTCCAGGTGCCGATCACCGGGATCGACATGATGATCGCGTTGATGATCCGCAGGCCGGTGCCGGACAGCAGGTCGTCCGGCAGCGAGTAGCCGGTCAGCCCCTCGCCGATCGCCATCGTCAGCAGCCCGATGCCGACCAGCCAGTTCAGCTCGCGCGGCTTGCGGAACGCGCCGGTGAAGAACACCCGGAACATGTGCACGGTCAGCGAGGCGACGAACAGCAGCGCCGCCCAGTGGTGGATCTGCCGGATGACCAGGCCGCCGCGCACGTCGAAGGACAGCTTCAGCGTCGAGCTGTACGCGCGGGACATCTCGATGCCGTGCAGCGGCGTGTAGCTGCCGTTGTAGGCGACCTCGCCCATCGACGCGTCGAAGAAGAACGTCAGGTAGGTGCCGGTGAGCAGCAGGATGATGAACGAGTAGAGCGCGATCTCGCCCATCATGAACGACCAGTGGTCGGGGAAGACCTTGTTCAGCTGGCGCCGGATCGGCCCGGCGATGGTCAGCCGCTCGTCGGTCCAGTTGGCCGCGCGCTCCGCGGGTGTGCCGGTCTTGACCGCCATTAGGGACGCTCCCAGAAGCTGGGCCCGATGGGTTCCCGGTAATCGCCTCGTGCCACGAAGTATCCGTCGCCGTCCACGGTGATCGCCAACGCGGGCAGTGGCCGGGCGGCCGGGCCGAAGACCGGCGTGGCGTCCCGGGTGACCAGGAACTGTGACTGGTGGCAGGGGCAGAGGATGCGGCCGGTCTGCTGCTCGTACAGCGAGACCGGGCAGCCGGCGTGCGTGCAGATCTTCGAGTAGGCGACGTAGTCCTCCCAGCCGAAGTCCTCCTGGCCGGGGCGGTGCGTCACCTTCTGGTCGGCCCGCAGCCGGATCAGCATGGTCGCGCCGTCCGGGGCCTTGATGCCGCCGGGCACGCCCGGGAACACCGTCTGCAGCGCGCCCGGCTCCATGTCGGACGGGCGCACCGGCCGGCCGTCGACCGTGACCAGGCGCACGCCGTCCTTCCACGGGGTGCTGAACAGCTCGCCGCGCGGTTTCTTGATCAGGCCACCGACCAGCGGCACCACCGCCAGCGCGCCGAGCGCGCCGACACCCAACCCGAGCGAGCGCTTCAGCACCGACCGGCGGCCCAGCCCGGTCATCTCCAGGCCGGCCACCAGGGCGGCCGAGGTGGCCTTGGTGTCGACCTCGTCGGAGAAGCCGTCGTGCCGGTCCTGCGCGGCCTCCTCATCGGGCATCAGCCACTTGGCCCAGAGCACCGCGCCGACGCCGATGCCGGCCAGCGCGAGCGCCATGGTGACCCCGAGCAGCGGGGTGTACCAGGCGTACGAGTTGTCCGTGATGGAGAACTGCCACGGCACCGCGATGTAGATCACGATGAACGCGACCGAGGCCAGGAAGGTCAGCACGAAGCAGGCCGCGACGCCGCGCTCGGCCCGCTTTTCGGCCCGGGTACCGGGCACCGGGAACCGGTCCCGGCGGTGCACGATGTGGACGCCGTCGAGCTCGGCGCCGTAGTCGGCCAGCTCCTGCGGGGACATCGCGTCCAGGTCAGGTTCCGCCCCGGGTGCCCCCGGGCGGGTCTGCTGGTCGCTCACGACTTGGCTCCGATCCAGAGAATGGCCACCATCGTCAGGCCGATCCCGACCACCCAGATGACCAGGCCCTCCGGCACCGGGCCGAGCCGGCCGATGCCGCTGCCGCCCGGGTCGGCGGTCTGCTTCAGGGTCTGGACGTAGTTGATGATCGCGCGCTTCTGCTCCGGGGAGAGCTGGTTGTCGCTGAACACCGGCATGTTCTGCGGGCCGCTCAGCATCGCCGCGTAGATGACCTCGTCGCTGGAGTCGCCCAGGCTCGGCGCCGACTTGCCGGCCGACAGTGCGCCGCCGCGGGCGGCGAAGTTGTGGCAGGACGCGCAGTTCAGCCGGAACAGCTCGCCGCCCTCGGCCAGGTCGCCGTCGTGCAGGTCGCCCTGCGGGATCTCCGGGCCGCCGCCGACCGACTGCACGTACGCGGCCACCTGCTCGGCGTCCGCGGCGTTGAACTGCGGTGGCTTGCGCGGCGCCTGCCCCTCCTGCCGCTTCGCCGGCATCCGGCCGGTGACGACCTGGAAGTACGCCGCCGCCTGGCCGACGCCCAGCAGCGACGGGCCGCGGTCGGTGACGCCCTGCAGGTTCGCGCCGTGGCAGGCGATGCAGCCCTCTTCGTAGATCCGCCGGCCCTTGCGCAGCTCGACCGGGTCGTTCTGGGAGCTGGCCTGCGCGTTGCGGTGCGGGGTGGCGGCCGCGGCGATCGCCGCGTAGCCGATGCCGACCACCACCAGCGTCATGCCGAGCGCGACCGTGCTGGACAGCCGGCGGCGCAGCCGGCCCCGCCGTCCCGGCCTGCCCGGCCCCGGCCTGCCCGGCTTCGGTGCCGGTGGGGACGCCTCAGTCATATCTGGCACCTTCGGGGTCGCTTCGGGGGTTGTGCTGGGCTCGTCCGGGCCGGGGCCGTCCACCGCGTCGTCCACCGGGCCCCCTAGCGGATCAGGTAGATCGTCGCGAACAGGCCGATCCAGACCACGTCGACGAAATGCCAGTAGTAGGAGACGACGATGGCGCTGGTCGCCTGCGCCGGGGTGAACCGGCCCATGGTGGACCGCAGCAGCATGAAGATGAACGCGATCAGGCCGCCGATGACGTGCAGGCCGTGGAATCCGGTGGTGAGGAAGAACACCGAGCCGTAGCCGGACGACGCGATCGTGGTGCCGTCGTGGACCAGGTTCCGGTACTCGTTCGCCTGGCCGAGCACAAACACCAGGCCCATCAGGAACGAGATCGTGAACCACACCCGGAGGCGATGCACGTCCCCGCGCTCAGCCGCGAAGACACCCCACTGGCAGGTCACTGAGGACAGCACCAGGACCACCGTGAACACCGTCGCGTACGGCAGGTTCAGCTCGGTGGGGTGCATCGGCCAGTCGTCCGGATGTGCCGCCCGGACGGTGAAGTACATCGCGAAGAGCGCGGCGAAGAACATCAGCTCGCTGGAGAGCCACACGATCGTGCCGACGCTGACCATGTTCGGCCGCGTCAGCGAGTGGACTCTCCCCGTTTCGAAGGTCGCCGTCGCCACGGGCGTCATTATGGCGCGGCCCCTCCCGCCTTCTTCGGCCGGGTCACAGGGCGTGTCGGGGCCCCCGCCGGACGGCCCCGCGCAGGTCGGCGGGGGTGGCCGGGGTCACGTCCGGGTCCGGGGCCTACCGTGATGTCCGTGTCCGGCCTGCCACTCGCCCACGGTCCGTACGGCGACGTGCTGACGCCACCGTTCACCGTGGCCCGGGTGCTGACCGCGACCACGATCGACCCGGTGCCGGCCGCGCTGCTGCTGTTCGCGGCCGGGCTGTACCTGGCCGGGCAGTGGCGGCTCTGGCAGCGCGGCGACCGGTGGAGCGGCTGGCGGTCGGTTTCCTTCCTGGTCGGCGGGCTGGGCTCGCTCGCGTTCGCGACGATGTCCGGGCTGGCCGCGTACGACGACAAGCTGTTCAGCGCGCACATGGCCCAGCACATGATCCTGTCGATGATCGCGCCGGTGTTCCTGGCCCTGGGCGCGCCGGTCACGCTGGCGCTGCGGACCCTGCCGCCGCGGTCGCGCGGGATGCTGTTGGCCGCCCTGCACAGCCGGCTGGCCCGGCTGCTCACCTTCCCGCCGATCGGCTGGGCGCTGTTCGTCGGCAGCCCGTTCGCCTTGTACTTCAGCGGCTGGTACGAGGCCACGCTGCGGCACGACTGGCTGCACGAACTGCTGCACGTCCACTTCGTCGTGGTCGGCTGCCTGTTCCTCTGGCCACTGATCGGGCTGGACCCGGTGCCCGGCAAGGTGTCCCACCCGCTGCGCTTCCTGCTGATCTTCGGAGCGCTGCCGTTCCACGCGATCCTGGGTATCTCGATCATGGGCAGCCAGGCGCTGATCGCCGGCGACTTCTACACCGCGCTGCACCTGAGCTGGTCCGACCCGGTGTCCGACCAGCGGGTCGGCGGCGGGCTGCTGTGGGCGTCCGGGGATCTGGTCGGCCTGCTGCTGCTCGGCGCGGTCGCGGTGCAGTGGATGCGGGCCTCGGAGCGCGAGGCCGCCCGGGAGGACCGTCGACTGGACCGGCTGGCCGCCCGGATTGGTCCGGATGATGGCGTGGACGCCGGCTCCGGGGCGATGCCGGTCTGGTGGGCCAGCCAGGACAGCAGTGGTCCAGACCGTTGACCCGCTGCGCCGTCCGGCCTACGGTGTCGTGATCTGATCGGGGCCGCACTCGGGGGAGCGGCAGGCCTGACGGAGGAACCGTGGTCGCAGGGTCCCGCCCCGGCAGCGCTACGCGTCGCCCGGTGCGGAAGGTGTCCACTGCCGAGCGGCACTGTGCGGTCTGCGGGGAGCGCCTCTCGGCGTACAACCCCGGGCCGAACTGTTTCGTGCACTCGACGAGCGCGTCCCGCCGTCCCGAGCATTGGCCGCGACGGTGATCCGGGCTGCCGGCGCCCGGGGGTAGCCCCGGCCCGGCATGGCCTGACCGGTCGGGTGGCGCCGCCCGGGTTCCACGCCGCCGGCGTTCCCGCCGGCGGGCTTGCCGGTGTGCCGGGCGCGGGCCGGCGACTTCCCGGCCGGGGCGGGGTGGGACGATGCCCTACGATTCAGACCGCATTGCGCCCGCCGACCGCTGGGGAGACCACCAATGTGCGCCGCGACCGCCCGGCCCCAGACCGTCCTGGTGTTCAGCCATGACCCGGCGGTACGGGAACGGGTGCGCTCGGCCGTCGGCCGCCGGCCGGCCCCGGACCTCGGCCGGATCGAGTACGTCGAGTGCTCCACCGGCGGCGAGGTCGTCGCCCGGATCGACGCCGGCGGGGTGGACGTGGCTGTGCTGGACGGCGAGGCGCAACCGACCGGCGGGATGGGCATCAGCCGGCAGTTGAAGAACGAGATCACCGACTGCCCGGCGATCTGCGTGCTGCTGGCCCGCGCGGACGACCGCTGGCTGGCCACCTGGTCGCTGGCCGACGCCACGCTGACCCGGCCGCTGGACCCGATCACCGCCGCCGAGGTCGTCGCCGGTCTGCTGCGCAACCGCGCCGCCGGTCTCCCGGCCACCCGCTAGGCCGGGGGAGCGGGCACCGTGAGCGACCAGGGCGGCCCGACGTGGCCCGGGTTGTTGGCGACATTGCTGCGCGGCGATCCGCTGGCCGCGACCGACACCGCCTGGGCGATGGCCGAGATCATGTCCGGGCAGGCCGCCCCGACCCAGACCGCCGCGTTCGCGGTGCTGCTGCGGGCGAAGGGGGAGAGCCCGGCCGAGTTGAGCGGGCTGGCCGCGACGATGCTGGCGAACGCCGCGCCGGTGGACGTGCCCGGCCCGACCCTGGACGTGGTCGGTACCGGCGGGGACCGCAGCCACACGGTGAACATCTCGACGATGTCGGCACTGGTCGCGGCCGGCGCGGGCGCCCGGGTGGCCAAGCACGGCAACCGGGCCGCGTCGTCCGCCTGCGGCTCGGCTGACCTGCTCGAGGCTCTCGGCGTGGTGATCGACCTGCCCGGCCCCGGGGTGACCCGGTGCGTGGACGAGGCCGGCATCGGGTTCTGCTTCGCCCCGGTCTTCCACCCCGGCTTCCGGCACGCCTCCGGGCCGCGGCGGGAGTTGGGCGTGCCGACCGCGTTCAACTTCCTCGGCCCGCTGACCAACCCGGCCCGGCCGACCGCGCAGGCGGTCGGCTGCGCGGACCCGCGGATGGCGCCGGTGATGGCCGCCGTGCTGGCCGAGCGCGGGATCACCGCGGCGGTCTTCCACGGCGACGACGGGCTGGACGAGCTCACCACGACCACCACCTCCCGGGTCTGGGCGGTGCTCGCCGGCGAGGTCGTGGAGTCCCGGATCGACCCGGCCGACCTGGGCATCGCACCGGCCGACCCGGCGGCGCTGCGCGGCGCGGACGCGGCGCACAACGCGGCCGTGGCCCGGGCCCTGCTGGCCGGCGAGCGCGGCCCGGTGCGGGACGCGGTGCTGCTGAACGCCGGCGTCGCGCTGGCCGTCTACGACCGGCTGACCGGCGGCCTGGACGCCGCGCTGCGGACCGGGATGACCCGCGCCGCCGAGGCGATCGACAGCGGTGCCGCCGCCGACGCCCTGGACCGCTGGCGCGCCGTCAGCCAACAGATCCGCAAAGAACTAGCCCGCTGACCGACCCGGCCGTCCGGGCAGCGGCCGGTGCCGCGTGCGATCCGGCGGCCGCCGCACCGTGGGGTCCGCGGGGGCTCGGCCCCCGCGGCCAGCATGACGGGCGAGCCCGGCGAGCGTTCTGTGCGAGCAGGGTCCGGCCGAGCCGGCCGCACCGTGGGGTTCGCGGGGGCTCGGCCCCCGCGGCCAGCATAACGGCCGAGCCGGCGAGCGTTCTTTGCGAGCAGGTTCCGGCCGAGGCCGTCCCGGCCCGGCTCAGACCGGGTCGTCGAAGCCGATGGCGAAGGCGGCTTCGAGATCGTGCCGGGAGTAGGCCCGGAAGGCGATGTTGGTCTCGGTATCCAGCACGCCGTTGACCTTGTCGATCCTGCCGGCGATCACGTCGGCCACTTGGTCGAACTCGCGCACCCGGACGATGGCGATCAGGTCGACATGCCCGGCCACCGAGTAGACCTCGCTGACCCCGTCGATGTCGGCGATGGCTTGCGCCACCTCCGGGATCTGGTCGGTCTCGACGGTGACCATGACAATCGCGGTGATCACGCCCGTGATGCTAGGCCATGGCCGCCAACTCTGGCACCGGGGCGGCCGCGGGCGGGCCGGGAGCTGGGGCGCAGCCCGCGGCGGTCGGCGAACGGGTCGGGGTCGCCGGGCGGCGGGCCGCGCAGGATGTCGCGCAGGCCGCCGGCTCCGTAGGCCGGGGACGCCCAGCCACCTGTCATCTCCACCAGCCGGGTGCCGGGCTCCTCCAGCCAGTGCAGGATCCGCTCGGTCTCGCCGACGGTGGCCGCCGGCAGCGGGCCGAGACCGGGCAGCACCGATTCGGCGGTGGCGATCAGCGCCTCGACCACCGGCATCGGCGGGACGCCGCGGGCGGCCACCCCGGCGGCGACCAGCCGGCCGCGCCGGATCACGGACAGCTGCCAGCCGCCGGCGCCGTCCGGCCGGGCCGCGACCAGGTGTTCGATGGCGGCCAGCGCGACCAGCCGCTGGATCCGGGCGCAGGCGCGGACCAGCGTGGTCAACCGGTCCCGGACGATCGCGGCCTGCTCGTACCGGCCGGCGGTGGCGAGCACCCGGATCCGGCGCAGCAGCGGCGCCACCAGCGGCCGCGGGTCGCCGGAGACGGCGGCCCGGAACAGGTCGGCGTGGGTGGCGTATTCGGCCGGGCTGACCCGGCCCTCGCACGGCGCGCCACACCGGCCCAGCTCGGCCAGCACGCAGGCGGAGCCGCCCCCGTGCGCCGGCAGCCGCGGGCTGCACTGCCGCAGCGGCACCGCGTCGTACACCGCCGACGCGGCCCGTTCGGCCGCCTGCCGGGACCCGAACGGGCCCAGGTAGGCGGCCCCGTCCGCGCCGACCCGGCGGACGATCGCCAGCCTGGGGTACGGCTCGATGGTCAGCCGCAGCCAGGTGGACCGCTCCGGGTGCCGGGACCGGCGGTTGTACGGCGGCTTGTGCTCGGCGATCATCCGCAGCTCGCGCACCTCGGCCTCGAGCGAATGCGCGCAGACGATCGGGTCGACCCGGTCGGCCAGGGCGATCATCTCGGCCATCCGGGACCGGGTCTCGCTGGCCACGAAATACTGCCGGACCCGGGTGCGCAGGTCTTTGCTGGTGCCGACGTACAGCGGGCGACCGGTCTGGTCGCGGAAGACGTACACCCCGGGGGCGTGCGGCAGCCCGTCGGCCATCCCGCGCTTGCGCCGCTGCGCCTCGCTGACCTGGGTGGTGAAGTCGCGCAGCTCGTCGAGTGACTGGACGCCGAGCGAGCCGACCCGCTCCAGCAGGCCGTGCAGCACGTCCACGGTGGCCCGCGCGTCGGCCAGCGCCCGGTGGATCGGCGTGGTGGCGGCGTGGAAGAAGCCGGCCAGCGTGCTGAGCTTGCAGTTGGGCACCTCGTCCGCGACCAGCACCCGGCGGGCCAGCACCGCGGTGTCGACCACCCGGTGCGCCGGCCAGGGCCGGCTCTGCTCGGCGCAGGCCGCCTTCAGGAACCCCACGTCGAACGGGGCGTTGTGGGCGACCAGCACGGCGCCGCGGGCGAACTCGAGGAAAGCCGGCAGCACCGCGCCGATCGTCGGCGCGCCGGCCACCATCAGGTCGGTGATCCCGGTCAGCACGGCGACGAACGGGGGGATGCCGTGCACCGGGTTGACCAGCGTCTGGAACTCGCCGAGCACCTCGCCGCCGCGCACCTTGACCGCGCCGATCTCGGTGATCGCCGAGTCGTCCGGGGAGCCGCCGGTGGTCTCCAGGTCGACCACGACGAACGTGACGTCCCGCAGCGGCTCGCCCAGCTCGTCGAACGCCTGCTGGACGTAGACCGGGCGGGCCGGCGCCCGGCCGGGTGCCGGGCCCGGGCGCGGTGGCGTCCCGGCGGTGGTCATGCCCGGACCGTAAGCGCGGCCACCGACAAAACCGGCGCCGCCACGCCGCCGCAGATGCGTAACTTGACGCTTACGTAAGTCTCTTGTTACATATCTCGGGTGGCCGTCTTCGAGGCGCTGGCCGACCCGACCCGGCGCCGCATCCTGGAGCTGCTCGCCGGCGGTGAGCGGTCGGCCGGCGACCTCGCCGGCGAGTTCGCGATCAGCCGGCCCGGCGTGTCCCGGCACCTTCGGGTGCTGCGTGCCGCCGGGCTGGTCCGGGCCCGCGGCGACGGCCAGCGCCGGCTCTACTCGGTCGACCCGGCGCCGCTGGCCGAGGTGGAGCAGTGGCTGGCCCGGTACCGGCTGTTCTGGGCGCAGCGGCTGGACGCGCTGGACACCGAGCTACGCCGCGCCCGCCGGGCCGCGGGCACCGACCCGGCCGGCCTCGACGGGTCCGGCGCGGACCGCAGCGGCGCCGGCACCGCGCCGGCGACTGACGAGAGGGAAACCGGATGACAGACGAGTTCGGCGTGCTCCGGGCCGACGGCGGCCGGTTCGCCGTCCGGTTCGAACGGCACTACCCGGCCGGCCCGGCCGAGCTGTGGACCACGCTGACCGAGCCGGAGCGGCTGGCCCGCTGGCTGGCCGAGGTCGTCGACGGGCGGCTGGAGCCGGGCGGCGAGTTCACCTTCCGCTGGGACGGGGACGCCAGCCAGACCGCCCGCTGCCGGGTCCGGCTGTTCGAGCCGCCGAAGGTGCTGGAGCTGGACTGGTCGTTCGAGGGCGAGCCGGACTCGGTGCTGCGGATCGAGCTGTCCCCGGCCGGCGACGGCACCCTGCTGGTACTCGACCACCGGCAGCTGCCCCGCGGCCAGGCGGCCGGTTACGGCGCCGGCTGGCAGGCATACCTGGACGGGCTGGCCGACCTCGACCTGGCCGGCTGGGACGGGCGGTTTGCCGAGTTCCTCCCGGCCTACCGCGAGCAGCTCAGCGCGTTCGACTGAGCACTGCGGGCCACAGCGGCCACCCGGTGCGGCCGGCAGCACTACCCTCGGGAGTGTCCGCCGACCGCGCCGCCGAGGAGCCGCAGTGCCCGCAGTCCCCGCACCCACCGCGCAGACCCGCTGGCGCTGCTCGCTGTGCGGAAACCTGACCCGGTTCGATGTCGAGCGGACGGTGCGCTCCCGCGAGTACGTGCACGTCGACCTGGCCGGCGCGGCCGCGGTCGAGGAGCACGAGGTGGTCACCGAGACCATCGACCGGGTCAGCTGCCGGTGGTGCGGCCGCCCCGACGCGGTGGAGCTGATCGCCCGCCCGCTCGCCGCCGCCGAGGCCTTCGCGGCCGAGTCCGCCGCGGCGGCCGGGGCGCCCGTTCCGGGCCCCGCTGACCAGGGTCCGGCCGGGTCGTGACCGCCTACCCCGGCGGCCCCCTGCGCTCCGCTGCCTGCTCGCCGGGGCTCGCTGCGATGCTCACTCCGGGGGCCGCCTCGTGACCGCGGCGCCGCTGGACGGGGTCCGGGTCCTGGACCTGTCGCGGTTGCTCCCGGGCGGGTACGCCACGCTGCTCGGGCTGGCCGAGCTGGCCGGCTGGCACCTCGACCCGGCCCGGCAGCCCGAGCTGGTCGAGCGGATCGGCGCCGTCTTCGCCACCCGCGGCCGGGACGAGTGGGCCGCCGCGTTCGCCGGCGTCGACGCCTGCGTCACCCCGGTGCTCGACCTGGCCGAGGCGCTGGCCGACCCGGCCGCCCGGGCCCGCGGCACCATCGGCAGCCAGCCGCTGCCGGGCGGCGGCGCGCTGCCGGTGCTGCCGACCGCGCCCGGCCTGCCGGCCCGCCCGCTGGCCCCGGCCCCCGGGCTCGGCGAACACACCGCTGCCGTGTTCGCCGAGCTCGGCCGAGTGCCGGCCGACAGTCCGGGTGCCTCGTGACCGCCCGGGCCGGCTCCCGGGGCCGGCCGTGACTCTCCGCCGCTTACCACGGGACGGCCTGCACGCCGCCCCCGGCAACGGCGCCGCCCCCGCCCCGCCCCCGGACACCGGGCCCGACCCGGGCGGCCCGAACGGCGCCAACGGCCACGCCGCCCGCCCCCCGAAGCCCGCCGCCCCGCCGCCCGCCCCGGCCACGTCGCCGGATCCGGCCGGGGCGGCCGGGGCGGACGCGGGTTCGCCCGAGGCCGGTCCGGTCAGCGACGCGGATCATCCGTCCCCCGCTGAGACCGCCCAGAACGGCGCGACCGGTGCCGGTCCGGCCACCGACCAACCCGGTCCGACCACGATCGACGCCGGTCAGCCCGACCCGGCAGACCACCCCGATGGTCCGCCGCCGCCGGCCGGCTCGGCAGGGCCGGCCGGTTCGGCAGGGCCGGCTGGTTCGGCGGAGCCGGGTGGTTCGGCGGAGCCGGGTGGTTCGGCAGGGCCGGGTGGTTCGGCAGGGCCGGGTGGTTCGGCGGAGCCGGGTTTGCCGGAGCCGGGTGGTTCGGCGGAGCCGGGTGGCTTGGCTGAGCCGGGTGGTTCGGCGGAGCCGGGTTTGCCAGAGCCGGGTGGTTCGGCGGAGCCGGGGGAGGGCGTGGCGCTGCCGGAGGCGGTGCGGGTGCGGGTGGTGGCGCTGGCCGCCGACGCGCTGGGCCGGCTGGCGCCGGACGAGGTGCCGGCAGCGCTGCGGGCGGTGGCCCGGTTCACCCCGGCGAAGCGGGCGAAGCTGGGCGGCACAGCGCTGGCCGCCGCGCTGGCGGCGGACGCGGCGTTCCGGCTCGGCGTCGCAGCCAAGGCCGACCAGGCCACGGCGGCGGTCATCGACGCGGTACGCACCGGCGAGGTGCCGGCCGCGGCCGACCCGGTGGAGCTGGCCGCCGCGGCGTACCTGCTGCGGGCGCCCGGCTGGCCGGCGTACGTGGAGCGGGCCCGGGCGGCGCTGGGCGAGGTGACGGAGCGGGCGCACGTACGGGAGCGCGAGGCGGAGCTGACCCGGCTGCGCGCGGAGGTGACCGCGCGCCGGGCGACCGCGGCGACCGACGCGGCCCGGCTGCAGGCCGCCGCCGCGGCCGCGCAGGCGGACGCGGCCGGGCTGCGCAAGCAGTTGCGCGAGCAGACCGGGCTGCGCCGGGCGGCGGAACGGGCCCGGGTGGCCGCCGACGAGGCGCTGGCCGAGGAGCGCCGCCGGGCCGCGGCGGCGGAGTCGAGCACGCATGCCGAGGTGCGCCGGCTGCGGCAGCGGCTGGCCGAGGCGGAGGACGCGGTCGAGTCGGCCCGGCGCGCCGCGAAGGACTCCCGGCAGGCCGACGAGGCGAGGCTCTGGCTGCTGCTGGACACGGTCGCCGGCGCCGTGCAGGGGCTGCGCCGCGAGCTCGCGCTGACCCCGACCGACGAGCGTCCGGCCGACGCGGTCAGCGCGGTCATCCCCGGCCACGATCGGCCCGGCGCCCGCGGCGACGACCCGGACCGGCTGGACCGGCTGCTCGCCCTACCCCGGGTGCACCTGGTCGTGGACGGCTACAACGTGACCAAATCCGGTTATGGCGAGCAGCCGCTGGCCGCCCAGCGCAACCGGCTGGTGCAGGGCCTCGGCGCGCTGGCCGCGCGGACCCGGGCCGAGGTCTCCTGCGTCTTCGACGGTGCCGCCCGGCCACCGGTCGCGCCGCCGGCGCCACGCGGGGTGCGGGTGCTGTTCAGCGCGCCGGGGGAGACCGCCGACGATCTGATCCGCCGGCTGGTCGCCGCCGAGCCGGTGGGCCGCCCGGTGGTGGTCGTGTCCACCGACCGTGAGGTGGCCGAGGGCGTGCAGCGGCCGGGTGTCTACCCGGTCCCGTCCGCCGTCCTGCTCCGCCGCCTCGACCGCGGCTGACCAGTCCAGCCTGGACCGCGGCTGACCAGTCCAGCCTGGACCGCGGCTGAGCGGTCCCGACAAATTTGTCGTACCCCCTGCCTAACGTCGTTCTCGTCCAGCCGCGGTGGCGCCGCCGGGGCGGGGCGATGAATGAGGTCAACCGATCCGGAAGGGAGTACGGCAATGGTCATCGACTGCGACGGGTGCGCGGTCCGCGGGCTTGCCTGCGGTGACTGTGTAGTCACGGTCCTGCTGGGGGCGCCCCCGGAGGGCGTCCAATTGGACGACACCGAGCGCCAGGCGATCGCCGCGCTGGCCGACGGCGGGCTGGTACCACCGCTGCGACTGGTAGCTGGACAGGGTGACGCGCTACGGCGCCGTACACACGTCGCGTAGCGGCCCTCCCACCCCCGGTAAGAGATCATTAGCCCAGAAGGGTGGACTTGGGGAAACGCGGTTCAAGCGATTGGTGATGGCTGCGTGACGGCCGTAATCTTCGGGCCGGCCAATTCCGGCAGTCTGCTACCTACCCCCGGGGAGCACCGGACGGCCACCGCCGAATCGGCGCCCGAACCCCCCTCGGGTGTCGAGCCGGGGACCCACCAGGTGTGTCGTGGGGTGAATCGGTACTCCGTACCGTAGGGCGGCTTCCAGCCCGAACCCGTCAGCTAACCCGGTAGGCGGTCAACGGAAGACAAGGAGTGCCGCCTCGGTGGCGTCCCCGCGATCGACCTCTTGGTTGCTCCGCCCCCTTACCGTGCTGGCCCTGACCGCCGCCGCCCTCGCCGGGCTCCCGGCGGTAAGTGAGGCGACGCCGCCCGCCCCGACCACCGTGGCGGACGCGCGGGCCCAGCTCGGCGCGCTCAGTTCGCAGGCTGAGATCGTCGCCGAGCAGTACAACGACGCGCGGGTGATCCTGGCCAAGCGGCTGAAGACGTACCAGGCGGCCGACCGGCAGGCCCGGGTCATCCAGGCGCAGTACGCGGCGCTGGCCGGGCAGGTCAAGCATGTGATCTCCGGCGTCTACAAGACCGTGCCGTTCAGCCAGTTCACGCTGATGCTGACCAGCGGCTCGCCGCGCGAGTTCATGGACCAGATGAGCGCGCTGAACGTGATCGCCACCCGGCGCGCCGCCGTGCTCCGCAAGGTGGCCACCGTGCGGGTCGCCGCGCTGAAGGCGCAGACGGCGGCCCAGACGGCGCTGACCGCGGCCAAGAAGGTGGAACGCGACATCGCGGTCAAGAAGGCCGACCTGGCCAAGCGGAAGGTCGCGCTGCAGACGGTGCTGTCCCGGCTCAGCCTGGCCGACCGGAACGCGGTGGCCGACCCGGGCGGCCGCGGCTCCCGCGGTGACCCACGCTCGCCGGTGAGCGTCGGGCCGGCCAGCCCGGCCGCGCTCAAAGCGGTACAGCAGGCGCTGGCCCAGCGTGGCGACCCGTACTCCTGGGGGGCCGCCGGGCCGAGCGCGTTCGACTGCTCCGGCCTGACGATGGACGCGTGGTCGGTCGCCGGGGTCGGCCTGCCGCACTCCAGCAGCGGCCAGTACGGCGTCGGGACGCACGTCTCCCGGGGCGAGGTACGGGCCGGCGACCTGGTCTTCTTCTACAGCCCGATCCACCACGTGGGCCTGGCCATCAACAACACCCAGATGGTGCACGCCTCCACCTACGGGGTGCCGGTGCAGGTGGCCGCCATCGACAGCTTCCCGTACGTCGGCGCCACCCGGGTCGGCTGACTCCCCGATCACAACATCCACGGTCGCGCTGACGCTCTGACGCGCCCGTACGATGCCTTCTGTGATGACCGGAGCGGGCCGTAACGCCGGTCCGCTCCGGTCCGGTCGGCGGTGGCTGGCCGCGGTGCTGGCGGTCGTCGCGGTCGGCGAGGTGTGCGCCGGA
>Ga0307500_10000327_pt1 | contig 16199 bp, 12 predicted proteins | sample 14_S_MG_FD_201362 | JGI IMG/M metagenome (GOLD analysis project Ga0307500, IMG submission 201362) | Soil microbial communities from Populus trichocarpa stands in riparian zone in the Pacific Northwest, United States - 14_S | ecosystem: Environmental > Terrestrial > Soil > Riparian zone > Trees... | reverse complement strand
GAGGGCGTGCCGCGGCTCGTCGAGGTGCTCACCGGCACCACCGGGCAGCGGATCCGGCTGGTCACCGAGGACGGCCAGGTGATCGTGGACACCGACACGCTGGCCGGCCGGGCCACCCGCCCGGTGACCAGCCAGCCGACACTGGTCGACCCGCGCCCGCGGCTGAGCCTGCCGGCCGATCTGTCCAGGCTGGACCCGTACGGGACGATCCTGGTCGACGGACCAACGGCGCAGTCCACGCTGCCGCCGAGCACACCGGGCGTAACGGACCCACCGACCCCACCGCAGGGGCTGCCGCGGACCGAAGCGCCGGTGCAGGTGAGCGACCCGAAGCTGGCCGAGGAGGCCAAGCTGGGGCGTGGCTTCACCTGGGTGGCGATGGCGGTGACCCAGCGGGAGATCCAGCTGTACCGGTCCGGCGTCCGGTTGGCGGCCTGCCTGAGCCGGCACGGGGTGCGGACCACCGTGCTGGCCGACCCGCTCGGCGTGCCCCGGTACGGCGTGGACCCGGCCAACGCCCGGTCGGCGCCGGACCCGGTCACGCTCTGCCGGGCGGCCGCCGGCGCCACCGACCGGACCAGCAGCCAGGAGATCAGCATCAACGCCTGCGCCAAGGTCTCCCCGCAGTTGGGCAACTGCCTGCAGCAGGCGTTCTCGGCGGAGGTGGAGGACGTCGCCCCGGTGCCGCTGCGGGTCTACCTCGGCGCGGTCGGGGACGCCTCGCGCCGGCTCGCCCCCGGGCCGGTGATCGCCGCCGCGGTGCTGGTCGCGCTGCTGGCGCTGGCCGGCACCGCGCTGCTCAGCCGGCGGGTGCTGCGGCCGATCGGCGTGCTCACCTCGGCGGCCCACCGGCTCGGTGCCGGCGATCTGAGCCTGCGGGTGCCGGCGGTGGGCCGGGACGAGCTGGCCCAGCTGGCCCGCTCGTTCAACCGGATGGCCGACTCGCTGCAGCGCGGCGAGGAGCGGCAGCGCCGGCTGGTCGCCGACGTGGCGCACGAGCTGCGGACCCCGCTGGCGAACCTGCGCGGCTACCTGGAGGCGCTCAAGGACGGCGTGCTGCCGATCAGCCCCGAGCTGTTCGCCAGCCTGCACGAAGAAGCCGTGCTGCAGCAGCGGATCGTGGACGACCTGCAGGACCTGGCCCTGGCCGAGGCGGGCGTGCTCGCCTACCACATGGCCTCGACCGACCTGACCGAGCTGCTGGAGACCTGCCGGAACGCGCAGCAGGCGGTGGCCGAGGCGGCCCGGGTGACGCTGCGGGTGGCGGCCGACGGGCCGGTGGTGGCGCTGGTGGACCCGGACCGGCTGCGGCAGGTGCTCGGCAACCTGGTCGCCAACGCGGTGCGGGCCACCCCGGCCGGCGGCTCGGTCACGCTCGACGCGGCCGGGCCGGTCGGCGGCTGGGCCACCCTGACGGTCCGGGACACCGGGGTCGGTATCGCCGCGGCCAACCTGCCGCACGTGTTCGACCGGTTCTGGCGGGCCGACGCGGCCCGTGGCCGGGCCACCGGCGGCAGCGGCCTGGGGCTGGCCATCGCCCGGCAGATCGTCGCCGACCACGGCGGCCAGATCCGGGTGGAGAGCCAGCCCGGCGCCGGCACCACGTTCACCATCGCGCTGCCGGCCCGCTCGCCCCGCGACCGCTGACCCGCGGGTGCCCCGCTGTCCGCACTGCCCACTGTGGACAGTTCGGCGGCAGCCCGGCTCCCCGCGTCGCCGTAGGCCCGGGCGCCCCAGCCTGTCTACAGTGGACGGATGACCCGGCAGGGGTTGCCGGCGGCCAGCACCCGGTCCGGGATGTCCTGGGTGACCACGCTGCCGGCGCCGATCACCGCGTCCACGCCGATGGTGACGCCCGGGCAGACGATCGCGCCGCCGCCCAGCCACGCGCCGTCGCCGATGATGATCGGCTCGCCGGACTGCAGCCCGGTGTGCCGCACCGCCGGGTCCAGCGGATGGGTCGGCGTGAGCAGCTGGACGTTCGGCCCCATCCGCACGTCGTCGCCGATGGTGACCGTGGCCACGTCCAGGATCACCACGCCGATGTTGATGAAGGTGCGGCTGCCGATCGTCGTCTGGTAGCCGTAGTTGAGGTGGATCGGCGGCAGCACCCAGGTGTGCTCCCCGACCGCGCCGAGCAGCTTGGCCAGGATCTCCGGCCGGCGGCCCTGGTCGGCACCGCGCGTCTCGTTGTACTCGCAGACGAGCTCGGCACACCGGTCGAGGTCAGCGCGTAGGTCCGGATCGCCGTCGAGGCGGTACAGGTCGCCCCGAAGCATGCGATCTTTCATCTCACCCACGCGCGCACTCCCTCCCGGCACCTAGTCGTACCGCACCGGTGCGTACCCCGCCATTTGGAGCGTCGCACACCGGCCCGGCCAGCCCGCAGCCGGGCCGGGCCCGGCACAGCGGACAACCGCGCACTGTCCACATGCGAACTCGCTCCGGCGGCACCGACCCGGCGGCCGCCGGCCGGCTCACTTCTGGATCTGGAAGGTCAGCTCGCTCAGGCTGACCAGCGGCGGACCGGAGGCGTCCCGGGCGTCGTAGGCGTCCACGATCACCGCCCGGACGCTGGTCACGCCGGCCGCCTTCACGTCGAACTGCTGCGGGCCGGCGCTGTCGGTCAGGTCGACGGGCGTGCAGGTGCCGTCGGAGAACAGCAGGTCGAGCTGGCGCGGCCGGGCCTGCCGGGGCCGCTCGTCGTTGCCCTCGGCGAGGCCGGCCTGGACGATCACCCGGGCCACCGCGGACGGCTGCTTGAACGTGATCACCAGCGCCGGCGCCCCGCCGGCCCGGTGGCAGGGCTGGCCGTTCGTACCGACCGGCGCCCAGGGCGCCGCCCAGGCCCGGCCCGGGTCGCCGTCCACCGCGAAGCCCACGTCGAAGCCGGGCAGCGGCTTGGTCGCCGGGTCGGTCGCGGCCTGGTCCACCGGCACGTTCTCGTACGAGTGCGGCAGGAAACGATCGATCTGGCTGGTCACCCGCGCGCGCAGATCGCCGCCCCAGGGCCCGAACTGGGCAACGCCGATGCCCAGGCTGCCGAGCAGGAAGGTGGCCCGGAACAGCTGGGTGCGCGCCGACGCTCCGACGTTGTACGTGGCCCGCATGCCGCGGTTGGCCGCCCGCATCGAGCGGCGGAAGTCCCGACCGCTGCCGAACATCTCGCCGAGCCGGCGGTACCAGGGCAGCCGGTGGGTGTCCGTGCCGGTGCTGGCCGCCGTGGCCGGGCGGACCAGGCTGTTGCCGCACCGGCAGAACCGCCGGCCGGCCGGGACCGCGTTGCCGCAGACCGGGCAGCGCAGCTCGCCCAGCTCCAGCGGGCGGGCCGCCGAGGGGGCCGGGGCCGGCGCCGGCACCCCGTGCGGCGCGGTGACCCGGCCCAGCGGCTGGCGCGGCAGGTCGGCCTCCTCCTGCGGCTGCACCGCGTCGAAGCCGCCGCTGACTCCGCTGCCGGCCCCGGCACCGGGGCCGGACTGGTCCGGCGAGGGCGGCGGGCCGGTCGGGTTGCGCGGCGCGACCCGGGTCTGCTGGTCGCCGGCGATGCTCACGCCGATGGTCCGCTCCGGCACCCGCGGCGCCAGCGGATCGATCGGCGTGACCCGGCCCAGTTGCACGGTGTTCACCGTTCGCCTGGCGCCGGGCGGGGTGACCACCGCGCGCGGCGGCGGTTGCTCCGGCGGCGCGCTGGGCACCGGCCCGGTGTCGATCCCCGGCGGTGCCGCGGGGCCGCCGTGCTGGCTGCCGTACGGGCCGGGCTGCGGCGTCTCCGGCCAGTACTGGCCGGGCGGCTGCCGCGGGTCGCGGTCCGGCCACTGCTGGGCCGGCGGCTGCGCGGGCTGGCTGCGCTGCTCGTTCGGATCGGGCCACTGCCGGGCCGGGCGCTGGCCGGGCCACTGGTAGGGCTGCTGCTGGTACGGCTCGTACGGCTGGCCGGAGTCGTGCCGCTGCTGCTCGTACTGCGGCTGCTCGTACTGCTGCGGTTGCTCGTACTGGGGTTGCTCGTACTGAGGTTGCTGGGGCTGCTCGTAGGGCGGCTGCGCGGGCGGCTGGGCCGGCCACTGCTGGCCCGGCCGCTGCTGGCCGGGCCACTGCTGCGGCGACTGCGGGGCGGGTGGCTGCTGCTGGGTCTGGCCGCCAGGCGCGGCGTTGCCGCGCGACCAGCCCAGGTACGCCCGGCAGGACGAGCAGTGGACGGCGTCGTCCGGGTTCGGCTCCCGGCAACGATTGCAAACGATCATGCCGTCTCCACCATGGCCAACTCACGATCCAGTGCATCCGGGTCCAGGCCGAGGCCGGAGCCGGTCGAGGTGTAGCCCAGCTCGGCCGGGTCGGGCAGGCCGAGCAGCAGGCCGGCCGGGTCGAGCGGGGCGCCGGTCGCGTCCCAGGCGGCCAGCAGCAGGTGCGGCGGACCGCCGTCAGCCGGCGCGACCGTGCCCAGGACGGCGCCGGCCGGCACCCAGGACCCGTCCGCGACCGTGACGCTGGCCACGGCGAGCCGGGCGTACCCGAACTCCAGCCCGTCGTCGGTGCGCAGCCGGAGCACGCCGTCCGCGGGCCGGTCGACGACTCCGGCGGCGATCGCGTGCGCCGGCGTGCCGGCGGGGGCCATCAACACCGCGCCGGCCGGGTCGGGACGGACCGGCGGCGTGCCGGGCAGCGGCTGGAACCGCCGCCCGACCGCAACGGTCGCTGCGAGTAACGCCGGCCCGGACCCTGCCCCGGGCGCGGGCCTGGAAGACCGCCCGGACGGCCGGTCAACTCTGCCCGGACGGGAAGCGACCAGACCGGAAAGATCCGCCTCAACCAGCCCTTGACCCAGCCCCAGTGGGCCACCCGGCCGCTCCGCGGCCGGCAGCACCGGCGGTGCCGGCGCGGGTGCCGCGGGTGGCTCCCAGGCCGCCGGCGCTGCAGCCGCCGGTGCTGGTGCCGGCGGCACCACTGGCGGTGCTGGCGGTGCTGCCGTGGGTGGCTGCCAGGCCGTCGGTGCCGCAGCCGGCGGTGCTGGAGCCGCCGGTGCTGGCGCTGGCGGTGCTGGCGCTGGCGGTGCGGGTGGCTGCCAGGCCGTCGGCGCTGGAACCGCCGGTGCTGGAGCCGGTGCTGCCGTGGGTGGCTGCCAGGCTGTCGGTGCTGGAGCCGCCGGTGCCGGCGTGGGTGGCTGCCAGGCTGCCGGCGCTGCAGCCGGCGGTGCTGGCGCGGGTGGCTGCCAGGTCGGCGGGGTGGGGTACGGCTCGGCGACCTGAGCCGGCGAGCCGCCGGGCGGCGGCTGCCAGGCCGGCCCGTCAGCCGGCGGACCGACGGCCGCGGGTGCGGCCAGCGCGCTGGCCGCGGGCGGGTCGGGGATGCGCGTTCCGGTAGCTGGAACGGAATCGGCGAAGGCGCCCGGGGGCGGCGCTGCCGGTGGCCCGCTGGGTGGAACCCGATCCGACCGGCTCGCCGGCGGTGCCGCTACCGGCGGCACGGTAGGTGCCGCCCACCCCGACGACTGGCCAGCCGGCGGCGCGGGCGGAGGCGGCGCGGGCGGAGGCGGCGCGGGCGGCGGAGCCCAGCCGGCCGGGCCGGGCGCCGGAGTGACCGGCGGCGCAGGCGGCGGAACCCAACCCGACGGACCACCCGGCGGTACCGCAACGGGTAGCGCGGCCGGCAGGTCCGGAACGGGCGGGACCGGCGGTGCCGGCAACGCGGCCGCGGGCGGCGGCGCAGCTGGGGCCGGTGGTCCGGCCGCGCCTCCCGGCGCCGGCGGAACCGGCGGTGCCGCCGGCGGAACCGGCAACGCGGCCGGGATCGCGGGCGGGACCGGCAACGCGGCCGGGACGGGGGGCGCCGGCGGTACCGGGGCGGCCGGCGGGACCGGCAACGCGACCGGAGCCGGGGGCACCGGCGGGACCGGCAACGCGGCCGGAGCCGGCGGCGGGACGGGCGGGGCCGACCGGGTGGCTGGAACCGGGGGCGCCGGCGGTGCCGGGAAACTGTGGGACGCGATATCGGGAGCCGACGGTGGGGTCAGCGGAGCCCGGTCGCCCGGCGCGGGCGGCACCGGGCCGGGTGGAACAGCCGGGGCCCGGTTGCGCGTTCGGCCCAGCGACGGTGGACGGGGCCGTCCACCGGTGGGCTGACCTGGCGCGAGCAGCGCCAGCACGTCGTCATCGCCGGGCGGCTCCTCCGGCGATGGATTCCCCTGATCGATTGAACCGATGACCCCTCCTCCCCGTCTGGCTGAACGATACTCAGCTTGAATGCTGATAGCACCGACTAGTACGGAACGTTCCATTATGGACACCGTTCCACGAACCGGAACTCGGATAGCGACTGAGAGTGAGGCCATGACCGGAGCAGCGCCGGCCGCGTCCGGGGCCATTGTGCGGGGCCGTGTGCGTCGCCCTACGGCCGCCGGGTTGCGCCGGAGCCGTTTGGTCGGCCCGCTGGTGGGCCCGTCCGCACCCCGGCTGATCCTGGTGGTCGCGCCCCCCGGCTCGGGCAAGTCGACGTTGCTCGCGCACCTCGCCGAGGCGGCCAGCGGCCATGTCGCCTGGCTCACCCTCGACACCGCGACCGTGGCCGAGCCGGTGCTGCTGGCGCACCTGCGGGCGGCGTTCGGATCGGTGCCCGGGCTGGCCGACGAGTGGCCGACCGCGGAGGTCGCGCTGGCCGACCTGGAGGACCGGCTGACCGAGCCGGTGCTGCTGGTGCTGGACGACGTGCACACGGTGGACGGCGAGCCGGCGGCCGAGGTGATCCGGCTGCTGATCCGGTACCAGCCGGAGTTCCTGCGGATCGCGCTGGGTTCGCGCACCGTGCCCGAGGTGGACATCCCGCGGTGGCGGTTGACCGGCGCCGCGATGGAGGTTGACGCGGACCTCCTCCGGTTCCGCACCTGGGAGGTCGAGGAGCTGTTCCGGGAGTGGCACGGCGTCCGGCTGCGGGCCGACGAGGTGACCACGCTGACCCAGCGCACCGGCGGCTGGGCGGCCGGGCTGCAACTGTTCCACCTGGCCACCCAGCGCCGGCCGCCGTCCAGCCGGGCCGCGCTGCTGGCCGGCAGCACGCCCGCCGGCCGGCTCACCCGCGACTACCTGGCCCGGCACGTGCTGGACCAGATCCCGCCGGAACTGCAGGAGTTCCTGATCCGCTCCAGCGTGCTGGACGAGCTGACCGCGGCCCGCTGCGACGCGCTGCTGGAGACCACCGACGCCGCGGCCCGACTGTCCGAATTGGACCGGATCGGGCTGTTCACCTCGATCGAGGCGGACGCCGGGGACGGCGGCGAGTGGGTCTACACGTACCACGAGGTGCTCCGCTCGCACCTGCTCGCCGAGGTGTCCGCGCGGCTCGGGCCGGCCGCGGAGCGGGCGCTGCACCGGCGCGCGGCCGACCTGCTGGCCGCCGAGGGCGCCTACGCCGAGGCGATCCGGTCGTACTGCCGGGCGCAGGACTGGGAGGACGTCCGCCGGGTGCTGTCGATCGGCGGTGCCTCGCTGGCCGACGACCCGGGCGCCTGGATCGACGCGCTGCCGGTGTCCATCCGGGACGGTGACCCGTGGGCGCTGCTGGCGCTGGGCCGCCGGCTGGTCGCCGAGGGCGTGCTGGACCGGGCCGCGGAGACCTACCAGCGGGCCGTGGAGCGGTTCGCCGTGCAGGGCGGTAGCAATGTGGCCGCGAGCGAGCTGCGGCTGCTCCAGGCCTGGATCACACCCGCGTTCGGCGTCGTGGTCGACTGGGTGCACATCATCCGGGCGGCGCTGGTCGACCCGCGCGAGCAGCTGCGCACGGCGCACCCGGCGACACCGGGCAGCCAGCTGGCGCTCGGCTTCGCGCACCTGATCAGCGGTGGCCTGACCGAGGCGGTCGAGGCGTTCGACCGGGCCGCGGACGGCCGCGAGCTGCCGGCGCTGGGCGAGGCCGGCGCGCTGCTGGGCCGGGCGGTGAGCCTGACGATGTCCGGTGCGCCCGGCGCCCGGACCGCCCGCGAGGAGGCTGCCGCCGCGGCGAAGCACCTCGGCGCGCCGGTCCTGGCCCGGCTGGCGGACGGGCTGCAGGCCGCCGCGGACTGCACCAACGACGGCCGGATCGGCCACCTGCTCGGCGAGTGCGAGCAGGCCGGCGACGCCTGGGGCAGCGCGCTGCTGCGGCTGTTCGCCGGGTTCGCCGAGCTGGCCACCGGCGGGAGCCCGGTGGCCACGCTGGAGGCGGCCGAGCGGGAGTTCCGCAAGTTGGCCGCGCCGGCGCTGGCCGCCTGGGCCACCGCCGCGGCCGCGCTGGCCGCCGCCCGGGCCGGCCAGCCGTACGGGCGGGACCGGCTGGCCGATGTGGAGCGGGCCGCCGGGGTGACCGGCCAACTGCCGTACGCGCTGGCGCTGCTGGCGGTCGCGGCCGCCACCGCCGACCCGGTGCAGGCCGAGCGCACCCGCAGCCTGGCGCTGCGGCTGGCCGCGAAGTCCGGCGCCACCGGGCCGGACGGCCGGTTCGCCGGCGAGCTACCCGCGCCGGCCGCCGTCCCGGTCGGGGCCCAGCCGGCCACGCTGGTGCCAAGCCCACCGCTGCCGCTGGAACCGGAGCCGGTGGTGGTCGAGCCGGCCGGCCGGTCCCGGCTGCGGATCCGTTGCCTGGGCGGGTTCTCGGTCGAGCGGGCCGGCGTGCCGATCAATGTGGACGGTCTGCGCCCGCAGCACCGGGCCCTGCTGCGGGTGCTCTGTCTACATGCGAACCGGACGGTGCACCGGGAGCAGCTGCTCGAGTGGTTCTGGGCCGGCCGCGACCCGGAGCGCAGCCAGCACAGCCTGCAGGTGGCGATCAGCGAGCTGCGCCGGATGCTGGAGCCGGACGCGCCACGCGGCGAGTGGACACTGCTGCGCCGGCAGGACAGCGGCTACCAGATCAGCGTGGACTCGCCGGCCGACAGCGACGTGCGCCGGTTGGAGGCGCACCTGAACGCGGCCCGGGCGGCCACCCGGGCCGGCGACCAGGCCGGTGCGGCCGCCCACCTGGAGCACGCGATCGCCGCGTACACCGGCGATCTGCTGCCGGACGAGGGCCCGGCCGAGTGGGTGGTGACCGAGCGGGACCAGCTGCGCGAGGCGGTCGCTGCGGCCTGCGAGCAGCTGGCCGCGTACCGGGCCGCGGCCGGCGAGCACGCCGAGGTGGCCCGGGTGGCCCGGCTCGGGCTGGAGCGCGACCGCTACCGGGACCGGCTCTGGCAGCTGCTGATCGACTCGCTCGGGGCGGACGGGCACCCGGCCGCGGCGGCCACCGCGCGGGCGGCCTACCACGAGATGCTCGCCGAGATCGGCGTGCCGGTCCCGCTGGCCTGACCCCGCAGCCCCGGACCGGGCGGCCCGGAGCGGGGCGGGCCGGAGCGGGGCGGGCCGGAGCGGGGCGGGTTCAGCCGGTCTTCACGATGACCTCGTGCAGCACGTGCGCCGGCTTGGTGGCCGTCACTATCCGCTCCACCACGTCCGGGTCGACCGTCCCGTGTGGATCGTCCACCTGCACCAGCAGCCGGGGGCGGGCCTCGCCGGGCAGCGGGCCGAGTGGTCGGGTCGACCAGGCCACCCCGCCGTTGTCGGCCAGCCGCGGCGTGCTGCCGGTGTAGGCACGCACCGCGGCGGCGATCCCGGCCAGGGTGCCGCGGCGCAGCAGGCCCTCCCGGGCGTCGCTGAAATGCTCCCGGATCAGCGGCACCGCCCACCGCTCGTCCATCGGGAAGCCGAGCCAGCCGGCCAGCCAGCGGACGAAGTCGTCCGGGGCGTAGCGCGGGTCGAGGTAGGCGTCGAAGTCGTCCAGGCTGGCGAAGACCGGGGCGAGCACCTCGTCGAAGGCGCGGATCAGTTCGGCGGTGAAGTCGTTGCCGAAGAACGCCGGCGGTAGCCCGGCGGCCAGCGAGCGGGGCGGCCGCAGCCCCTCGATCGCCGCCCTCACCGGGTCGCCCCACCCTCGACGTACACCTGGTGCTCGACGCTGAAGACCAGGTGGGTCGGCTCCAGGTCGAGCCGGTCCTGCGGCTCGGACACCTCGGAGGTGACCGGGTTCGCCCGGAACAGCACGGCCTCCTCGACGAAGTCGACGCCGGGCACCCGGCCGAGCACCGCGTACACCTCGCCGACCTGCACCGGGCGGCCGAACGGCCAGCCGCCGCCGTCCGGGCCGCCGGTGAGCGGGCTGAAGTAGTCGTAGAGCGCGGTCAGCGCGTCCCGCTCGACCCGCTCCGGGTCGACGTCCGAGCGGGCCCGGATCCGGGCGTCCACCCGGACGCCCAGGTAGCTCGGCGGCTCGACGCTGACCCGCACGCCGACCATCCGCCGCTCCTCCAGCACCCGCAGCACCCGGTCGCGGGCGACGTCCGGCAGCCGCAGCCGGCCCAGCGGGATCGGGCCGCCGATGCCCGGCACCGCCGGCACCACCAGCACCCGCACCGCGCCGGCGTCCGGGCCGGCCTCGACCGGGATGCAGCGCACCCGGGCGAACTCCGGCGCCGCCTGCCGGGTGAGCTGCTCGAAATCCTCGGCGGTGACGGCCCGGTTGCGGGTACGCAGTTCCAGCGGACCGCGCCGGGTCGCCTCGGCCACCGTCTCGCCGTCCACGCCGCCGAGCGCCGGCCGCCGGTTGTAGACGGCCGCGACGTACGGGATCGACGTGCGCAACACGTTCACGGCGCGGGCCGAGACATTGCCGCCGCCACCGCCGCCGGTGCGGTAGCCGCGCAGCCGCAGCACCGCGCCCTTCGGCGGGATCGCGCCGTACCGGCGCAGCGTCCCGTCCTCCAGCCGCACGGCCGGGCCGAACCGGATCTCGCCCGGGGTCGCGTCGACGACGAAGTGCCGGCTGTCCGGGACGCTGTCGGCGAACGAGTCGACCGCGGTCCAGATCTCCCAGCTCGCCGGCTCGGCGCCGTCCGGGCCGACCGGGGGCGGCACCGCGGCCACCCAGCCGGGCGGGTCGTCGGCGTCCGCGTCGCCGGGCCGGGCCTCCGGCACACCGACCTCCAGCACCAGCGGCTGGTCCGGGTCCGGCAGCACCGGCGGGCGGCGCACCGCGAACTGCTGCCCGGGCGTGCCGTCGGAGACGCCGATCGCCTCCTGCTCGATCGGGTCGGCGTTCAGCGCCGGCACGTTGCCGCCGACGGTGGCCGCGGTCACCGAGGAGACCAGCGGCGAGGACCGGTACGCCGGCACGCCCGGCCGGTCGGTCACCCGGCAGCGCAGCCAGGCCGCCGGCACACCGGACACTGTGGACGCTCCGTGCGTCGCCGGCAGGTGCAGCTCGACGCCGCCGGAGACGTTCAGCCCGAGCGTGTCGTCCCGCTCCAGCTCGCAGGTGACCCAGCCATCCGGGGTCCACGCCTCCCACGCCAGCGGCGGCCGCTGCGGGTCGATGCCGTGGCCGCCGACCTCGCAGACGAACTGCAGCAGCACGATGTTCGACGGCGCCGGCTGGTCGAGCCCGATGTAGAACGCGTCCCCGGGCACCGGCCGCTCGGCGAAGGTGCGGAACGCGGCGCCGAAGCCGAGCCCGGGCGTGCGGTCGACGAACTCGCCGCCCTGCTCGCCGCCGGCCACCGTGCCGACCACCCGGGAGACGGCCGGCACCACGGTGAGGTCCTGCACGGTGGTGAACGTGACCGACTGTTCGGTCGCGGTGCGCCGGGTGGAGACCACGGTGCCGGCCGCGATCCGCACCGGCACCGGCTGGTGGCTGGAGAGCCGGAACGACATGTCCACCCGGGCGGCCGCCGGCGGGAACAGCGTGACCCCGAGCAGGTCGAGGAACTTCACGTAGTTCCGGTCCGGTACCCGGTTCAGCCGGTACAGCAGCAGGTCGGTCATCCAGGCGAACGTCTCGATCAGCGTGACGCCCGGGTCGGACACGTTGTGGTTCGTCCACTCCGGACAGCGCCGCTGCACGTGCCGCTTCGCCTCGTCGACGAGGTTCTGGAAGGTCCGGTCATCCAGGCTCGGCGTAGGGAGACTGCTCACTGTCGGCTCACGCTCATGACGTCCGCTCTACTCGGGTCTATTCGTGCTGCGGGATTGTGTAGAAGGGGAAGACCAGGTTCCGCCGGTCGTTGCTGGAGCGGACGGTGTAGCGCACGTCGATCCAGAGCGTGGACGGCTCGTCCGAGTCGGCGCTGACCACCACGTCATCGACGACGACCCGCGGCTCCCAGCGGATCAGCGCGGCCCGCACCTCGGCGGCGAGCATCCCGGCGGTGGCGGCGTCGGCCGGCGCGAACACGTACTCCTGCAGCCGGCAGCCGAACTCCGGGCGCATCGGCCGCTCCCCCGGAGCGGTCGCCAGCACCAGGTACATCGCCTGCTCCAGCTCCTCGGTGCCGGAGATCAGCGCGATCGCGCCGGTCGCGTCCGGCTCCACCGGCCAGTTCCAGCCGGTGCCGACGAAGCTGTTCTCCGGGTTCACGGCGCCACCGTCACCTTCGTCGCGGTGCCGGTCACCTGACCGGGGGCCACGCAACAGGTGACCTGGCAGCCGGAGTAGGCGGCCGGCTTGCCGTCGAACGTGACTGAGCCGCTGCCGGCGACCACCTTGCCCTTCTGGCTGGGCGCGACGATGAACGGGTCGCTCGCGTGCAGGCCCGGGTGCCCCGGCTTGTTCACCCCGCTGCTGCCCTGCACGGCGGCGAACTTGCCGCCGATCTTCACCGTGGTGGCCAGCCCGGTGGTCAGCGGCGCGGAGAACGGCAGCGGGCCGGGCGACGGCATCGGCGAACCGGACGGGCTGGGCACCATGTGGTTAGCGCAGCTGCCGACGATCCGGTCGTTCGCCACGACCGCGGGTTGCCCCATCGCTGCTCCTGTCTGAACTGTCTACTGTGGATTGTCAGTTGAGCGCGATCTGCTTGCCCTTGACGGTGACGTTGCCGTCGCTCTGCAGGGTCAACCCCTTCGTCGCCTTGATCGTGCCGGCGCCGCCGGCCTCGATGGTGAGATCCTTCTCGGTGCTCACCGTCGCGTTCCCGGTCGCCTTGACCGTGACATCGCCCTTCGTCTCCACGACGAGGCTGCCGTCCGCGGCGTTCAGGGTGAAGGAGACCTTGCTGTCCTTGGTGCGCAGCTCGATCTTCTCCTTGCCCTCGGTGTCGGTGAAGATCAGCTCGTTGCCGGCCCGGCTGCGGAAGCCGCGGGTGACCACCTCGCCCGAGCCGCTGTCCACAGCGGACCCGAACGGGGCGGTGTCGACGCCGTTGTAGAGGCCGCCGAGCACGTACGGGCGGCGGGTGTCGCCGTGCTCGAAGCCGACCAGCACCTCGTCGTTCACCTCGGGCAGCAGCACCAGGCCGCGGTCCTTGCCGGCGCCGAGTTGCAGCACCCGGGCCCAGTCGGACTCGTAGTCGTCCGACAGCCACGGGAACTTCAGCTTGACCCGGCCGCGGTCGTCCGAGCAGTTCGTGATGACGCCGAGCACCAGCCCGTGCACCCGGTGCCCGCGCACCCGGTGGTCGTCGCCGCTGACCAGGCCGAGCACCGAGCGGTCGTGGCCGCCGCTGACGGTGAACGAGGTGTGGTAGCCGTGCCGGTCCCAGACGTGCTTGGCCCGGGAGACGGTGAGCTTGCCGTCGAACCGGCCGCCGGTCTGGCCGAGGCTCACCGCGGCGCCGGCGATGATCCGCGGGTCGCCCTGCGCCACCCCCTCGGCATGCGCGAACGTGCTCGCCAGCCGTTCCGCCTGCGCCGACGCGACCGCGTCGCACTCGGCCTGAGTGGACAGTGGCAGATCGACGGTCACGTGCCGGGGCGAGCCGAAGTCCTTGGCCACCGTGGCCGGCTTGTCCCGCAGCTCGGCGGACTTGCTCTGGGCCGGCGCGGTCGCCGAGACGGCCTGCTTGCGCTGCGGGTCCCAGCCGCGCACCTCCACTTCGGACACCTGCTGGGCGGCGGTGACGCGGGCGGTGATCCGCTCCACGTTGCCGCCGGGGACCAGCTGCAGCCGGCCGGAGGACTGGAAGTCGCCCGGGGCCGGGCCGTCGGCCGCGTCCGGCGGCTCGGTGAAGTGCAGCTTGCTGCCGGTCACCAGGACCACGCGGTTCACCTCCCGGGCGCGCCGGGTGAGGAACTCGAAGTGCGTCTCGTTCACCTGGGCCAGGTGGTCGTGCACCACGTCGGTCGCGGTCACCGTGCCCACGCCGAGGCCGACCTCGTCCGCCAGCTGGGTCGCCAGGTCGGAGTCGGTCAGGTTCTGGTAGGTCTTGGTGTGCAGGCCGTTGTAGAGCCCGTACGACCGGTCGTAGGCGACCACGGTGCTGAACGCGCCGCGGTCGTCGAAGTCGAAGCCGAGCGAGTAGACGACGCCGTCGAAGATCCGGTCGCCCTTCTCCTCACCGACCCGGCCCGCGGTCACGGTCAGCGTGGTGTTCAGCTCGATCCTGCTGCGCTTCAACACGTCCCGGGTCGGGTCGTCCAGCAGCACCCGGCAGGCATCCGGCCCGCCGCCGTCGGTGTCCACCAGCACCGAGCGCAGCTGGCCCTGCACCCCGTCGGCGAGCGGCGACCCGTTCACCGACAGCGCCGGCCGGGCGCCGACCTGGCTGGCGCCGCCGGGCATACCGATCACCGGACCACCCCGGCCAGCTCGGTCGTGTCCGGCAGCAGCAGCTCGCGGCCCGGCCGCAGCCGGAACGGGTCGTCGATCTGGTTGGTGGCGGCGATGCTGCGCCAGGCCCCGGCGTCGCCGTAGACGGCGTACGCCAGCGACTGCAAGGTCTCGCCGCTGCGCAGCACGTGGCTGCGCCGGGACCGCTCCGCGCCCGACGTCGGGTTCTGCGCACCCGGCTCCTTCGAGGTGGACTTCAGCGTCAGGTCCACCTGCGCCCGCAGCGGGCGGCCGTCCCGGCTGAAGATCTCGTAGGTGACGTCGACCTGCTCCAGGTGCCCGACGAACGTGTGCGCCTTGTTGATCTTCAGTGCGCCCCAGATGAAGCGCAGCTCCGGCGGGCTGCTGCTCGGCCCGGTCAGGCCGTTCGACACGCTGGTCCAGGAGAGCAGCCGCTCCACTTCGGACTGGACACTGCCCATCGGCTGGTCCTCCACCGCGTCCAGCAGGATCTGCAGGCGCAGCGAGGTCGCCTCCGTGCCCTGGAACTGCACCGGTGGGTCCTCCTCGCCACCCTGGTTCGGGTTGCGGCCGTACCGCGCGCTCTTGGAGAAGCTGATCGTGCTCGGGTTGAAGTGGAAGTCGACCCGGGAGAACGGGTTGTCCTTCTCGGCCAGGAAGGCTTTCGCCTTGGGGAGTTCCATCGTGTCCTGCCTCTAGAAGATCAGCCCGGTGTGGGCGAACTCGAACGTCTCGATGGCGACCTTCCCGTTGTCGATGGAGAACGACGGGCCGGTGTAGCGCACCGGCCAGACCCCGACGAACGTCCACTCCGCGACCGGCTCGCTGTTGTCGTTGAACGCGATCACAGTGGCGGTGCCGCGCGGGACGCCGACGCCCTTGGCCAGCATCCCGAACCAGATGTAGAGCGCCTTGGACTCCAGGTCGACCGGGCGGGACACCTTGATGTTGCTGTACTTCAGGCGGCCCGGGAGCTGATGTACGTAGCCGTTCTCGCCACCCTCCGAGTAGGACTCCACCTCGTACTCGGCGCCCAGCCCGTCCATCGCGGTGAACGAGCCGAGATCCAGCCCGTCGATCGCGACGTCGAAACGAAGCGTGTTGACCGGATCGGGCATCGCCCCTCCCTGGGGTCGGTCGCGGGTATCGGGTGTGTCGCAGTTGGACGGTCAGGTATCAGTAGTCCGGCAGTGCACCGCGGCGCTCCCGCTCCAGCAGCAGGTCCGTGCGCAGTCGGGACTCGATCCGGCTGTACAGCGCGTCGGCCATCTCGGCCAGGTCCGGGGCCGCCCGGTCGGTGCCGCCCGGCGCCGGCGCCGCGGCCGGCGGGGGTGCCGCGGCGGCCTGCCGGGCGATGTGCGGGACGCTGCCGCCGGCGCTGGGCGGCGGGGCGAACACCACCGAGTTGTCCGGCGCCCGGGTGGCCAGGCCCGCCGCGACCGCGATCTGGCCCGGGTCGTACGCCGGCTGCGGCGCCGCCGCCGGGGCGGCCGCCGCGGCACGCTGGACCGGGCGGCGGAACGGGCTGTCCACAATGGACGGGCCGGCCGCCGGGGCCGGTACCGGTGCGGTAGTCGGGGCCGCGGCTGGTTCGGCCGGCTCGGGCCGGGCGTAGCGGTGCACGGTGGGCGCGGTGG